>Ga0118677_10013031_pt1 | contig 12060 bp, 5 predicted proteins | sample AliMusrvi5mmetaG_FD_86154 | JGI IMG/M metagenome (GOLD analysis project Ga0118677, IMG submission 86154) | reverse complement strand
GTCTTATGGGTTGGGACTCGACTTTTTGCAAACTTTGATTTCCACAATCGCTGGAGGCATCACGGGTGTGGTTATCTTCTTTTTCTTCAGCCGATTTATCTTGGTTTTTTACAAAACCCATCTGTCGGAGCGTTTTCATCGTTTTAAGGTGAAGATGTTCACTTTTTTACGTCCTGTTTTCCCAAGGGTCGTGCTGCATTTTGAGGTCAGGAAGCCCAATCGCAGGTTGATCCGCTTCATGCTTCGGTTGGGGCTGGCCGGCATTGTGATCCTCACCCCCGTTCTGCTGTCGATCCCGCTCGGCACCTTCTTGGCCATCCGCTATTATCCATCCGAGCGGAACTTGCTGCCCTATCTCTGTGCCTCTGTGGTGTTTTGGTCGTTCTTTATGTCGTCGGCTTTCTCGCTTTTCTGAGGGTTCGATCAGCAATATTTTTTACAGCGTTCAGTTTTAATATCTAATTTTACCCCTGTCAGATATTGACGGCCCATTTTCAGGCAGCAGCCAACCCAAAAGCCCATCAACAAACACAGAACCATGAAATTGTTTTCCGGTAGTCTTGTTCTCGAGAACCTTCGCATTTCTTTGATTTCGGTACGCACGCACATGACGCGCACCGTGCTCACCGTCCTTATCATTGCGTTCGGAATCATGGCCCTGGTGGGCATACTCACTTCGATTGATGCCATAAAATATTACTTGAACGACAATTTTCAGATGATGGGGGCCAATACGGCTACCATCCGCAACCGCACCATGCAGGTCCACATCGGAAAAAGGCCCAGCAAGGCCAACGATTTCCGCGAAATTACTTTTGCCGAGGCCACCCGTTTCAAAGAGAACTACACTTTTCCGGCCACCACTTCCATTTACATTTTTGCGACCAACACCTCGACGGTGAAATTTGGCAACAACAAGACCAACCCCAATGTTCCGGTCATCGGCTGCGACGAAAACTACCTGATTACTTCCGGCAAGGAGCTTGCATCGGGCCGCAATGTGACGCCGACCGAGGTTTTTTATGGTGCCTGCGTGACGGTCATCGGGAACGAAGTGGTTAAAAAAGTGTTCAAGAACAACGAGGACCCTGTCGGGAAGTTTATCAACATCGGGCCAGGGCGTTATTTGGTGGTCGGTGTGCTTAAAACGAAAGGCTCGAGCCTCGGCTTCAATCCCGACAACATTTGCCTGATCCCCATCAACAATGCGCGCCAACGGTTTTCGCGCCCGAATGCGTCGTACGGCATCAACATTCATGTGGCCGACGGCAGCAAACTCGAGGCCGTCATTGACGAGGCAACGGGCGTGTTCCGCACCGTGCGTGGGGTGAATATTGGTCAGGAGGACAGCTTCGACATCACAAAAAGCGACAATTTGGCCAATATGCTGTTCGATAGTTTGAGTTATTTGCGCATGGCTGCCGTACTGATCGGTGCTATCACGCTGTTGGGCGCCGCCATCGGACTGATGAACATCATGTTGGTTTCCGTCACCGAGCGAACGCGCGAAATCGGCATACGTAAAGCCATTGGCGCAACCAAAAAGACCATCCGCAACCAGTTTTTGGCCGAAGCCATTGTCATCGCGCAGCTTGGCGGACTGCTCGGCATCATCTTGGGGATTGCTATTGGCAATGCACTGGCCCTTTCCATTGGGACCAGTTTTATAATTCCTTGGGAATGGATTATTTGGGGAGTGAGCCTTTGTTTTTTGGTTGCGCTCGCTTCTGGCATTATACCTGCCGTGAAAGCCGCCCGCCTTGATCCGATAGATGCGCTGAGGTACGAATAGGCTTCGGGTGATAAGGTTTCCAGCGAGGAGAATTTGCTGTTCTTAGTTTTTTCAACAGTTTTCAAAACAATCCTTTTGACCTTCTAGGTCATGGATTTTCATGCATTATTACTTAAAATTGAATGGCTTCTGCCCAATAAGGATCAAATCTTTTCCATCCCCTTCAACTCTTCTACAATCTCGAACACAACTGGGCAAACAGGTATGTTTTTTAGGGTGATATCCAGCATTTGGCGCATCCTTCTGCGGTCGGTGTGGGGGTATTCCTTGCAAGCTCGGGGCCGGTCGGCGTAGATGGAGCAATAGTTTTCATCATCAATAAAAGGGCATGGCATTTCGCGGAACACGTAGTCATCGTCCTCGTCCAGTAACAGATATTTGTCCACAAGTACCGAGGGACGGATGCGCAATGCTTGTGCCATCCTCCTGATGTCGGCATTTGTCAAGCGTGGCCCCAGCGTTCGGCAACAATTGCCACATTCCAGACAGTCAGTTTCGGCAAAAATCTGCTCATGCAGGGTATGGAATGCTTTGTCGAGACGACTTATTTCCTTGTTGGCCAGCACTCTGAAAAACTTCTTGTTTTCCAGTTGGTTTTTCTGCGCTTCCTTGCTCAGCGCCTCTATGGTCTGTGGACTTATCTTCATTGAGCCGACAAAGTAAAGGCAAAATCCAATGCGCAGTTTCAGATTCACGTGGAAAAAACTGGATTTAGCATCAATATTGAATCAAAAACAAAACGGTCATGTCCATTAAAGTTGGACATGACCGTTCGTATTATTGGCTGTGCACCGCAATTTTCATCAAGATGTTCGGCCTTTTGCTGATGTTGGTCTTCCTATTTCAACACTTGCTGAATTCTGAATATCAGCAGACTGATTTCTGGTTTTGCAACAGCAGCAGTCAGAGCTACGCGGGGCAATTTATGCCTCTAACAAGTCGGTATTTACTTTCGACTTCCTTACTTGGTTCAATTTGAACGCACCGTAGAGGAAAGCCATGAAAAGTATAGCCGGGATGCAGTCTTCCAGTGGAGCAGCACCCATTTTTGGGTCCTTGCTCGTTGGGCAGAATGGTGGAGGTGGCACCGACGGGTCATCCTGAGCAAAAGTTGCCAAAGGAACTATGATGAATGTCAGAATGACTAGGATGTTCTTTATCTTTTTCATTGTCTTGTAATTTACAGATTGGAATTGTGTGATTGACCCTTCAGCGATTTAGTGAATGTAAATCTTGCTGTTGAATGTATTGTTCTTGGTGACCACCTTAACGATGTAATAACCATCGGCAACATCGAAAGAGTACTTGTTCAGTTCAACTGCATCAACCGACCTCTTGGCCAATTCCTGACCGACCATGTTGTAGAGATGAAGTTCTCCGGTGGTAGGTTTGTTGGAAAGGTCTTTCAAGAATACTTCATGGTTCACTGAATAGAGCTGCATGCTTGTAGCCGGTACTTCACCAATTCCATTGGTAGGTGTAGTGAAATGCAGACGGAACCTGTTGGCGTCATCCCCATTTGTGTAGTTGAAAGTGTACACCTTCTGCTGCATCAAATCTTGAGTTACTTGCAACTTGGTATCTTCAAGTCTTATGGTAGTTCCTGGACGGAAGCTTTCGGTATTCGAAGCTGTCAGAGTATATTGACCACTTCCTGCTTCAACCACATTGAATCCCATTGGAACAACGGTTTCGTTGTCAGTATAAGGCAGCGCGTTGATTGAAAGCTGGGTGCTGGTGTTGTCGGTCGGCAAGGTATAGAGCTGTGGAGCGATTGGAATACCTGCGAACTTCTGGCAGTCAATATTCTTATCGTAACCTGCATTTGCATCTTGGCGGAAATAAACAATCACCTTGTCGTTCATGGTACCACTTCCTTCAACTTGAAGCCTCAACATATCAATTGGGTCTTTCTTGTAGAAGTTGACGTCGCCAGTTGCGGTGCGGTTGGTGTTGTCAAATTTGATTTCGCCAACAGTTGCAGGATTGCTGACATGTACGAAGAAACCTTGCATTGCAGGTGCATAACGAGTGCCTGTTCCTGGACCTCCCTGAGGATAGCTCCAATAGTTACCGGCTTGTTGGTCGTAGTAGTAAACCACTTTGTCAATATCGGTCCAATCCATATTGGAATCGAAGTCAAGCTTGCTTGGATAAGGGTTACCGACAAGGTTCCATCCATAACCGAGACCTACTGTGCGGTTCAGCGTGCTTGAAATGGTACCGTTGTTCAAATATCCGTGGAATGTCCTAACAGCATCGGTTGCATTGTTGACGATGAAACCTTCTTCTGGGTGCATTATCGTATTGCCATCGGTAATGTATTTCCATTTTCCTTGAGCTTCGTCGTAAACCTGTACTTTATCGCCTGCAAAAACATCTCCAGTCTTGATACTTGTAACAGGTGATGAAATGTAATGCCAGCATCCGTGGTGAATAGTATCCACATCGCAGGAGTTCAAGAACACTTCAACACAAGCAGTACCGCCATTGTGATAAGCTACAGTGTTTCCGTCAGGTGAAAGGAAGCTTGCATTTCCATTGATTCCATCTGATTTCAGATAGAGACCACAAGCACCGTTGATGTCGGCACAAGCTGTAACGTGAAGGTCTTTTCCTGGATTGATGGTCAAATTTGCGCCATTTTGTATGATAAGTTTTGCTGTTGACATACCCACGCTGTTGATGATCGGGTTATGTGCAGTACCGGAAGGAATGCTTGCAATGCTGTGATCGGCTATGCTTGGCACAGAGTTTAGGCCCCAGTTTGCAGGAGTGTTCCAATCTGAACTGACGCTACCGTTCCATAGATTTGTGGTGTAAGTATTGCCGTCAGCGTTAGCATCGGTATCCGTAGCAGTATTGTTTGCTTGGTTTGGATCCAAATCGCAAGAATGAGCAATGTTGGCCGAGTTTGTCAAACTACCTGTGAAGGTACAAGGAACTGACACTGTCACAGTGTAAGTGGCTGTTCCACCTACTGGAAGATTGATTGTTTGGTGCAAGTTACCGGTGCCGCTTGCTGATCCAGTGGCTCCACCTGCAAACACTGCAGACCAACTTGAAATGGATGTGCCTACAGGTGCATTGTCAGTGACCACTGCGCCAATTGAATTGTCTGGTCCTGCATTGGATGCAACAATGGTGTAAACATTGTTTGCGCCAGATGTGTAGGTTGCTGCTCCATCGGTCTTAGTAATGGCAAGGTCGGAGGTCTTCGATGTAATTATCACTTTCATAACATCCGATGATGTACAAGTACCGTTAGCAATTTGCCATTGGAAAGAATATGTTCCAGGAACTAGTCCTGTAATATCAGTTGTTGGTGAATGGCTATTGGTAAAGCTTGCTGTATTTGGCCCGCTCAGTTCTGTCCAAGTACCTGTTCCAACGCTTGCAGTATTACCAGCCAATGTAGCTGATGTGACAGCACAGGTGAAAGTTTGGTCAAATCCTGCAAGTGCCATAGTTGGGATATTGGTCACGGTAACAACTTCGTCAGAATATGAAGAGGTACAAGTTCCATTGGCTATAGTCCACCTGAAAGTATAAGTTCCAGGGACTGCACCCAAAATGGAGGTCGTTGGTGATGATGGTGATGAGATGATTACGGATGAACCTGAAGTCTGAGTCCAAGTACCAACTCCTGTTGAAGCCACATTACCCTGCAAGTTAAGCGGTGAGAACAAGCAGTTGTTCACTGTTGCTGCGGCTGCTGATGTGGTAGGAGTAGCGTAATTGTTGATTTCAACCTGATCAGATAGGGAACAAGTTCCGAGGGTTGAAGTCCATTGCAAGAGATAAGTACCACTTGTCAAACCATTGATAGTAGCGGTAGCACTTGTAGCATCGGTAAACGAACTACCTGCTGGGCCACTAACTACCGACCATAGACCAGTTCCAGATGAGATGTTGTTTCCTGCAAGTACTGTTGATGCAGCTCCGCAAAGGCTTTTATCAACACCAGCATTGGCAGCGGTTGGATTGGCAAACACGGTAATACTTACATCAGCAGATACTGGGGTACAAACGCCACTTGAGATTGTCCATCTGAATACATAAGTTCCAGGAATTAAACCAGTGACTGCTGTATTGTTGGTAATCACCGAAGCAAACGTTGCTGTATTTGGCCCACTGATTTGTGACCAATTTCCAATTCCGTTTGATGGAGCAACAGCAGCCATAGTAGCGGTGGTACCGCAAACATGTGGTTGGTCTGGTCCGGCATTGGTGGTAAGCTTACCACCAATGCCGGACCAGACCAACCACATGTTTGCGGTACCACCGCTACTATGGCTGCTGTTGCTCCATCAAACGGAATTGGAAATTGGTCACAAATCAGTGGGCCAAATACAGCAACGTTTGCTTCGGTGATTACCAACAATACAGCAGTCACTGGTTTAATTCCTGGAACTTATGTATTCAGATGGACAATCTCAAGTGGCGTTTGTACCCCAGTATCTGCTGATGTAAGTATTACCGTGTTTGCCAATCCAACCGCTGCCAATGCTGGTGTTGATAAAAGCCTTTGCGGAGCTGCATCAACAGTACTTGCAGGAAACAACATCTCATCTGGAACTGGTCTATGGTCGGTAGTTAGTGGCCCAGCAGGTAGTTCGTTTACCGATGCTACAAGTGCTACCGCTACTATCAATGGTTTGACAAGTGGTACTTATCTCTTGCAATGGACTTCAACCCTCGGAACTTGTTCCCTATCTGATCAGGTTGAAATCAACAATTACGCTACTCCTACCACATCAGCAGCCGCAGCAACAGTGAACAACTGCTTGTTCTCACCGCTTAACTTGCAGGGTAATGTGGCTTCAACAGGAGTTGGTACTTGGACTCAGACTTCAGGTTCATCCGTAATCATCTCATCACCATCATCACCAACGACCTCCATTTTGGGTGCAGTCCCTGGAACTTATACTTTCAGGTGGACTATAGCCAATGGAACTTGTACCTCTTCATATTCTGACGAAGTTGTTACCGTGACCAATATCCCAACTATGGCACTTGCAGGATTTGACCAAACTTTCACCTGTGCTGTCACATCAGCTACATTGGCTGGTAATACTGCAAGCGTTGGAACAGGTACTTGGACAGAACTGAGCGGGCCAAATACAGCAAGCTTTACCAATAGCCATTCACCAACAACTGATATTACAGGACTAGTTCCTGGAACATATTCTTTCCAATGGCAAATTGCTAACGGTACTTGTACATCATCGGATGTTATGAAAGTGATAATTACATCGAAGACCTCCGACCTTGCCATTACTAAGACCGATGGAGCAGCAACCTACACATCTGGCGCAAACAATGTTTACACCATTGTTGCATCCAATGCAGGACCAGACAATTCAATTGGCGCAGTGGTCACTGACAATGCACCTGTAGGCACATCCATTTCAAGTTGGTCTGCAGTGTTTGCAGGTGGAGCCACTGGATCAGCAAGCGGCACCGGTAACTTGCACCAAACAATCAATCTTCCAGTAGGTGGAACAGCCACTTACACTGTGACAGTGTCAGTTCCTTGTACCTTCACAGGTAGTTTGACAAACTCGGCCAACATTGCTCATTCTTGCGATTTGGATCCAAACCAAGCAAACAATACTGCTACGGATACCGATGCTAACGCTGACGGCAATACTTACACCACAAATCTATGGAACGGTAGCGTCAGTTCAGATTGGAACACTCCTGCAAACTGGGGCCTAAACTCTGTGCCAAGCATAGCCGATCACAGCATTGCAAGCATTCCTTCCGGTACTGCACATAACCCGATCATCAACAGCGTGGGTATGTCAACAGCAAAACTTATCATACAAAATGGCGCAAATTTGACCATCAATCCAGGAAAAGACCTTCACGTTACAGCTTGTGCCGACATCAACGGTGCTTGTGGTCTCTATCTGAAATCAGATGGAATCAATGGAAATGCAAGCTTCCTTTCACCTGACGGAAACACTGTAGCTTATCACAATGGCGGTACTGCTTGTGTTGAAGTGTTCTTGAACTCCTGCGATGTGGATACTATTCACCACGGATGCTGGCATTACATTTCATCACCTGTTACAAGTATCAAGACTGGAGATGTTTTTGCAGGCGATAAAGTACAGGTTTACGACGAAGCTCAAGGAAAATGGAAATACATTACCGATGGCAATACGATAATGCACCCAGAAGAAGGTTTCATCGTCAACAATGCAACCGATGCTGTTAGGACATTCCACGGATATTTGAACAACGGTACCATTTCAAGCACGCTGAACCGCACAGTAGGTCTCGGTTATGGATGGAACCTTGTCGGTAACCCTTATCCAAGCAAGCTTGACTTCGATTCCAATATGGATTGGACCGATATTGACAAAGTGGTTTACTACTACGACCAACAAGCCGGTAACTATTGGAGCTATCCTCAGGGAGGTCCAGGAACAGGCACTCGTTATGCACCTGCAATGCAAGGTTTCTTCGTACATGTCAGCAATCCTGCAACTGTTGGCGAAATCAAATTTGACAACACCAACCGCACCGCAACTGGCGACGTCAACTTCTACAAGAAAGACCCAATTGATATGTTGAGGCTTCAAGTTGAAGGAAGTGGTACCATGAACGACAAGGTGATTGTTTATTTCCGCCAAGATGCAAATGCAGGTTACGATAAGAATATTGACTGCCAGAAGTTCGCAGGTATTCCAATCGCTCCACAGCTCTATACCTTGCCGACCGACAACACCAGCACCCAGCTTTCAATCAACGCGCTGCCTTATACTGACAACGAAACCGTTGTTCCAATGGGATTCAATGTGGTTGAAGCAGGAAGTGGTCAATATACTCTGACAGCTTCGAATACCGAAAGCTTCCGTCCAGGAACTACCATAAGACTTGAAGATACCAAGTTGCAAGTAACTCAAGATTTGATGCAGCAGAAGGTGTACACTTTCAACTACACAAATGGGGATGACGCCAACAGGTTCCGTCTGCATTTCACTACACCTACCAATGGAATTGGTGAAGTACCGGCTACAAGCATGCAGCTCTATTCAGTGAACCATGAAGTATTCTTGAAAGACCTTTCCAACAAACCTACCACCGGAGAACTTCATCTCTACAACATGGTCGGTCAGGAATTGGCCAAGAGGTCGGTTGATGCAGTTGAACTGAACAAGTACTCTTTCGATGTTGCCGATGGTTATTACATCGTTAAGGTGGTCACCAAGAACAATACATTCAACAGCAAGATTTACATTCACTAAATCGCTGAAGGGTCAATCACACAATTCCAATCTGTAAATTACAAGACAATGAAAAAGATAAAGAACATCCTAGTCATTCTGACATTCATCATAGTTCCTTTGGCAACTTTTGCTCAGGATGACCCGTCGGTGCCACCTCCACCATTCTGCCCAACGAGCAAGGACCCAAAAATGGGTGCTGCTCCACTGGAAGACTGCATCCCGGCTATACTTTTCATGGCTTTCCTCTACGGTGCGTTCAAATTGAACCAAGTAAGGAAGTCGAAAGTAAATACCGACTTGTTAGAGGCATAAATTGCCCCGCGTAGCTCTGACTGCTGCTGTTGCAAAACCAGAAATCAGTCTGCTGATATTCAGAATTCAGCAAGTGTTGAAATAGGAAGACCAACATCAGCAAAAGGCCGAACATCTTGATGAAAATTGCGGTGCACAGCCAATAATACGAACGGTCATGTCCAACTTTAATGGACATGACCGTTTTGTTTTTGATTCAATATTGATGCTAAATCCAGTTTTTTCCACGTGAATCTGAAACTGCGCATTGGATTTTGCCTTTACTTTGTCGGCTCAATGAAGATAAGTCCACAGACCATAGAGGCGCTGAGCAAGGAAGCGCAGAAAAACCAACTGGAAAACAAGAAGTTTTTCAGAGTGCTGGCCAACAAGGAAATAAGTCGTCTCGACAAAGCATTCCATACCCTGCATGAGCAGATTTTTGCCGAAACTGACTGTCTGGAATGTGGCAATTGTTGCCGAACGCTGGGGCCACGCTTGACAAATGCCGACATCAGGAGGATGGCACAAGCATTGCGCATCCGTCCCTCGGTACTTGTGGACAAATATCTGTTACTGGACGAGGACGATGACTACGTGTTCCGCGAAATGCCATGCCCTTTTATTGATGATGAAAACTATTGCTCCATCTACGCCGACCGGCCCCGAGCTTGCAAGGAATACCCCCACACCGACCGCAGAAGGATGCGCCAAATGCTGGATATCACCCTAAAAAACATACCTGTTTGCCCAGTTGTGTTCGAGATTGTAGAAGAGTTGAAGGGGATGGAAAAGATTTGATCCTTATTGGGCAGAAGCCATTCAATTTTAAGTAATAATGCATGAAAATCCATGACCTAGAAGGTCAAAAGGATTGTTTTGAAAACTGTTGAAAAAACTAAGAACAGCAAATTCTCCTCGCTGGAAACCTTATCACCCGAAGCCTATTCGTACCTCAGCGCATCTATCGGATCAAGGCGGGCGGCTTTCACGGCAGGTATAATGCCAGAAGCGAGCGCAACCAAAAAACAAAGGCTCACTCCCCAAATAATCCATTCCCAAGGAATTATAAAACTGGTCCCAATGGAAAGGGCCAGTGCATTGCCAATAGCAATCCCCAAGATGATGCCGAGCAGTCCGCCAAGCTGCGCGATGACAATGGCTTCGGCCAAAAACTGGTTGCGGATGGTCTTTTTGGTTGCGCCAATGGCTTTACGTATGCCGATTTCGCGCGTTCGCTCGGTGACGGAAACCAACATGATGTTCATCAGTCCGATGGCGGCGCCCAACAGCGTGATAGCACCGATCAGTACGGCAGCCATGCGCAAATAACTCAAACTATCGAACAGCATATTGGCCAAATTGTCGCTTTTTGTGATGTCGAAGCTGTCCTCCTGACCAATATTCACCCCACGCACGGTGCGGAACACGCCCGTTGCCTCGTCAATGACGGCCTCGAGTTTGCTGCCGTCGGCCACATGAATGTTGATGCCGTACGACGCATTCGGGCGCGAAAACCGTTGGCGCGCATTGTTGATGGGGATCAGGCAAATGTTGTCGGGATTGAAGCCGAGGCTCGAGCCTTTCGTTTTAAGCACACCGACCACCAAATAACGCCCTGGCCCGATGTTGATAAACTTCCCGACAGGGTCCTCGTTGTTCTTGAACACTTTTTTAACCACTTCGTTCCCGATGACCGTCACGCAGGCACCATAAAAAACCTCGGTCGGCGTCACATTGCGGCCCGATGCAAGCTCCTTGCCGGAAGTAATCAGGTAGTTTTCGTCGCAGCCGATGACCGGAACATTGGGGTTGGTCTTGTTGTTGCCAAATTTCACCGTCGAGGTGTTGGTCGCAAAAATGTAAATGGAAGTGGTGGCCGGAAAAGTGTAGTTCTCTTTGAAACGGGTGGCCTCGGCAAAAGTAATTTCGCGGAAATCGTTGGCCTTGCTGGGCCTTTTTCCGATGTGGACCTGCATGGTGCGGTTGCGGATGGTAGCCGTATTGGCCCCCATCATCTGAAAATTGTCGTTCAAGTAATATTTTATGGCATCAATCGAAGTGAGTATGCCCACCAGGGCCATGATTCCGAACGCAATGATAAGGACGGTGAGCACGGTGCGCGTCATGTGCGTGCGTACCGAAATCAAAGAAATGCGAAGGTTCTCGAGAACAAGACTACCGGAAAACAATTTCATGGTTCTGTGTTTGTTGATGGGCTTTTGGGTTGGCTGCTGCCTGAAAATGGGCCGTCAATATCTGACAGGGGTAAAATTAGATATTAAAACTGAACGCTGTAAAAAATATTGCTGATCGAACCCTCAGAAAAGCGAGAAAGCCGACGACATAAAGAACGACCAAAACACCACAGAGGCACAGAGATAGGGCAGCAAGTTCCGCTCGGATGGATAATAGCGGATGGCCAAGAAGGTGCCGAGCGGGATCGACAGCAGAACGGGGGTGAGGATCACAATGCCGGCCAGCCCCAACCGAAGCATGAAGCGGATCAACCTGCGATTGGGCTTCCTGACCTCAAAATGCAGCACGACCCTTGGGAAAACAGGACGTAAAAAAGTGAACATCTTCACCTTAAAACGATGAAAACGCTCCGACAGATGGGTTTTGTAAAAAACCAAGATAAATCGGCTGAAGAAAAAGAAGATAACCACACCCGTGATGCCTCCAGCGATTGTGGAAATCAAAGTTTGCAAAAAGTCGAGTCCCAACCCATAAGAC
>Ga0118677_10013030_pt1 | contig 12061 bp, 4 predicted proteins | sample AliMusrvi5mmetaG_FD_86154 | JGI IMG/M metagenome (GOLD analysis project Ga0118677, IMG submission 86154) | reverse complement strand
CTACAAACTCCCCCAGTTGTCCTGGTCTTGAGTAGCCACGCTTATAGTGTACTGAGGAGATTTCTCATCAGAAGGATACTATCTACATATTCGTAACTCGTATACCTTCAAAAGCTCTTGCCGGACTTCTGCGTTTTTTGTTGTTTTGTTGCTTCTTTTAGCAAACCAATCGCTTGAAATCCTTTTACCCCAGTCAACGACTTGCGGTTGTGAGACAAGGATGCCGGTGGTATGTCAGTTCACCATCTGTCTTCAACTTGAAGAGCTTGCTACAAATTATTTTTCATTGGTTGAAAAAGTGGACGTTGCAGTTTCAAACTGAACACGGGGTATCCCGTTCTATTTTTGTCCAATCGGAAAAATACTTTCTTCTCCGATGTGCTGATGCGTATGTGGACCCATGTGTTTGAGTGTCAAAATCTTCTACGTCATTGCGTAAGTTTTGGTCCATGCGTATGTTGAAATATGTTAAATTACGCCAGCATAATTTGTTGAAGTTCTCTTAAAAAAGAGGGTATGCGAGGATAAGTCTCGGAGTGTATACCCGGATGATGATGTCTCAGGTTTAGAAACTTGCGGATCCTCGAAGTTTTGTCTTTTTCACTGGGTTTTTTGTTGATGAAAAAATTTTTTCATTTATACCCAGAGTAATGAATGACATTTCTGGAATGTAACCAAATGCAAAAGAAAGTCCCAGTGCGCGAACTATAGTATCCCCGCATTAGTTTATTTCCATGATCACAATGTAGTCCCCCAAGCGCAGGTATAAAAAACCATTTCACAAATGAAACTTCAGCACCAACAGTATTTTTAAGGTATTTTAAATCTTTGTTCTAACAATAAGTTTTTTAATACTTTTGTTGTTGGTGAAAGCAAGTCTGATTTTGGTATTGCTGAAAATAGCATTATACTTTTTGATCTTGCAAAGTTTCTTCTTTTCTTGACAAATGATTTCTTTGATGTTTTGCGAAAATGGTTCTGCAAAACTTGGCAAAACTAGAAACACTTCTTCGTCTTTGATTTCTTTTAACGGTGGTATTTTGGATCCCACCTCTTCTTTTCCCATTTTTGGTGTTGTTGTTGTTGCTGCTGCTCTTCTCCTTGATTCCTGAATAGGAAAAGATAGTTCTTTTGACGAGGCGAGTTTTGATTTTCTCACACACAAATTACTTGGACCAGTAGATATCGTACCTCCTCCTGAAACCAGGGGATCCAGAGGAACCAGTATATCGGTTCCTAAACGACTCTCTTTGACCACTTCTTTGGAACCCGGGTTGAGACACAGCCTCGGGATTCCACTCTCTCTTAGGATTCTTTCCGAATCCTGCACCACGAGGTTTTCCGCCTCGGTTTCCGTAACCACCTGAAAGTCAGGTAAGGTTTTTTGAGAGTTGTGCAGAAGTTTTGAACGATCTTCATATTGAACCAAGCAAAATGTTTTTCTCAACCAACCCTTTTTAAAACCGCGGTTTCTAAGCCTGGAAAAAAGCTTTGTTCTTATTTTAAGAAACGTGAGTTTAAGCGAATTAAACCTAATGTATCTTTTAATTTCGCCTAAAACATAGTTTTTAATGGTATGAGAAACATGTCCACTTTTATATGGAATATACATATACCGGTTTATCTCTTTTTGGTGTATTTTAAAGTCTAATAGACCATTATCGTAAAACTTATTCCCTTTATAAATATATAAATCCATAAATTCTACGTGATTACCAAATGTCCATTTATCTATTTTTATTGTGGTTCGTAACGTATTAAATTGATTTATCCAATAAATTACATCCTTTTTTCCTCCAATCATGATGCCAAAACCGTCATCAATAAATCTTTGGAATAGAATTGGCCATTTTAATTTTTTATCATGAGAACATTTGTTTTTGAGTTCGTTTTGTAACAATGCCAAATATAAATTAGCCAATATCGGAGCTAAATTTGTGCCCATGATAATACCAAAAATTTGTTGGAAATATTCTTTATCAAAACTCATGAGACTATTTTTCAAAACGATGTCCAACAAATCTATGATGAAATGTGCGTTTGGAATAACGTTTTGGTAAAGAAAAACTAGTCTTTTTATCATTTCTATGGCGTCCAAGACCGGTATATTTGTATATAAGCTTTCGAAATCCACCGTGAAAAGAAAACATCCTAAATCAAATTTCGTTTTTTCCAAAATTTTTACAAGACTTAAACTGTCTTTTAGGATACCATCAAACTTGATGTAAAATTCTTTTAAAAAATGCCCTACAAAGATTGATGCAGGAGTAAGAATCCAATTATATCCAGCTACAATTGGTCTTCCTACTGGTGGATTTTTCAAAATTTTCCAAATAATGTAAAAATGAGGAATCGAAAAGTTGTCTATTTTTGACAAAATAAATTTTTCCTCATAATATGAACACGAACCTTTTTCCACATGTTTTTTAACAATCATTCGTAAATCTCTTTTGATTTTTGAAATAATGTTTTGGGTTTCCAACCAAGATAATTTCTTATAAGTTATAATATCATATAGTTGCCTATGACATTCCTTAACAACGTCTTCTTTATCTGCACTTATAGGACCAAGATTTTTATCCGTGTCGTCAATGCAAATTTTGATGTTTTTATTTTTCATCAAAGTTTTTAGCGAACTCTTTTCTGTATTTGATAAATTTTGTATTTCCATTATGTCTTTTTCAAAAAGTACATTAATAGCATCCCTAACGTTCCAGCAAAAATTGTTTACTGCTGTATATTCTGTGGGTGGAACAAAATTAGATTTTAGGCGGAATTTTTTGTTTCTCTCAAAAACACCTGGTTTTGTTTCTGATTCCGAAAAAAATACTTTTGCGTTCATTTGGTTTTTAAATCCACGGAATTTGCAAAAAGTATTTTTGGTTTTAGTGGTATTCCATTTAGGGATAAATTTTGTTCCTAGAGATAAAACTCTAATCGTATTCAAATTTGGACGAAAACTTTTCGACAAATTATGAATTCCCACGGGGATGCATTGGTTCTCAAAGATGTTCATGGGTGCAATGTCCATACTGTAACAATCCAGGAATTTTGTGTTACCTCTTTTTGGTCCACCTCTGAAAGAAGAAAAACCTTTCCCACTAGGTTTCGTAGGAGCAGCTTCTTTACGATCGTCTTCTAATCGTAATTCAACACCGAATTTTTCCTTAGCAAATTTAAAGAGCGAAGACGCAGTGTCTTCCGGTTTTCCCTGAACTTCGGGTACCGCTTTAAATTGCTTTTTGGAATGTTTGTTGCTGGGCTTTATCTTGACGTTCCTCTCCTTTCTGAAAACAGTTTCTTCTTTCTCCTTTTTCTTGATGGCGTGCGGTTTGATTTTTTGGGCAAGCAGTTGTTCCAATTTTGGTTCGAGTTCTTGTTCAACTTGTAGTTGAATTTGTTCCTTGGCTGACATAGCAAGCTTTGCCATTTGTTTGACTTGACGCTCTTCTTTTTGTTGTCGAGCATTAGTTTCCTCTTGTAGAGTTTTTTGTCTAAGTAAGAGTAATTGGACCCATACTCTTCTCAGGATTACATTAGCCAAAGATCGAACCATTAGGATAACAAGATATTGGTCGTACATCTTTCCATCAAATAATGGCACAATGAATTCGTTAAACAGTCTGAAGTGGATAATTTCATGATACTGTTTTTCGCAGTTGTATAACAACGTATTGTATTGCAGAAATAAGCATTCGATGAAATATTCTGCTGCCTGTTTTCGAACATTGAGATTCATCTCTTTGTTTTTGTCTTCAGCAATAGTCTCTAAATAGTGGGATCTGAAATTCATGCTTTTATAAAAGACAAAATCCCCGAAGTTGTGTGAATATTGCTTGATATTGTCGAAAGCAGTTGCTTCAGCTTGTGCCTTTTGTATCTTTTTTCTCAAGATGTGCATCATATATAAAGAGTCAACGAAGCTTAATTCATATTGAATTTTTTCTTCGAACTCCTTCTTTTTTGCTGCATAGAAACTTTTGGCATCTTTAGTGTCGCCTGTCATTACTATCTTTTTCTTGGCTTCACCACTAGCAGTGATAGATTTCATAAACTTGTTGATTTGCTCTTCATGTTCTTGAAATTCCCAGAACATATGGGCTTTTCTGTCAATAGCCATTGTTTCTTGATTAATAGCATCAATACTCATGGACCATTGGAAATCAAATCCCGTAAAGTTATCCATGTCCGTTTTAAATAGATCATCCAATGTTTTAGGATGTCTTTTAAAATCCACATCATTAAGGTCAATAGTTCGAGATATCCAAGCTTTTTTGGAGTCTGTGTTCGACCAAACTAGACCTGAGAGCCAAATGTTTTCACGATCAAATTTGAACTTCGCATCTCCACAAAGTTCATTTTTCAAATCATTGTAGGAATAAACATCCCCCGCTACTGACCAATCTACAAACTCATTGAGGAGTTTTTTGCCGTCACCTTGTAGTGAATCAAAAGTTTCTTCAAATTTTGTAATGAAGCATTTTTTCTTCAATAGCAAATCCATTTTCGATTGTGCTTCTATGTCCATTTCTGCTTGCTGAGGATTTACAGGTGTTTCTTCCATACCTTCATACTTTGCTTCATCAGGTTCACGAATTGTTTTTCGTCTTTCTAGCGTTTTAGAAAGAGCCTGATCTTTTCTGACGCAAAATCTAAACACGTCGATAATACTTTCAGTGTGTTTAGAATTAAGACAAGCATTTTTGTCATAATATTTGCGTAGCTGTTGCATAAATGCTGCAGCTTTTTTGAAGCTTTCATCATTGGAAGTTGGTTGGATCTGAAAAAACAAGTCCATGTAGTTGAACATTAATGCCATTTTTTCAGGAACAGCAAAGATTTCGTTTGCTAAAATTGATTCCTCTTTTTCGAAATCAAATACTTCTTGGATGATGAATTGCAAAAGCTCATTTGTTTTGCATTGTTCCATCATACTCTCCAACCAATCTTTTTTATTCTCCGCTGTGATAGTAGCTTTTGGTTTGCGGAAGTTGGCCATGAAAGGAGGAAAGTTGTTGTCCATAACTGTTTCATCTTCGGAAGAGTTGTCTTGCTGATAACAAGCAATACACAGGTTTTGAAATGTAATAAGCAATTACTATTTCAAACAAAATTCATACCTCTTCCAAATACTTTCTTACATAATCAGCGGAAGAAGTGTTCTTCATGGCGATTGGTTTATTGTAAAGAAAAGCAATAGTGAAGGTATAGGTGTAAGCTTCCCAACAGATTGTGTCTTTTGCCTGAAATCAAAGTAGTATTTCCCATAACATTGTGATCAGCCTTCTTCTTTAACTTATCAGTTTTTCATAATGGTCAGTCTATTGAGAACTCTAATCCTTCGTTTCCAAAGGTATCAGTGACTAGAAAATCTGATACTTGTTATCATTGATAATAAAAAGTAAAGTTTACCTTTGCTTATCAAGATCGATTCCCAAAAATGGATCTCGTAGCACCTTTTGATCGTCCTTTTTTGTAAAATTACGATCCTATTTTTTACGATGGGGAATCCAAGCATAAAGAGAGAAGATTCATAAAATGTCAGTCAAAAAGATACAAACATATTAAAGTTTATATCACAATGAGAACATTATAGAGCCAATAGAATTCATGTACTGTACGAATAATAGTAACACATTATTGTAGCATGAATGAGAATGAGGGAGCCCCCAGAATCACATAAGCAACGCTTCTACAAACTCCCCCAGTTGTCCTGGTCTTGAGTAGCCACGCTTATAGTGTACTGAGGAGATTTCTCATCAGAAGGATACTATCTACATATTCGTAACTCGTATACCTTCAAAAGCTCTTGCTGGACTTCTGCGTTTTTTGTTGTTTGTTGTTGCTTCTTTTAGCAAAACTATCGCTGAAAGTCCCTTTTACCCCAGTCAACGACTTGCGGTTGTGAGACAAGTATGCCGGTGGTGTGTCAGGTCACCATCTGTCTTCAACTTGAAGAGCTTGCTACAAATTATTTTTCATTGGTTGAAAAAGTATACGTTGCAGTTTCAAACTGAACACGGGCTATCCCGTTCTTTTTTTGTCCAATCGGAAAAATTCTTTCTTTTCCGATATGCTGATGCGTATGTGGACCCAGATGTTTGAGTGTCAAAATCTTCTACGTCAATGCGTAAGTTTTGGTCCATGCGTATGTTGAAATATGTTAAGTTACGCCAGCATAATTTGTTGAAGTTCTCTTATAAAAGAGGGTAGGCGAGGATAAGTCTCGGAGTGTATACCCGGACAATGATGCCTCAGGTTGGAAACTTGCAGATCCTCGAAGTTTTGTCTTTTTTCACTGGGTTTTTGTTGATGAAAAAATTTTTTCATTTATACCCAGAGTAAATGAATGACATTTCTGGAATGTAACCAAATGCAAAAGAAAGTCCCAGTGCGCGAACTATAGTTTCCCCGCATTAGTTTATTTCCATGATCACAATATAGTCCCCCAAGCGCAGATAAATGAAACCCCAGAAACATGCAAAGTTTCTGTTTTTCAGCAAAAATGATTTGCCGAATTTGTTGCTAAAAAGGGTTCTGCATAACTTGGCAAAACAAGGAATACATCCTCATTATCTTTGATTTCATTTTTTCCTTCTTTCAGCGGTGGTACTTTGGTTCCCACTTTGGTTCCCACTTCTTGTTGTACTGTTGATGTTTTGTGGAGTGTTGTTGCTGCTGCTGCTGTTTTTCTTGATTCCTCCGCCTAAAATTAGGGGATTCTGAGCAACCAGTATGTCTGTTCCATGACGAATCTCTGTGTGCACCATGTCGGGACCCGGATTGAAATTCAAGCTCGGGTTTCCACCTCGGTTTCTGGCACCACTTCGTCTTGCTGCACCTCTGAAGGAAGAAGAACCTTTCCCACTAGGTTTCATAGCAGCAGGTTTACGATCATCTTGATCGATCAGCAGTTCAACGCCGAATTTTTCTTTAGCAAATTAAAAAGTGAAGACGCATTGTCTTCCGGTTTCCTCTGAATTTCAGGGTCCGTCTTTTTTAAAAAGCTTTTTAGTAGGTATGGAAGCTGAAGAAGGAGTATTGCTTGATTTTCGCTTGATGTTCCTTTCCTTTTTGAATACAGGCTCTTTATTTTCTCTTTTGCGAATGGCATGCGGTTTGACCTTTTGAGCAAGAAGTAAATCAAATTTTGGTTCCATTTCTTTTTCAACTTGTTGTTGAATCTGTTCTCTAGCTGACATAGCAAGTCTCGCCATCTGTTTTTCCTGGCGTTCTTCTTTCTGTCGTATGGTATTAGCTTCCTCCCGTAGAGTTTTATCTCTAAGAAGTAATAGCTTAACCCAAATCCTTCGAAGGATAACATTAGCTAGAGATCGAACCATTAGAATAACGAGGTATTGGTCGTATATTTTCCCATCAAAACGTGGTACTATGAACTCATTAAACAACCGGAAATTGATGATTTCATGGAAATATCTTTCACAGTTGTAAAGCAGCGTGTTGTATTGCAAGAATAGTACTTCAATATGATATTCTGCTGCTTGCCTTCTTACTTTTAAATCTTTGTTTTTGTCTTCAGCAAGTGTTTCCAAATAATGGGGTCTGAAGTTTATGGCTTTGTAAAACACAAAATCCCCAAAATTGTGCGAATATAGTCTGATGTTGTCAAAAGCCGTTGCTTCAGCTTGCGCTTTTTTGATTTTCTTTCTCAGGGAATACATCATGTACAGAGAGTCGATGAAACTCAGTTCAAACTTGATGTTTTCTTCAAATTCTTGCTTTTTGCAGCATAGAAGTTTTTTGCGTCTTTAGTATCCCCTGTCATCAGAATTTTTCTTCTGACTCCACCACTTGTAGAAATTGACTCTATGAATTCACATATTTGTTTTTCAACTTCGGGGAATTCCCAGAACATATGCGCTTTTCTGTCGATTGCAAGTGTTTCGTTGTTAATGGCTTCAATGCTCAGTGATCTTTGGAAGTCAAAGACTTCAAAGGTTTCACTGTCAGTTTCAAATAGACGATCCAATGTTTAGGATGTCTTTGAAAATCAACGGCTTCAAGGTCCATAGTCCTAGATGTCCAAGCTTTTTTGGAATCTGTGTACGACCAGACTAGACCTGACGGCCAAATTCTAGCGGGATCGAACTTAAATTTAGCATCTCCACAAAGTTCATTTTTCAGCTCACTGTATGAGTAAACATCCCCAGCAACTGGCCAGTCTACGAACTCATTTAGGAGTTGTTGGCCATCACCTTGCAATGTGTCAAGAGTATTTTCAAAACTTGTAGTGAAGGCTTTTTTGTTTAAAAGCAAATCCATTTTTGATTGTGCTTCTACTTCCATGTCTGAATGTTGAAGATTTGTTCTAGATGTTTCTTGTGCTGTTTCAGACTTCGTTTCATCAGTCGTGAATTGTTACACGTCTTTCCAAATTTCTGGAAAGTAACTGATCTTTCCTTATGCAGAATCTAAACACATCAATGATGCTTTCTGTGTGTTTCGCGTTGAGACAAGCTTTTTTGTCATAGAATCTGCGCAAGTTTTTCATCATTACCGCAGCCTTCTTGTAGCTTTCTTCAGTGCTGTTTGGTTGGATTTTGAAAAAATGAGTCCATGTAGTTAAAAACTAATGCCATTTTCTCAGGTATAGAAAAGATCTCTTTTTCCAGGATTGATTCTTCCATATCGAAATCAAACATTTGTTGAATAATGAAAGGCATAAGCTCGTTTGCTTTGCAATTTTCAATCCCACTTTCCAACCAGGCCTTCCATTGAAAGATCGCTTTTCTGTTTGCGGAAAATAGCCATGAAAGGAAGAAAGTTCTGGAGAATGATTTCGTCTTCTCCACAAGCTTCATCTTCTGATGAATTGTTATGCTGGCAACGAGCAATATATAGGTTTGAGATGTAATAAATAATTACTATTCAAACCATAATCGTACCTCTTCAATATATTTTCTTACGTATTCAGCAGAAGAATTGCTCTTCATTGCAGTTGATTGAATAGTAGATAAATGAAAAAAGGTAATGAAGAAATAAAGCTCGTAGGTCCCAGCAAATCACGTTCTTTGCCTGAAATCAGAGTAGTATTTCCCATAATATTGTGATCAGCCTTCGTCTTTAACTTATCAGCTTTTCATCATAGCCAGTCTATTAAGAACTCTAATCCTTCGTTTCCAAAGGTATCAGTGACTAGAAAATCTGATACTTGTTATCTTTGATAATAAAAAGTAAAGTTTACCTTTGCTTATCAAGATTGATTCCCATAAATGGATCTCGTAGCACCTTTTGATCGTCCTTTTTTGAAAATTACGATCCTATTTTTTACGATGGGGAATCCAAGCATAAAGGGAGAAGATTCATAAAATGTCAATCAAAAAGATACAAACATATTAGAGTTTATATCACAATGAGAACATTATAGAGCAAACATAATTCATGTACTGTAATAATAATAATAACACATTATTGTAGCATGAATGAGAATGAGGGAGCCCCCAGAATCACATAAGCAACGCTTCTACAAACTCCCCCAGGTGTCCTGGTCTTGAGTAGCCACGCTTATAGTGTACTGAGGAGATTTCTCATCAGAAGGATACTATCTACATATTCGTAACTCGTATACCTTCAATAGCTCTTGTTGGATATCTGAATGTTTTGAACTTTTGCTTCCAGCAATTTTCTTCAGAAATCCTTTAACCCAGTCAGCGACTTTCGGTTGTGAGACGAGTGCGTTGGTGCTGTGTCAGGTCACCATCTGTCTTCAACTTGAAGAGCTAGCTACAAAGTATTTTCCATTGGATGAATATGTATACGTTGCAGTTTCAAACTGAACGCGGGCTATCCCGTTCTTTTTTTATCCAATCGGAAAAATTCTTTCTTTTCTGGTTTGCTAGTGCGTATCTGGATCCAGATGTAAGAGTGTCAAAGTGCGTAACTCTTGGTCCGTACATATGTTGAAATATGTTAAAGTACGCCAGCATAAAAAATGAAATTCTCGTTGAAAAGAGGGTAGGCGAGGCTGAATTTTTGAGTGGTTTCTTTTTGGACAATTGTCGCCTCGCTTTTGAGGGACTGTAAAACCTCGGCTTATGTCTTTTCACTGGGTTTTTTTGGTTATGAAAAAATTTTTTCATTAATACCCAGTTTATGATTGGCATTTCTGGAATGTAACTGAATGTAAAAGAAAGTCCCAGTGCGCGAACTATAGTATCCCCACATTAGTTTGTTTCCATGATCACAATAAGAACCCCCAAGTGCAGATACATGATACCCCAGAAAAATATTTTAACACAAATATTTTTATATCTTCGTTCTAACAACAAGTTTTTTGATACTTTTGCTGTTTGAAAAAGCAAGTCTGAATTTTACATTGTTGAAGATAGCATCATAATGTTTTCGCTTGCATAATTTCTGTTTTTCAGCTTCTATGATTTGCTGAATTTTGCGAGAATGGGGCTCTGCGTAGCTTGGCAAAACGAGGAATATTTCCTCATTATTTTTGTCCTTTATCTGTGGAACTTCCGGTCCCACTTTGGTTCCCACTTTTTGGACTGTTGGAATTGTTGGTGTTGTTGGTTTTGTCTTGGCTGCTGCTGCCTTTCTTCTTGATTCCTGATTAGGAAAAGAAATTCCTTTTGAAGAGGTGAGACTTGAATTTCTCACAAAAACATTTCTTGAATCATTAGATATCGTACCTCCGCCTATAGTTAGGGGATCCATGGGAACCGGTATGTTGGTTCCATGACGATTCTCTTTGAGCATATCTTTGGAACCCGGGTTGAAATTCAGCCTCGGGTATCCACTCTCTTTTAGGATTCTTTCCGAATCCCGCACCACGAGGTTTTCCACCTCTGTTTCTGCCACCACCTGAAATTCAGGTTTAGTTGAAAGAGAGCCATGCATCAGCTTTGAACGATCTTCATATTGAACCATAGAAAAAGTCCTTCTTAACCAAACTTTTTTGAACCCGCGGTTTCTAAGTCTGGAAAAAAACTTTGTCCTTGTTTTAAGAAACGTAATTTTAAGCGAATTATACCTGATGTATCTTTTAATTTCGCCTAGAACATAGTTTTTAATGGTGTGAGAAACATGTCCACTTTTATATGGAATATACATATATCGGTTTATTTCTTTTTGATGTATTTTGAAATCTAAAAAACCGTTATCGTAAAATTTATTCCCTTTATAAATATATAGGTCCATAAATTCTACGTGATTACCGAAAGACCATTTGTCTATCTTTATTGTTTTACGCAAAGTATTGAATTGATTTATCCAGTAAATTACGTCATTTTTTCCTCCATTCATAATACCAAAACCATCATCGATAAATCTTTGGAAAAAGATAGGCCATTTCAGTTTTTTATCATTAACGCATTTATTTTTGAGTTCGTTTTGTAGCATAGCTAAATATAAGTTAGCCAAAATTGGAGCTAAATTTGTGCCCATAATAATTCCAAAAATTTGTTGGAAATATTCTTTATCAAAAGACATTAAGCTGTTTTTCAAAACTATGTCTAACAACTCTATGATAAAATGTGCGTTTTGAATGACGTTTTGGTATAAAAAGACTAAATTTTTAATCATTTCGATGGCGTCCGAAACTGGAATGTTCGTATATAAATTTTCAAAATCCACGGTGAAAAGAAAACATCCTAAATAAAATTTTGTTTTTTCCAAAATTTTAACTAGACTTAAGCTGTCTTTTAGGATACCATCAAATTTGGTGTAAAATTCTTTCAAGAAATGTCCTACAAAAATTGATGCAGGAGTAAGTATCCAATTGTATCCTGCTACGATTGGTCTACCTACTGGTGGATTTTTCAAAATTTTCCATATGATGTAAAAATGAGGGATAGAAAACGTGTCTATTTTTGATAAAAGAAATTTTTCCTCGTAATAAGAGCACGACCCTTTTTCCACATGTTTTTTAACAATTTTTCTTAAATCTTTTTTGATTTTTGAAATAATGTTTTGGGTTTCCAACCAAGAGACTTTTTTATACGTTATAATATCATATAGTTGCCTATGACATTCTTTAACAACGTCTTCTTTATCCGCACTAATTGGACCAAGATTTTTATCCGTGTCATCA
>Ga0118677_10013027_pt1 | contig 12062 bp, 10 predicted proteins | sample AliMusrvi5mmetaG_FD_86154 | JGI IMG/M metagenome (GOLD analysis project Ga0118677, IMG submission 86154) | reverse complement strand
ACGTCGTCTCGCCCAATAGTTCCGTCGATGCGAACATTCTCGTCGCTGGTTACGCGAAAATGCTACCCCTGTTCGACCGCACGCTCACCCTCGCGGTGACCGAACCGATGGGCCGGATTTCCGGCACCACGGGCATCGGCGGCGAGAACTTCAGCCAGGAGGCCAACGGGTTCGGCGACCCGATGGCGGAGGTCGGCATCAACCTCATCGGCCCCAAGGCCATCCGGACCATCCCCGACCTGTTGCGCTACGAGCCCAAGCTCTCGCTCGACGTGATCGTGGACGTCGCGTTCCCGATCGGCAATTACAACGACACTCAGTCGCTGAACCTCGGCCAGAACCGCTGGTATGGCCGGGTGGGTGCGCCCATCGTCTGGCAGATCGGCCCTTGGGTGCCCGGCCGACGCACCACCCTGGAGGGACAGCCCTCTGTCTGGGCCTTCACCGATAACAACAACTACGTGGGCCAAACGCTAAGCACCGACCCCATGTTCGAATTGGAAGCGCATTTGACCCGCGACTTCACCGACAAGTTTTGGGGGTCGCTCGACACGACCTGGTTCACCGGCGGCAAGTCGACCATAAATGGAGCCAGCGGCAGTTCGCTGAACAACCTGGGCGTCGGTTTCACCCTCGGCTACCAGATCAACGACAACATCTCCCTGACCGCCGGCTACATGGCAACCGTCAACGACAGTCAACCCACCGATCTCCGGATGGACGGCTTTCGCATCTCGCTCACCTACGGCTGGCACAAGATCGTCGAGGGCCAGAAGCGCCTGAAAAGCGAGGAATGACCAGAGTGCATCTAATCAGCAATGTGCTGTACGGAACGCGGGAAAGTATTCCTGAGGGATTCTGAAACTAAGCAGTGGTATGCCGGGCTGGACCGGTGGGCTGCGGCAAGTGCCGACGCTCGTGCATTTGCAACGGTCGAGGAGGCGAGTTCTTTTGGCAGCGGCCTTGGGGTGACGTCTCTGGAGGTGGTGGTGCACTTTGCTTTCGACAACCAGCTGCTGGTGTTGCCTCTACGGAAGAGGGTGACATAGGCATCCTTAGCGAGTTCGAGTACCTCTTCCCCGTCAGCAACCGTCCACCGTCCGTCGGCGACACCGGCGTCCTGCCCGCGCTGGAGCTAAGCGAGAACGAGCAGAAGGTCTATGACGCGCTGGACCATGAAGAGGTTGGTATTGACGACGTGATCCGCAAGCTCGGCCTGCCCAGTTCCACCGTGTCGGTCGCACTGCTCAGCCTGGAGATGAAGCGGCTGATCCGCCAGTTGCCGGGGAAGATGTTCGTGAAGAACACTTGAGTCTCGGGGCTGCGCTCCGCTGCACAAGCCGGAACTCGACGAAGCCTGCCCTGAACCGCTACTCTGCCGACTATGAGTTCGATTGCCAGCGACCCGATGCCTGATGCGCGCGGCCATTTCGGCCCGTATGGCGGCCGTTATGTGCCGGAGACGTTGATGCACCCGTTGCAAGAGCTGGAGACTGAGTATCTCCGCGCGCAGCAGGACCCTGAGTTCCAGCGCGAGTTCGAGTATTACCTGAAAGACTTCTGCGGCCGGCCCACGCCGCTCTACTTCGCAGAACGTCTCACCCGGGAGTTGGGCGGAGCGAAGGTCTATCTCAAGCGCGAAGACCTCCTCCACACGGGGGCGCACAAGATTAACAACTGTATCGGCCAGATCCTGCTCGCCCGGCGGATGGGCAAGTCGCGGATCATCGCCGAGACCGGCGCGGGGCAGCACGGCGTTGCCACGGCCACCGTCGCTGCGATGTTCGGACTGAAGTGCGTGGTCTACATGGGCGCGGTGGATTGCGAACGGCAAGCGCTCAACGTTCTGCGCATGAAGATGCTCGGCGCCGAGGTGGTGCCGGTCAAAGCCGGCCAGCAGACCCTGAAGGAGGCGATCAACGAGGCAATGCGCGACTGGGTCACTAACGTGCGCACGACCCACTACATCCTCGGCACGGTCTATGGAGCACATCCCTACCCGCTCATGGTCCGCAATTTCCAGCGCGTCATCGGCGACGAAGCCCGGCGGCAGATCCTGGAGAAGGAAGGGCGGCTGCCCGACCTGCTCGTCGCGTGTGTCGGCGGCGGCTCCAATGCGATGGGGCTCTTCTATCCGTTCCTCCAGGATGAGTCCGTGAACATGGTCGGCGTGGAAGCGGGCGGGGAAGGCATTGCCGCAGGCAAGCACGCGGCGCGATTTCAGGGCGGCTCGATCGGCGTCTTGCAAGGCACACGCTCGTTCCTGTTGCAGGACGAGTTTGGCCAGGTCCAGCTCACGCACAGCGTGTCGGCGGGCCTGGACTACGCGGCCGTCGGGCCGGAGCACGCCTGGCTGCGCGACCTGAAACGCGTTGAATACACCTACGCCACCGACGACCAGGCACTCAAAGCGTTCCAGGAACTCGCCCGCCTGGAAGGCATCATCCCCGCACTGGAAAGCGCGCACGCGGTTGCCGAAGTGATGCGCCGCGCCCCCACTCTGGCCAAAGACCGAGTTATCATTATCAATCTCTCCGGCCGCGGCGACAAAGACGTGGCCCAAGCGGCCAACTTCATCAAGCTCTGACGGACCGCCCGGGGTGCGCCTTATCTCCGCTTTAACTGTTTCGGCGGAGGCGCCGTGGGCTTGCCGGTTACGGTGGCCTTGGCTCCCCCGCCTCCCGTGAATTGGACCGTCTGAGAATCGGGCGCGGTGCCGGTAGGCTTGTATATCACCGTGACGATCTGCGCCTCGTTTTCCTTTAACGTGTAATCGCCACCGGAGAGAATCTTGAATGGCGCCGCGACCGTGGCCGTTCCCACCAGTTTGCCACCGCCGAAGTTCTCCACGAGGAAGGATCTGGTAGCGTTCGTGTTGGTCGCCACTCGACCGAAATCAAAGGTCATCGGCGTAACGACGATCACGGGGTTGGTGAAGAGAGTGCTGGCTTCCACGATGCCCGGGGCGCACAGGACGAGAAAACTGGCAGTAAGAGCTCTTAGCATATTCCTTAGCATATTCATTTGGGTGGGGATTGGGACCTAACGGTCGCGGGCATCGCGTTGCAGCCGATAACTCAGCGCGTTGCGCAGTCGGCGGTGGAGGCCCAGTTTCTTTCTCTGCCGCTCCCGCGCCTTAACCATGTGCTTCAGACACTTCCACTTGGTCACGGCGGGATCGCCGCAAATGATGCAGCGCTTCTCCCGCTTCATCCGCAACTGATACCGGTACTGCCGCGAAATCCGCAGACCGGAATACTCATCTTTAATAGGCTTTCCCATGTCTTATCAAATTGTGTGTCGCTTCCGTTTGCGGGCGCTCGGAACATCCAGCCCCAAGCCGCTTGCTACCGGGTGTAATCCCGCCCGCAGCCACTGCATTTGACAACTGCTCATCGGGGACGCTGAACCCGAAGGGCTGGAAAGGCCAACCAGCCTGCCGCGTCCATGAATCGGCGCGGCCCATGAATGTGCTTGCCCTTTGCAGCTACCGAGGCATAATAATAACCGTTGGTGTCATAAGGCAAGCAGCCGTGTAGCACCATTGCCCGCGTGGCGGAATTGGCAGACGCGCTAGATTCAGGTTCTAGTCCTTAACCGGATACAGGTTCAAGTCCTGTCGCGGGCACCACCTCAAAAAGCACGAATCATAATACCGCTGGTTGCAGAGTAAGATAAGTCGCGTGTCCGTTTCCCCTCCAGAGCAACCGGTAGTCCTGCGTGGTCCCCACCGGCCTGATTTGCTCCGGGACGAATGCCTGGTGGACATTCTTTCTGCCACGGCTGCCCGCGTGCCGAAACACGCGGCGCTGATCTGGGGGGAGCGGGTGGTCAGCTACGAGGAGTTGGACCGCGCTGGGCAAGTGATCGGCGCAGCGTTGCGTAATCACGGAGCGACTCCCGGGACCATTGTGGGCCTCCTTCTTCCCCGGGGTGCGGACCTGCTGATCGCGCAGGCGGGTATCACAAACAGCGGCGCGGCCTGGCTCCCATTCGATGCTGATACGCCGCTGGATCGTGTTCAGACCTGCCTGCACGACGCCAAAGCTGTTGCCTTGGTTAGCTGCCGGGAATGCTTGCCCCGCTTGGCGAAGCTGCCTGTGCCAGTTCTGGCAGTCGAGGACCTGCTTGCCAGGGGGGGGCCGCACGGCTCTGCAGCGGTATCGGACCGCGAGCCGTCCCCGGTTCGCGGTCCGTCACCACAGGATATTCGCATTGCTGGACAGGAGGTTTCTGATATGCGCGCGCCTGGGCCGACCGATCCGGCTTACGTTATCTACACTTCCGGCTCCACCGGGCAGCCCAAAGGCATCGTGATCCCTCAACGCGGCATCTGCCATTTCATCCGCAGCGAGAACGAGCTTCTCGGCGTGCGGGGAGACGACAAAGTCTTCCAGGGATTCTCGGTCGCGTTCGACATGTCGTTCGAGGAAATCTGGATTCCCTACCTGGTGGGGGCCACGCTTTGGATCGCTCCGGCCGGCGTGGCCAACGATCCGGAGTTGCTGGCCCGGACGTTAACGCAGGAGCAAATCACTGTTCTGCATGCCGTGCCCACCATGATGGGGTTGGTGGATGATCCTTTGCCGACGGTCCGGCTCATCAACCTCGGCGGCGAGGCTTGCCCGGAGGGGTTGGCCGCACGCCTGGCCCGACCGGGCCGCAAACTCTTCAATACCTACGGGCCGACCGAAGCGTCCGTTTCAGCCAGCGCCGCCGAGCTCAAACCGGGTGTGCCCCTGAGTATCGGAATGCCGCTGCCCAATTGCGGCTTGCTTGTGGTGGATCCTCAGCGACGGCCCCTGTCGGCGGGCCAGACCGGCGAGCTCTGCATCTTCGGGCCGGGATTGGCCCGGGGCTACCTGGGTAACCCGGAGCTGACGGCGGAGCGGTTCATTGCCAATCCCCTGGCTGCAAGCGATGCCGAGCAGCGCATGTATCTTACCGGCGACCTCGCGAAGATCGACCCGGGAGGCCCAGTCTATTGTTTAGGCCGCGCCGACAACCAGGTAAAGATTCGTGGCTTTCGGGTCGAGCTGGAGGAAATAAACGCCGCGTTGGCCGCTCAAATCGGCGTGGTCACTGCTGCGGCACTGGTGCGACCGCTCGGCGAAACTGAGGAGGTCGTCGCCTTTGTTGTCCCGGGCGGGAATGGCCCGATCGAAGCCTCCTCTCTTCGCCAGGCACTAGCCCGGCGTCTGCCGAGCTACATGGTGCCGGCTCATTTCGAAGTCGTGGCCGCCCTGCCGCGCCTGACTTCCGGCAAAGTCGATCTGAAGTCGCTACGCGCAGTTCCGTTGGCAGTCAGCGAGAGAAACGACGGCCAGCAGGCCGAACCGCGCGACGAAGACGAGGCTGCCCTGTTCGCAGCAATCAGGAAGCTCTTTCCCGGCCGCGAGTTCAGATGCGAGTCTGACTTCTTCGACGACCTCGGCGGCCATTCGTTGCTGGCGGCACGGCTGGTCTCGCATCTGCGTTCAGACCAGCGCTATGCCACCTTGAGCGTCCAGTCCGTTTACCGGGAGCGGCGCCTGGCTGCCATCGCCCAGGCGATGGCGCGCAGCCGAAAGCAACCGGCACAAGGCGCAAGCCAGCCACGCGTCCGAATTCCGCCCAGCCGGCGGGCGCTCTGCGGGATCTGCCAAGGCGCCGTCATCCCCTTCTTCATCGTGCTGCACATGGCCGACTGGCTCGCGCCTTTCTTCGTCTATCACTATTTCACGGGCGATGAAGGGGACAGCATTCCGCTGGCGGTCGCCTATGCCCTGGCGACGTTCACTGCGGCCCAAGCGCTGAACTTCGCGGTTGCCGTCCTTGGAAAGAGGGTTATCGCCGGCCGGTTGCAGCCGGGCCGGTATCCGTTGTGGGGTGTCACCTATTTCCGCTGGTGGCTTGGCTGCCGATTTCAAGAAATGCCCGATTTGTATCTGCTGGCGGCGACGCCTTGGATGCCGCTCTATCTGCGCGCCTTGGGTGCCCGGATCGGGCGGAACGTCATGATTGATACCGTCACGATTAGTGCGCCGGGATTGCTGAGGATCGATGACGGCGCCTGCATCGGCGCGTACGTGAACATCGAAAACGCGCGGGTTGAAGGCGGGCTGCTGCATGTGGGGCCGGTCCACGTTATGCAGGGCGCGGTGGTGGATTCCTACTCCGTGCTGGAGAACGATACCGTGATCGGCCGGGAAGCCAAGCTGTGCGGACTATCTGCTCTCGCCGCAGGCCGCGCGATCCCGGACGGTGAGACTTGGGACGGCGCCCCGGCCCGGCGGTCGAACCAACGCCGCGAGCCGCTGCCGCCGCACCCTACCATTGGCCCCATTCGGTATTGGGCCCGGGCCATGCTTTTCGCACTGACGGCGATCCTGGTGTCAGCGCTGTTCTTTCTGCCGACCTTCCCGGCCTTCATGCTGATCGACTGGCTGGACATGCGCACCTGGAGTGTGTTCGACGCGGAGCTGCAACCGTTGGTGGGCTTTTGGGTGTTCTTCCTGCTAGCGATTCCCGCCAGCGCGTTGCTAGTGGCCCTCACGATGGCGCTCGCCGCCGGGCTGCTTCGGTGGGGTTTACCGCGGCAGACCGCCGGGCGGTTCTCCATCTACAGCCTCGCCTTCTGGCGCAAGAAGACAGTCAACATGATCCTCGACAACAGCTTGCGCTCGCTCCACGGATTATATGCTTCGGTGTACGCGCCGATCTGGCTCCGCGCACTGGGGGTTAAGGTTGGCCGTCACGCCGAGGTTTCCACCGCCGAGGGCTTGGTGCCGGAGTTGCTGACGTTGGGCGACGACTGCTTCATCGCCGATGGCGTCATGCTCGGGGACGAGGAGCAGCGCGACGGCTGGATGGTGCTCAAGCCTACCCGGGTCGGAAACCGCTCCTTTGTGGGCAACGGTGCGTATGTGCCCGATGGCTCAACCTTGCCGGATGACGTGCTGATCGGCGTACAATCGCGTGCTCCGGCAAATGAGCAGCTCAAGTCCGGCCAGACTTGGGTGGGCTCCCCGCCGCTGCTGCTGCCGGCCCGCGAACAACTCACCGGCTTCCCCGAATCGCTCACGTTTCGCCCGGCTCTAATGCGCCGCCTGGGCCGTGGGTTCATCGAGGCGCTGCGCCTGGTCCTGCCGCTGGCCGCGGTGATCGCGACCGGCTACCTGTTGGTCATCCTCGTAGTGCCGCTGGCGGCCGAGCAAGGCTGGGGCCTGCAAGTGGCGCTGGCTCTGGGGACGGCCGGTTGCGCGTATGGGATTGGCTCCTTCCTGTTCGTTGCCGCGCTGAAATGGATTCTGGTCGGGCGCTATCGCCCGCGCGCTGCTCCCATGTGGACGCCCTTCGTCTGGCTTAGCGAGGCCGTCACCAATCTTTATGAATCGTTGGCCGTGCCCAACGCGCTGAACATGCTCCGCGGCACCCCGATGCTGCCGTGGGCGTTACGTCTGCTCGGCGCGCACATTGGCCGCGGAGTCTTCATGAACACCACGGACCTCACGGAGTTTGACTGTGTCCATATCGGTGACGAAGCGGAACTAAATGCGTGGTGCGGCCCCCAAACGCACCTGTTCGAGGACCGCGTCATGAAGATCGGGCGCGTGGACATTGGACCGCGAGTTACCGTCGGTGCTCGCAGCACGATTCTCTACGACGCAGCCGTGGGCGAGGGTGCCTGCCTCGGCCCCCTCACCCTGGTCGCCAAAGGTGAGACCCTGCCCGCAGGGACGCGGTGGGAAGGCTCACCGGCGTCTCCGGTGTGTGGAGGTGCACATTTGTGACGCGATTTGGTATTGGCCCGAATGTCCCGACCTGCCTCCGCCGGGCCGGTTTGTGCTGATTTGTGTCCGCACCGGCTCGTCGCGGGCGGAGGCGCGCAGCCAGGTGCGAACAGTGCTGCGCCAAGTGCTCGCATCATGGAGTCACCCTGCGCCTGATGACCTTCCGCTTAAGGAGACGCCGCGCGGCCCCGCGTGGGAGGGCCGATTACTAGGCGACGCTTTGGACGTCAGCTTGTCATACGCAGCAAGCGAAGCTTGGATAGCCTTGAGCCGCGGCGGGCTGATCGGCGTGGATATCATGCGTTTGGAGGCCGTGCCCGAAGCAGAGGCCATCGCGCAAATCTACTTTGACCCTGCCGACCAGGCGGCGCTACGTCAAGCAACTGATCCCATCCGGGATTTTGCCCTGGCCTGGACGCAGCTTGAGGCGCGCAGCAAGTGTTTGAAACAAGGGCTCACCGAATGGTCGGAAGCTAGCGCCACCCAGGGGCAGGGATGCTGCACTGACAGCGTGATCGTCGAGGACCGACTAGCCCTGAGCGTCGCGACGGCGCCTCAGGACTTTCTGTGTCGCAGAAACGCCTGAAGCTGCTTGGGCTGAGTGCGCCAGAAGCGCACCAGCCGGGAAAACACGCGCAATGTTTCGGGCCGGAGATGGTGCTCGATGACTTCGACTTCCTGCTCCACCGTCTCAGGGCTTAAGCCCAGCAGTTGGAACAGCTCCGCCAGGGTTTGATGCCGAACCTTGATGTGCCGGGCCACAGCGCGGCCTTGGGCCGTCAGCGTAAAGCCCCGGTACTTCTCATAATTCACAAAGCCGCGAGCGGCCAGCCGGCGCACCATGTTGGAAACCGCCGAGCGGCTGAGGCCCAGCGACGCAGCAATGTCCACCACGCGGGCGTAGCCTTTCTGGTCCACCAACTCCTGAATCCGTTCCAGATGGTCTTCCGTGGACTCCGAGCGGGCTTGGGCAGCCCGCGCTGAGTTAGGACGGTTGGCGTTCACGGGCCGTTACCTACCAAAGCGTGCCGACAATGGCGAGCCTTTCTGCGTGGGCCCGGCCCAGGAGCACCGGAAAGTGTTTTATGCTTAACACATTCTATTTGACATAATATCCCCAGCAGGCTAAAGGGTGAAGCATGGGAATCATGCTCCGCGATGCCTGTTCAGTCTCCGCCCGAAATCGCGGAGGCGAAGACTGCCCTGGACGATGAACGGGCCGACACCCCAGACGGACCGCGGTGTTCCCGCCGACCGACGAGAGACTCCTCTCAATGCTCCAGCGCCCGCTTCCCCGGACGGCCAGGTATCGCTTGAAGGCATGCACGGCACCATCTCGGTGCCGCCGCACACCGCCAGTTTCTGGCGTCAATGGCGCGCGTTTGTCGGGCCGGCAATCCTCATCAGCGTCGGCTACATGGACCCCGGCAACTGGGGCACCGACCTTGCAGGCGGGGCACAATTCAAGTACGGCCTGCTCTGGGTGGTGGCGCTGGCCAGCTTCATGGCGGTCATCCTCCAGGTCCTCTCGGCCCGGCTGGGCGTGGCGACCGGCAAAGACCTAGCGCAGTGCTGCCGCGATTGGTATCCGAGTTGGACTCGCTGGCCCAACTGGATTGCGATGGAGATGGCCATTGCCGCGACCGACCTGGCCGAATTGCTCGGCAGCGCGGTGGCGCTGAACCTCCTCTTCCACATCCCGCTGCAGTGGGCAATTCTCATCACCGCCTTCGACGTGTTGCTGTTGCTGGCCTTGCAAGGGCTGGGCATGAGGATGCTCGAAGCGGTGGTCGCCATCTTCGTGGCGACCATCGGCGTCTGCTATGGCATTGAGATCTTCGTGCTGCCGCACATGCGGCCGGATTTCCTGGAGATGGGACACGCGCTGATCCAGCCCAGCTTTCGCCAGACCGGTATGCTGGTAGTGGCGATCGGTATGATCGGCGCCACGGTCATGCCGCATAACCTCTACCTGCATTCCGCATTGGTTCAGTCGCGGAAGTTGCAGCGGGATGAGTCATCCGTTCGCACCGCCATCCGATTTAACACCATCGACTCCGCCGTGGCGCTGGCGGTGGCGTTCCTAATCAACGCGGCAATCCTCGTGCTGGCGGCCACGGTATTCTTCGGCAAAGACAGCGTGATGGTAGCCGGCGGCCAATTGGTGAAGTTCGGCCCCGAAAGCGATTGGATCCGCATCGCACATTTGACGCTGGCCCCGCTGCTGGGGACCACCCTGGCCAGCACGCTTTTTGCCGTGGCGCTGTTGGCCAGCGGACAGAGCAGCACCATCACCGGCACACTCGCCGGACAAGTGGTTATGGAAGGCTTCATGCGCTGGCGCCTCCGCCCCTGGATCCGGCGGATGATCTCGCGCACGATCGCCATCGTGCCGGCGGTGTGGATTGTCAGCATCCGTGGCGGTGGCAGCGTCACCGACCTCGTTAATCTCAGCCAGGTGGTTCTCTGTCTCATCCTGCCGCTGGCGCTGTTTCCGCTGCTGCACTTTACCTCTTCACGCCGGCGAATGGGCCAATGGGCTAACGGCTGGTTCCTGCTGCTTCTGGGCTGGGGCAGCGTGCTGTTGATTACCGCCATGGACCTCTATAGTCTGCCCGCGTCGCTCAAAGAAGCCTGGCGCATCATCATTGGCGGGTGAGCGCAATTGCATCTGACGTCGCAACCAAATTCAATAAATGAGCTTGTATAAAACCATCCTGGTGACGCTGGAAGGCACACCCACGGACCGGGCGATCATTAACCACATCAAACTCCTGGCGCCCGCGATGCAAAGCCGCGTCGTTTTGCTCCATGTGGCCAGCGGCGTGGCGGCCCAATACCACCGCACCGACGCCGCGGGCACGGAAGTCGAGGAGAGCAAAGTCTTTCTCGGCCGCGTTCGGGACGAGTTCACCGCCGAGGGCATCCCCGCGGAAGCGCAATTGGCTTACGGCGAACCCGCCGCGGAAATCATCAAGTGGGTCCAGAAGAACGGCTGCGATCTGGTGGCGATGAGCACCCACGGTCACCAGTTGATTGCTGACCTGGTGCTTGGCACCACCGCCAATCGCGTCCAGCACAGCCTCAGCGTGCCGGTGCTACTGCTGCGAGCAAAGTGAACGACCTGCGGAATTTCTGAATTCCTGAGGCCGCCATGATCTGCCTATGAAATACCAGATGGCGTTTCTGCCCGCAGTTCTGTGTGGCCAATTGCTGCTCGCGGCCAGTTCAGATGCCAGCACCACCAAGCCGCCCGCGCCTTACACTCCCGTCAAGGCTTCCAGCTCGCAATTCCGCTGCCTGGGGCGGGGAAAAAAGCTCGGCCCGTTGCTGTTACCGCAGCAAATCACTGCCGCCAACCGACCCGGGTCGGCGCATCATTGGTGATCGAAAACACATAATCCACCGTCGTGATAACCGGTTGGCCGTTGAACAGGGTCACCGTGTAGGGTCCGGCGTTATAGACCGTCAGGTAGAAGGAGCCGTTGCTTAAAGTCGGCGGCACGAGCGTAACGCTCGCGCCGACACCGGCCGGCGGTTCGGAAAAGGCATCGTTGACGAACTCGTTCGGGACATTGTCACGCCGGACCGCCACATTGGCATTGCCGGAGCTCGGGGTGACATTCACCTGCCAGGCAATCTGCTGCACCGGCACCTGCACCAGGAAGGTCGTGTAGCCGTAACCTGTGACCGCGAGGTTGGTAATTGAGTTGAACGCCAGATCGGTCACGGGTTGCTGCCGCGAATCCAAGGTGAAATTCAGACCCGGGTTGCCCGATACCCCCACAAAGTATTGGCTGCTGGACGCAAGTGCCGGAGCGGTTGGGAGCGGTTGGGACAGCAGTTTCCATCTTACCCTGAAACCGAGCCTCTATTTACCGTAAGAACAGCGCTTCAAACCACTCATACCCTCGCGAAACACACAAAAAACGAACCGCTTACAAAGCAATGCGTGTTCACCCAGCGGGTGAACGCCCCGGCGTTGTTATCAGCCTGTCATTTCCTGTATTTCGTAGGTTCTCCCGTTTCCAGCGAGTAGCTCTCAAATCCGAGGCCCGAAACCCGAAATCCGAAGGAAATCCGAAATCGGAAATCCGAAGGGCGGGCGGGCAGCTGGACTTTGTCGGTTCTCGGACTTCGGGCTTCGGATCTTACCTATCACGGCAATAGTCGAAGTTGTTCGCAAGCTGCGCCGCTTGAATTTTGAGCGCGGATAACACCGATTCTTCGCCCAGGGAATCGGAGTGATGGGAATAATGGGGTCAAGCCCGAAGTGGACAAGAATGTCCG
>Ga0118677_10006233_pt1 | contig 12062 bp, 12 predicted proteins | sample AliMusrvi5mmetaG_FD_86154 | JGI IMG/M metagenome (GOLD analysis project Ga0118677, IMG submission 86154) | reverse complement strand
GTTCTCAGGATCAATTCTGAATTTTCGAACAACCTCTACTTTATTATTGGCGGGCTTGAGCTTTACCTAGGGGATTATAAAGCATCTGAAGCCGATTTTTCACAGTACCTGGAAGGCAAAAATGTGCCCGATGGCAAAAGGAGAAAAACCATCGCCCAGCTTGCAAATGCCAGGTTCGGGGCGGCTGCCCTGGAACATCCCGTGCCTTTCAATCCCGTGAACCTCGGCGACAGCGTCAATACGATGTTTGACGAATATGTAAACGATATCACTACGGATGAGGGAGCCCTTTATTTTACGCGTAAGGTCCCGCGCAGCGAGAAAAACCCTGAGCTGAAAGGCTACGAGGAGGATTTCTATGTTGCTGCAAAGGCTGATTCCGGCTGGCATAAAGCAAGGAACCTGGGGCCCCCTGTAAATACATCGGGTAATGAGGGGGCTTTGAATATTTCGCCCGATAACCGTTATATGTTCTTTGCAGGTTGCGACCGCCCCGACGGTTTCGGAAGCTGCGATATTTTCTGGTCAAAGCGAATGGGCGAAGTCTGGGCTGAACCTGAAAACCTCGGTTCTGTGGTTAATTCTCCGAGCTGGGATTCCCAGCCAAGTTTCTCTTCGGATGGCAAAACACTTTATTTTGCCAGCAAACGCCCGGGTGGCAAGGGGAGTTCCGATATCTGGAAAACCGAGCTTAAAGCCGACGGAAACTGGACCGTGCCTGTAAACCTCGGGGATTCGATAAATACTGCATTCGAGGAAATGGCACCTTTCATTGCGGGCGACGGGCGTACCCTGTATTTTTCATCCAAGGGACATCCGGGGATGGGCGGATACGACCTGTTTTATTCGCGCATGAAGGCCGACAGCAGCTGGAGCAAGCCCGTAAACCTGGGCTATCCTATCAATACAAAAGCAGATGAGATGGTCATTATCGTTAATGCAAAAGGGGATAAGGCGTTTATATCTTCCGACAAGTTCGGGGGCATGGGAAGGCAGGATATGTATGAATTTCCGCTGTACGAGGGTGCCAGGCCCATTGCATCGACCTATTTCAAGGGAGTTGTTTTCGACAAGGAAAACAGCCGCCGCCTGCAGGCAAGGTTCGAACTCACCGACCTCAGCGATGGCAGGATGGTTGCACAATCCGTCTCCGATCCCGTAAGCGGGGAATTCATACTTGTACTGGCCTCGGATAAGGATTACGGGCTGAACGTGTCAAAAGACGGCTACCTTTTCTATTCCGACAATTTTTCACTGAAAGGCCAGCATAGCCTGGATAAGCCGTTTGTCAAGGATATTTCGATGAAACCAATGAAAGTAGGGGAGGTGATAGTCCTCCGTAATATCTTTTTCGATACGGATAAATTCATCCTGAAACCCGAATCGATGACAGAACTTCAGAAACTTCTCGACCTACTGAAGAAAAATCCCGGTCTTAAAGTCGAACTCAGCGGGCATACCGATAATGCAGGCACCCCGGCACATAACCTGGAACTTTCTAAAAACAGGGCAAAAGCTGTCTACGATTACCTTATCCTGAACGGCATCGCCGCCAACCGCCTCAGCTACGAAGGCTACGGACTCACCCGGCCCGTCGACACCAACGACACCGAGCAGGGCCGTGCCAACAACCGCAGGACGGAGTTCAGGATCTCAGGATTATAACGGATTACGCAATGGGAATTCAATAAAAAACTTATTTTTCGCAAAAAAGCTCCATTCCCAAGGCTGATTTTGCAATTTTCACCGGTCCTTCCTCATCCCTGGCCATAGATTTTGGATTTTCCGCAAACCGGTACACCACAGTCTTGAAAATCAATTCTATTTCCTGTGATTCCTGGATTAAATTCGTATGCAAACGATTGATCATCATGAAAGGAATATACTTACTGCTTATGGTACCGTTTATGATGAGCGGAGCCTGCCGGAGATCGGAATTTTCAACAACCACAAGGCAAATCAAAAACGGTAAAGTAAAATACGTGAATCATTTCATGCCTGAACTGAGCAAATCCACCGTTAGAAAAACTCCCAAATCCGGTATCCGGGAACATGAAGTGCAAAACACTCTGTATTCTGAAGTTGTGCCGGGGGTGCAGGAAGGCATTACTGCAGAACTCATGAAAAGCAATCCTGCCCCCAATTCAGATCACGAAAATTTAATCGCATCAAACACGGCTGAAACTGCAACTTTTACCCTTGCTGAAAAAGTGATGACTCCCGGCAATTCATTGGTATTAATGCAGGAGAACATTAAGGATGCACCGCCTGTGATTTCCCATTCTGACACATTGAAAAATAAAGTGCCGAAAAAAGCTCCACCCAAAGTCTATTACGCCAAAATAAAATTCAAAAACGGCAAAGAAGAAACAGGGAAAATAATTTACCAGTCCGGCGACACCCTCAGTTATAAGCCTGTCGCAGAACAGGGCATCACGCGCACCGTTACGATGAAGCAGGTTGAGAAAATTCTTCCTGATCCAAGGAAAACAGAGAAACTTGGACTGGCAGGATTTATCTTGTCAATATTAGGATTGATCCCGATAATTGGAATTCCTTTTGCCATTATGGCTTTTATTTTCGGGGTAAGAAGTCTTCGGAAAATCAAAAAAAATCCGGAAAAATACAAAGGCAAAGGGCTTGCCATGGCGAGCAAGATTATCGGGGGTATTGAGATCATCTGTTATCTGCTTCTTGCCATTGGCACGATTATTTATGGGCTCGTTGCTTTTATAGTATCCTTGTCAAGGTGTACAGGCGGGTGATGTTATTCGGAAGCAGTTGACCCCGTTCCATTTGTACATGGTACATGGTACATTGTACATTATTTATCCAATTCTTGGTATTCTCCTTAATTATATGTAATTTTGCACCCCTAATTTTGAGAGAGGTATAGTAATGATTCATATTACTTTGCCAGACGGTTCCATAAGAGAATACCCACAGGGTGTCACCGGGCTGGAAGTTGCGAAAAGTATCAGTGAAGGCCTGGCACGAAATGTGCTGGCTGCAAAAGTCAATGATGAGGTATGGGATGCAACACGGCCCATTAACACTGACTCACGTCTCAAACTCTTTACCTGGAACGATCCCGAAGGCAAGGCCACCATGTGGCATTCCTCGGCCCACCTTATGGCCGAAGCGATTGAACAGCTTTATCCCGGCGTGAAATTCGGCATAGGTCCTGATATTGAGAATGGCTTCTATTATGATATTGATTTTGGCGATCAGCCAATTTCTTCAGAGGACTTTCCTAAAATAGAGGCTAAGTTCCTTGAACTGGCAAGAGAAAAACAGGTGTTCAACAGGAAGGAAGTAGCTAAAGCCGAAGCCCTGGAGTATTTCACAAAAAAAGGTGATGAGTACAAGACCGAACTTCTGAACGACCTTACCGACGGCCAGATCACTTTTTACGAATCAGGCCGTTTTACTGACCTTTGCCGCGGCCCGCATCTCCCTGATACAAGTTTTATCAAGGCTGTAAAGCTTCTGAATATTGCCGGCGCATATTGGCGCGGAGATGAAACCCGTAAGCAGCTTACACGCGTTTACGGCATCACTTTCCCGAAACAGAAAGAACTTGACGAATACCTGGTGTTGCTGGAGGAAGCCAAAAAGCGCGACCACCGCAAACTGGGAAAAGAACTTGAACTCTTTGCATTTTCGCAGAAAGTAGGCCTGGGCCTGCCCTTGTGGCTCCCCCGCGGAGCTGCACTTCGCGAACGTCTCGAGATGTTCCTGAAAAAAGTCCAGAAAAAAGCCGGTTACGAACCCGTGATGTGCCCTCATATCGGCAACGTTGAACTATACAAGACCTCAGGCCATTACCAGAAATACGGCGAAAGCTCTTTCAGGCCTATCACAACCCCAGTCCCTGGCGAAGAATTCTTCCTCAAGCCCATGAATTGCCCTCATCATTGCGAGATATACAAAGTCAAACCGCGTTCCTACAGGGATCTGCCGGTAAGGCTGGCCGAATTCGGCACCGTATACCGCTATGAACAGAGCGGGGAACTCCACGGCCTGACCCGCGTACGCGGTTTTACACAGGATGATGCACATATTTTCTGCACTCCCGAACAGGTAAAAGATGAATTCAAGGGTGTGATGGATATAGTAATGCTCATCTTCAAGGCCCTTGATTTCAAGGAATTCATCGTCCAGATATCACTCCGTGATCCAAATAACAAGGAAAAATATATAGGTACCGACGAAAACTGGGAAAGGGCAGAACGTGAGATCCTCGAAGTTGCTTCCGAACGTAATCTGAATACTGTCATAGTTCCCGGCGAAGCCGCTTTCTATGGCCCTAAGATGGATTTCATGGTAAAGGATGCATTGGGCAGGAAATGGCAGTTGGGTACGATACAGGTGGACTATAACCTTCCTGAACGATTCGAGCTGGAATATATAGGGGCCGATAACCAGAAACACCGCCCGGTGATGATACACCGTGCGCCTTTCGGATCCATGGAACGTTTCGTGGCCGTTTTGCTCGAGCATACTGCCGGAAATTTCCCGTTATGGCTTACGCCGGACCAGGTTATCGTGCTGCCAATCAGTGAGAAATACACTGATTATGCAAAAAAAGTTTTGGAATTGCTGAATAATTCCGAAATTCGCGGCCGTATTGACGACCGTAACGAAAAGGCCGGCAAGAAGATACGTGATGCCGAACTTTCGAAAGTGCCGTTTATGCTGGTAGTCGGGGAAAGAGAAGAAGCTGAAGGCAGCGTTTCAGTCAGGAAACACGGACAGGGTGACCTTGGCGCCAGGAAAATTGAAGAATTTATCAGTTTTATAAAAGAAGCAGTAAATAAAGAATTGGGTTATATAAATTAACCTGAATCGTGATCCGTAAACCGTAATCCGGTTCACGATTCACGATTCACGGTTCACGTTTAAAGAAGGAGGATATATAGCAACACCTTATCAGAATCCAAGGCGATTCGCCAGGCCGCAGAAAAAGGAAGATCTCCACAGCATCAACCAGAATATCAAATCACCTGTTGTAAGGGTGGTTGGCGAGAACATTACCCCGGGCATATATAACCTCAGGGAAGCTCTCACTATCGCGGAAAATATCGGCCTTGACCTGGTCGAGATTTCTCCTACCGCGAATCCTCCGGTTTGTAAAGTTGTGGATTATAAGAAATTCCTGTATGAGCTGAAGAAGAAGCAAAAGGAAATGAAGGCTAAAACGGCTAAAGTTGTGATTAAAGAGATCCGCCTCGGCCCGAATACCGACGAGCATGATTTTAACTTCAAACTCAACCATGCTATAAAATTCCTTAAGGACGGCGCTAAAGTCAAGGTGGATGTGTTTTTTAAAGGACGTTCTATTATTTATAAGGAACAGGGCGAACTGATACTTCTGAAATTTGCCCAGTCGGTGGTAGATTATGGAAAAATAGAACAGATGCCCCGTCTTGAAGGCAAGAGAATGATAATGATAATAGCTCCGAAAAAGTAATTCGTACATTGTACATCGTACATTGTACATTTTTGAATAATAACCTCTAATAATAACAAACAGAATCATGCCAAAAATGAAGTCGAAATCCGGCGCAAAAAAACGGTTCACACTGACCGGCACCGGAAAAATCAAAAGGAAGCATGCTTACAAAAGCCACATCCTGACCAAAAAGTCAACGAAAAGGAAACGTAATCTTACGTATTCCACCCTCGTTGATAAGTCTGATGCAGCTAACGTAAAGGAAATGCTCCAGTAATTCAAATGATGTCGAACTTGTACTCAGCTTTAAGATCCCGGCAACGGGGCGCTGATGCAAAAAATCTAAAAAAATGCCAAGATCAGTAAATGCAGTTGCCTCCAGGGCCAGAAGGAAAAAGGTCCTGAAACAAGCAAAGGGGCAGTTTGGAAGAAGGAAAAATGTCCTGACCGTAGCCAAGAACTCGGTTGAAAAAGGCCTGGGATATGCCTACCGCGACCGCCGCACCAAGAAAAGGAACTTCCGCGGACTGTGGATCACCCGTATCAATGCAGGTGTACGCCAGTTCGGAATGTCATACTCAGTGTTTATGGGAAAACTTGCTGAACAAAATATCAGCCTGAACCGTAAAGTACTGGCCGATCTCGCAATGAACCACCCTGAAGCTTTTAAAGCAGTGGTTGATGAGATCAACAAATAGGGATTAGCTTAAATACCGGAAAAGGCGCTCTTTCAGGCGCCTTTTTTTATTTCCTGCCGGTAATCCTGTAATAATTATCGAGAAATTGCGCAATCTGGTCAACTGTCAGCCTCTTGGCTATGATCTGCTTCTGCTCATTCAGGATGTAGATCACCGGTGTTGATGTAATATCATATTGACCGTGAAATTCACCGGTCAAGGTGCGGGGGCCGTTGACATTGATCCAGCTCATGTTCTTTTTTTTGATGTAGTTCTTCATTTTCACCAGGGAGGAATCTGAACATACAGCAAATATTTCGAGGTCGTATTTCTTGCGGCTTTCATCGTAAAAGCTCTTGAGTTTTGGGATCTCCTGCTCGCAATGCCCGCAATCGGGATCCCAGAACAGCAGCAAAAGTGTCTTCGCATTCACATTGTACATCGACACCAGGTTTAGGCTGGTATCCTGCATGATCATATTCGGCGGGCGTTTCCCGATCAGCAGCCCTTCCATCTTAGCCGATTTCTTTATGATCTCCTTCTGAACCGTTTCGTTCACCCAGTATGTCTGGTTCGTTACATAATACTTGTTCACCACATGCACGAAGATCTTATCAAAACCCATGATCTCCGAGTTTTCGTACTGCCTTGTCACGAACCATACCATGTATTTGAACATCTCGGGATTGATGCGCGACTTTTCTATCAGGTAATCAGCTTCACTGATGATGGTGTCGGGGGACTGCGGAAGGACCTTGTCGAAATATTTCACCAGTTTGGCGTGAAATACCGGCGTGCGCAGGGCCCTGTCATCCGTAAAAGAAACGTCATCCCAGAAATGATATCTGAAATACCGGTATGCAAAGGTAGAATCCTTGCGGCCGTTGGGCAGGGTAGGGATCTCCGGAACTTCAGGCTCTTTCATGATGTTGATCATGAAAGCCAGGAATGAATCGGGGTGCTGCTTTACAATATTCAGTTTATACTGTATGATGACACTGTTGACCTTGTTGATGCTGTCGCTCAGAACCCTTGCAGAATCAGCATTCTTCGAGTGTTTGTCAAGGTCTTTCTGGTACTTCTGCACAATATCGTATTCCTTTTTATTGAACCTCAGGTAATCATAAAACAGGCTGTTCTCGGGAGATCCTTTGATGGTCATTGTTTTCAGGGGAGCTGACTTGTCGGCTTCAATGCTGAACTGCAGGTCATTGTTTATGATGAAGTCAAAATAATTCTTATCGCTGATAATAAAGATGTAAATGCCCCTGGGAAGGTCGGCGGGCGCAGTATAGGTGCATCGTCCCGATTTGTCAACCTTTACGGTGTCCTTAACATAAGTCCCGTTACCGTAATAATTGGCGATCAAACAACTCGTGTCCTTAAGTCCGTTGATGTGGAACTGTACCTTATACCCTTTCTGGGCCGAGGCGGAAACGGCAAGATTACAGGCAATTGCCAGTATAACAAGTCTGAACAGTAGTTTCATGATGATTCCCCGATTTATTTCACTTTATTTTAGACTTCAGCTCTTTTTCATATGGCCTGAAGAACAATTTGACATAGTAATACCCGATCATCTCGTTGATGACTTCGCGGAATCCCTTGCTCGAATGCCACCAGTCATAAGGCCCGTAGAACATATTCGGAAGCGAAATGATACCAACTTTTATTGAATCACCCATGGCCGACTGGAATAATATCTTCGACCTGGCTCCGTGTACGCTCATGGTCATTAGGTTAACAGCCCTGATATCGGGTCTGTGAGCGCGAAGCCAGTACCTGAAGGCAAGCCCGGAATTGTAAGTCCTGTCGTTCATAATCTCGTCAGTCTCAACAACCACAAGCCTGGTGGAGTCCATACCCAGTTTCTTCAGGGATTCTGCTGCAACTTTTGCTGTGTTTTTGTATGCGGATAGCAGTCCACCGGCTTCAATAGGCGTCCCGGTTGTGACAAGCATGGAATAATGACCTGTCCTGAATTCCCTGATTGCATCAACCAGCACATAATCGCTCACAAAGCCTTCAAGTGCAAGGATATCGGTTTTTTCCCGTTCAACAGGGGCAAGGATGGAGTAAAGGTTCCTGAAAAAGAATAAGGTTGGGATTATAAGGAGCAGCAGCAATGCCATCCATCCCCAGGTGGTCAGGCCCCATCTCTCTTTGCGGCTTATAACTAAAAAACTTTTACGGTTCTTTTCCATTTGTTGCTAAGAACTGAGATGTTCCTTTCTTAAAAGATCATTTACCGTTTTAACAGGATTGAAAGTGAGGATAGGCACTTCCATAAATACCGTGATCCAGTTCGCCATTGCCCCGTTCCATAAACCGGGAAGCTCAAGTGCCTTGAGATTCCTTCCTCCGCTTGATTTTGTCGAAATAAATCCTGTTTCCTCATCCACAAAACGTGAAAGATCAAATTTATTGCCTTTAAAATCACGGATAGAGCAAACAAGATCCACTGGATTAAAGTGAGTTGCCGATAGGAAAATGCCCTTCTGTATCGGATCATTCATGTCGACCTGAGAGGATTCGACGATCTGAAGCGAACTCTCCTCATTTTTGTCTTTTACCCAGTAAGGGCCGCCGCCAGGCTCTCCTTCATTTTTGACCATTCCGCATACCCTCAGCGGGCGATTGAGTTTTTCAAACAATATTGCGGATTGTTTACCAGTTTCGAATCCGTCGAATCCCTCAGGCAGTGCCAGTGAGAGATTGCGTTTTAAGAATTCAACGATATTCGCGACGTCGACAGGTTTACATTCTCCCTCATCCACCGTGTTAAGGAATTTAAAAATTTCCTGCCTGATCCATAAGAGGTAGCCCCCGATCAGCTTTTTATGCAGTACAGTCTGATCCTTTAACCTGTCGGGGACTATATTGTCGATATTCTTAACAAAGACCACGTCCGCATCAATATCATTCAGGTTCTGCAGGAGGGCTCCATGGCCGCCGGGCCTGAAAAGCAGGCTGCCATCAGCATTCCTGAAGGGTTTGTTTTCTTCGTCAACCGCAATGGTGTCGGTCGACGGCTTCTGAATCGAGAAACTGATATCAAACTGAACATTGAGCCTGCTTTCGTAAAAAGACCTTACTTTATTTATAAGGCTCTCAAACCTGGAGCGGTGCTCGGGCGAAATGGTAAAATGAAGCCTGGCCCGCCTGATGCTGTTGCTTGCATACAATGCTGCTTCAACCATATGCTCTTCTGCCGAAGTCCTCGCTCCTTCGCTATAATCGTGGAATTTTATCAATGCTTTTGGAAGATTTGAATAATCGAGGCCTTTATCCGTCAGGAGATGGTCAATAATGGTGTTGTAATCCCTGTTTTTCAGAAGTTCTTCAAGCTTAAGGCCGTTGCGCTCAAGCCTCAGCATCAGTTCCCCATAAAAAGCGATCTCATCAAGATGGTTGAGCAGAAACCAGCCCGAGTTAAAGCGCTTGTCTTTATTGTAGAGTTCGTCTCCCTCGGGCCCCTTTATATATTTTTCTCTGAATTCGAAGAGGTGCTTGAACATCCTGCTGGCTGCCCCTGAAGCCGGGACGAATTTTACAACAGTAAGATTTTCAATGCCTTTCTCGAAAAAAGAGATAAGTATTGGCTTGTCTTCTTCCTGAAGGCACACGATACCGTCGCCTGCAATAGCAGGCCTGTCAAGCCTGATGTAGGGAAACCCATGAACAAAATGGTTGATCTGCCGCTCAAGCGTTTCAACAGGAATACCTTTATTTTTGATCTGAAGGATGTCGCTATCTGAGAACATAGGGAATTTTCTACGAAGATACGACTACAACGTAAATCTGTATAAAGCTTTCGTAAATACGTCGGTTTTATGGGATTTTTTTCTCAAATTTGTAGAACAAGTACTGATGAATAGATATATCTCTCTGATCTTAAACAACATAATTAATGAGCGAAATAATGAAACACATAAATAAACTGCTGACTGTCATCCTGCTGTTAACAGGATTCACAATATCTGCGCAGGTTGCCCCACATAAATATTTTGTTGAATTTAAAGATAAGAACCAAAATCCTTATTCCCTCAGTCATCCTGAACAATTCCTTTCACCAAGAGCAATACAGCGCCGCCAGACTATGGGGATAGGGTACGATATCAGTGATCTTCCTGTGACGCCAGCGTATGTTCAGGCTATCCGGGATCTTGGAGCCCAGGTACTTAATCCTACAAAATGGCTTAACGGGGTTACTATAAAACTCACAGATACCACCCTGATCAATTCGATCAAACAGCTGTCTTTTGTTAAATCCGTGGTCAATCATTCGGGCGTTAAATCGAGTTCGGCTGAACCGACCGGCAAATTCGGCCTGGAAAATGAGTTAATTCCGTTTGTCTCCTCATCAAACTCCCCTAAAAGTGCAAACGGGTATAATTATGGTGAATCCTACGCTCAGATCCATATGCTGAACGGGGATGTGATGCACCAGAATGGTTTCAGGGGGCAGGGCATAGTTATTGCACAACTTGATGCCGGGTTCTACAAGTTTCCTGTAAATCCTGCTTTTGACAGCCTCAGAGCTAATAACCAGGTACTTGGGTATAAGGATTTTGTGAAAGACGGGTACGGGATCTTCACTGATAAAACTGATCAGCATGGAATGTGGGTGCTGTCGATAATGGCGGGCATTATCCCGGGCCATCTCATCGGGTCTGCTCCCAAAGCCAGTTTCTGGCAGTTGAAGACCGAGGAACTGCATCTTGAATATGAAATTGAGGAATACAACTGGGTCTCCGGGGCTGAATTTGCCGATAGTGTGGGGGCCGATATCATCACATCTTCACTGGGTTACACTGTTTTTGATTCAACTTATCTTGATCATACCTGTTCGGAAATGAACGGGCATACCACAGTAGGCAGCAGGGGAGCCAATTTTGCCTTCAGCAAGGGTATTATGGTTATCGTGAGCGCAGGGAATGAAGGCAACAATACAAACTGGCATTGTGTTAGCTCACCAGCCGATGCTGATTATGCCCTTGCCTGTGCAGCAGTGGATGAAAATGGGGTGAGGGGGTCTTTTAGTTCCCTGGGAGTTGATACCGCCGGCAGGGTCAAACCGAATATTGCTGCGATGGGGGTGATGACCGTCCATTCCGATTCCAGCGGTTTTATGTCCAGGGGAAGCGGCACATCCTTCTCCGCACCCATGATCGCAGGCATGACAGCTTGTCTGATGCAGGCTAAACCAGGTTACCCGAATACCTTCTATAAAACAGCCATTGAAAGGTCCTGCAGCCATTTTTCATCCCCCGATAGCTTAACCGGCTTCGGAATTCCTGATTTCGTTAAGGCAATGAATATCATGGGTACTACAGATATCAATAAAAGTAATGATTTAAGTATTTTTCCAAATCCTGTTTGCGACAGGTTTAAATTGCAAATCACTTCCGGCCAATCCCAGACGGCTGTACTTACCCTGATCAATAGCCTGGGGCAGGTAAGCCTGCGAAGGGAAATCATGCTAAGGGCAGGGGAGAACGAGTTGTTAATTAATGATTTAAGAGACCTGGCAGCTGGTGTTTATATTCTCGTATTTGACTCAGGTTCCATGCATTCAACCTCAAGGATTGTTAAATTACCCCTGTAAGCAGTTTCGCGTCAATCAGAATATTACATTATTAAAACCGGTTGGTATTAATCCAGCCGTTTTTTGTTTTTAAAGCTTGTTTACACATGTAATTATACATGTAAACAAAAAGAGAGCGTGGAAGTAACACACCAGGAAAAAATACCTGTAAATCGCACAGGATTATTAACAGTGCATGCAGTAGAGGATTATTAATTGCTATTACACTGTTTACATTGGTAATTTCCTTATCTTTACAAACGTAACAAGATAATATTACAGGAGTATACAATTGTAATTCAGTCAATGTACATTTGTAAACATAATAATTAGATTTGTTAAA
>Ga0118677_10013025_pt1 | contig 12063 bp, 4 predicted proteins | sample AliMusrvi5mmetaG_FD_86154 | JGI IMG/M metagenome (GOLD analysis project Ga0118677, IMG submission 86154) | reverse complement strand
ATTTATCATCTACAAAAAAGCAAACAATGAAAAAAATCCTGACGTTTTTATTGATGGTAATTTCGTCGCAAATGTTTGCACAAAATTACCCGGTTTCGAGTATTAACATTACCCTTCCTGTTAATCCCGATCCGAACACAGCAAATTGGGGCAGTGGAACATCCGTCTTTATAATTAATGCCACTGCCAGAGCAAAAGAGGGTAATATCGAAAATCAGGTAATCGAAAGCAAAATACTGGTAACCATTAAAAAAGGAGGAGACAAAGTCTGTGGTTCTTACACCAGCTCCAATGCCCCTCCAAGCAATTTTAACTCGGTAAGTAAGGTTTGGAGTGGACAGAATGCGGTTTCTCTTTTGGGTAAAGATTGCATTTTAAAAACCGGGAATTATACAGTATGTGTTCAGCTCTTTGGACTTAGAGGTGATCCGCTAAGTGAAGAAAAATGCAGGCCATTTTCGGTCATTGGAGAAGAATCGCAGAGTTACCAGCCACCCCAGGCGATAAGTCCGGCAAACGGCACAACGCTCAGTGAAAAAGATGCAAAAATGCCTATTACCTTCCGATGGACGCCTGTAGTTCCAAGACCGAATAATGAAGTTATTTATAAAGTGAAACTAATAGAAATACGTCAGGGGCAATCGGCTACGGCTGCCATGAAATCGGCAAGTCCCATTTTTGAAAAGGAGGTTGTCAATCAGACCCAAATGGTCATGACTTCGCTTTCGCCGCATCCAATCGCAAAGGATAGTAAATATGGGTGGTATGTGCAGGCAACCAATAAAGAAGGGAAGACTTTTGGAGGAAATAATGGGAATAGTGGTGTGAATGTGTTTAAATCAGGCAATATTATAGATATTCAAATAGATAGCATTTCAATGAGCTGCTGTTTAGGCGGAAAACAAAATCTATATCTGAAGGTTAAAAATAATCTCTCAGGAAATGTAAAAATCATGACAATAGGATATCGAAAAAATGTCACTGGTCCTCTTGTGGATATTTCATCGCTAATCAATCCTCCGTTAGCCGCAATTATTGCAGGCAATGGAGTGAAGATATTTAACTCGAGTATTAATTGCATTGATAATGTTGATTCCTTGAAATTAGTTGTTTATGCAACTGACCCTAATGATCCTGATGTTTTTGAATCTGAAAAAGCTACGACAAAATTAAGATGTCCCTGTACTGCGTGCAATTCGATCAGAATAGATATTCCTGCAAACGGTGTTATAAGTTTGGATTCAACTATAAAGCTACAAACACCGGTAATCGTTAGTCCTGGAAATGTAAAAAAGATAAAAACGCAGCTGGTCAGTTTTGAATACAAGCCTGAAAGTAATGATTGTGTTCCATGCAACCGAGACACTCACAATTGGGGCAATTTCATCAGTGCCTCATTAAATGATCATGATTTCAATGCGAATGGAATTTTAAACTGGGGACATGAGCTTCAATGGAACAGCAGAAATGCTAATGGAGCCAACTTAAACGGAACTTTCAATTTTAATATTTCGCTGCCACCTATAGTGAAATGTTGCAAAGTGAAAATGAAATTCTGCATCAGGTACATTTTTGAGCTTGACAATTGTGTCGTATGCGAAAAGCTGGTGTGTTATTCCTATCCTTTAACCAACAAATAGTATTGCCATGAAAAAATATATATTCAGCTTGTTATTTTTTGCATTTACAGCAATGAATGCAATCTCGCAAGTTTGTTGTCCAAAGTTTGAGTTAAAAACAAGTATCCCTTCAGTTTGTAATGATCTTGATTTAAAAGAGTGCGATAGTAATGCCGTAGGTAGGATTGAATCATTACGCGCCTGCAAAAACCAACCTCATCAATATTTGGTGGTACCCAACAATCCTTTAATCTATTCATACCATTGGCATGTAACCGGAGGAACAGTTGTGAATGCCGCTGCTAATCCTGCAACAATAAACTGGGGGAATAGTTCTCAAGGTATTTTACAGGTAATTATTGAAAATGCTGATGGATCTGGATCTTGCAGGGACACTATAAACAGGAAGATTTGTTTAATGGACAGTCCTACAGCAGCCATTACATTTTATCCTAATTCAGTATGCAAAAATACGACGATTAATTTTAGCGGTATGGCTTTAGGGGGTGTTACAAATTTTTATTGGGATTTTGGTGATGGAAATTCCTCTAATTTGCAAAATCCAACTCATTCTTACGCTTCAGGAGGGGATCACCAGGTTGTACTTACAGTTTCAAATATAAATAGAGAAGGCATAGAATGTGGTTGCAGAGACACAGCAATGGTAATAGTGCATGTGAATGTTAATGAGGGCATTGACATCCATAGTTGTGAAAAAATGTTGTGTACGGGTGATACTGTGACTTATCATACCAGCACAACCGGATGTACTGGTTTAAACTGGTCCGTTAGTGGAGGAACAATCCTCGGTCCTCATGGAGTAGACAGTGTGGTTGTAATCTGGAACCAACCAGGCACTTATCCAACAAGTGTGACGTTAAACGCAAGCTGCCCTAACACCTGTGGCAATAGTGCTACATTAAATGTACCTGTTCTTTATCCCAATTTGCCGATTCAAGGTCCTTCAATTGTCTGTCAGCTCTCCAATTCAACCTATTCATTGCCTGCTCTACCCGGAACAATTTATGAATGGACTGTAACTGGCGGTGGCAATATAATTGGTCCAAACCATAATGTTAATTTTATAAAGGTAAATTGGACCTCAAGCAGTGGAATAATTAAGTGCTTCTATAACAACCCTTACACCGGTTGTATGGGTTCCTCAACACTGCAAGTGAACATTAAGCCAAAATTTACGATAACAGGTATTCCACCGATTTGTAGTGGCAGCACAACCGTCATAGTTGATGGAGGAGTGCCGGCCAATTGGACAATTAATCCATTAACAGGTTACACACCAGGTGGAAATTTTAATGCTGTTCCATCTATAAGTCCTACATGGAATCAGGCTGGAAATTATAGCATTACAGCCACTTCGGTAACTGCGGGAAGCTATTGTACGGATGAAGCTTCGATAAATTTAGTTGTGAATCCAAAGCCGGTATTAAATTCTATTACTGGTGATTCAATTGTATGCCCCAATCAAATCTATAATTATTCGGTAAGCAGCAATATAAGCGGAGGAAATTTTGCATGGAATTTAACTGGAGGTGGGACTATCGCACCTTACGGAAATGCGAATTCGAATATATCTGTTAATTTTACAGGTTCAGGGCCATGGACATTAGAGGCAACACAAACTGTAAATGGATGTATTGGGAGCAAAATACTTCCTATAACAAAAGTGCCTCCTCCACCAACAATATCAATAATGCCGACAGGCAATATTTGCAGTGGAGTCACAATTACCACATCTGTAACAGGTAGTGTTCCTTCAGGAGGATATATCTGGACTAGTAGTCCTGGAGCAGTACTTATTGGTGGGCAAGGAACCACACATGCTACATTTATTTTAAACGATCATGCCACCATTAAAATAAGCAGTTGTGGTGAAAGCAATTCAATTAGTGTGAATCCTACTCCCGCAACAGTTGATATCCAGTCGACGGCAGTTACGTCGTGTTCAGCTACTTTAAATGCATCACCTGGGGGCGGTATTTACCAATGGTTTTTAAATGGGAATCCTTTAGGTACTGGCAATCCAATAATAATAACACAAAATGGTTCCTATATAGTGCAAGCTACATATCCTGGTGGGTGCATAGCAACCAGTCCAATTAAAAGTATAACAGGTATTACTCCTGTTATAGCAAGTATCAGCGGAACAGGAAGTTTATGTAATAATGGTGTAGTAAATTTGCAGGCTCTGGTAAATGCGGTCTGTCCTAATGCCACCTTTACTTGGAGCAATGGTGCTATAGGTAATACTATCAACGTAACAACTCCAGGCAATTATTATGTAAAGGTTAACTGCAGTAACGGATGTAGTGCAGTTTCGAACATACTGATTGTTTCACCTTGCCCTCTCACACCAGGCACCTGTTTCAATGATTTAATCATTACTGGAAATAATAGTTGTAGTAATCCGATAAATCTATCAGCTTCTGTAACAGGTTGCGTACCTTCAAGTACGACATGGTATTACGGTGATGGAACCAGTGGTCCATCAGGGATTCATCAGTATACAAATGCAGGTACTTACACATTATATGCTGTAATGGCATGCTCAAATGGCACATATCATTGTACCACGCAAAATGTCACAATACCCATGGTAGCTGATTTTACAAGTGTGGTAAGCTGTATTTCTAATGGATGGAGTATTCAGTTACAAGACGCATCCTTATACCTGCCAACTTATGCAGGATACACAATTTCATGGACAACAACCTGTGGAACCTTGTCTTCCCCCAATATTTCAAACCCTCTTTTAACTGTTCCTTTTGGATGTGATCCAACAGTTAAATTGACTATTTCAAAGAATGGATGCATACTTCACAAATCGTTTAGTTTCAATTTCCCTTCAACTTCTTTAAATATTATTGGACCAGCAAATGTTTGTAAAGGAGATATAAGTAGTTTCAGCAGTAGCAATACAGCTGGCGTCCTTTCTTATTCATGGAATTTTGGCAATGGTACGACAGGAATTACGAATCCCATACAACATGCTTATAGCGGCACTCCGACTAATCCAATAATCTTATTGGGAATTACCGATCAGAATGGCTGTCTTTTCAATACGACGAAAACCGTGACTGTTGTGACACCCCGGCCTTTGATTATCAAGCCATCATCGATATTGAAAATCTGCTCCGATTGCACACAACCAGTGATTTTAAGCATCAATACGGTGCTGCCCCAAACTGGCACTACACCATCTCAGATCGTTGCGGTAAACGGATTCTCTAATTTTCAGTGGTTTCATAATGGGACAGCAATAAATGGTGCCACCAATTCAAACTACACATTATGCACATTTGATGCTTCTGGTAATTATTATGTAACTGCAAATGATAACCTTTATAACAATTGCTTAGTAATTTCTGATACGGTTGAGGTGGTTTATCAACCAAAACCAGTCGCAGAAATTATTGGGCCTACGGTTCAGTGTAATACTGGCAATATTTCTTTGCATAACAGTGTTTCTAATCCCAATTATACTTATTTGTGGATGGTAAACCCAATAACCCCAATAAGTCCAAACGATACATCTTCCATGATAAGTTGTAATCTACAGAATGCTGGAACTTATCAATTCATTTTAACGGTAACGGATAGAACCACACATTGCACTGCAATTGATACTTTCTGTGTATATGTTTATAACCGTCCATCAGTAAGTATTACATCAACCGGTAATTTGTGTGAAGGGTCAAATAGCACTTTTACAGCACATGCATCGCCTGCAAATCCAAATTACATATATTTTTGGAATAATGATGTTATAGGCAGTACAATGACAACATCTCAACCCGGTTATTACGATGTTTCTGTTGCTGATCCACTTAGTGGCTGCTTTGGTACAGCAAATTACGGGGTAAACATTAGAAAAAAACCTTACGTCGATTTATTTCCCCTTGGATGTGATACGTTATGCGATACAGTTACAATTAAAATAGATCCCCCTTTGCCATTAAAGGACCCCCCACAAACCAACAGCAGTGTTTACACTATTCAATGGTTTGACGGAACTCAACCTATTTCTACAGACCCGGTCTTAAATCTTTCGGGTTTAGCCCCGGGACCTCATTCAATTTATATCGTTGCAAACTTTATTAATGATAGTTGTAGCAGTACATCGGGTACTTACGATTTATTTATAAAACATTGCGGAAATTGTAGTTGTACCGGTCATAATTGGGGAAGAATTGTTACATCTTTTGGAAGTTTCAATGGTTTTCCAGAATGTAATTTAACCTATCATCCTCTATGTAATCAGACTGTCAATTTTGATGCAAGTTTTAATTGTGGTCAACCAAATTGTCAAAGTAGAGTAACCTATGCACTGCATAGTCCAGGTGGAATAACAACTACAGGTCAGATGCCTCTAAGTTTTGTTGCATATCAAACTGGTACATATACCCTAAAGACTTATGGATGGTGTGGTACGGCGAAATGCGATAGTTGTATTTATTATTACAAAGTTGAATGCCAACCACCTCCCTGTTGTCCGCAGGCCAGTGAGATTGTAATAAAAAACATTGCTTCAGGTCTTTCGCAACAAACCTATCAGGGCAATAGTTATAGTGTGTTCACTAATAGTGTCAGTATCAGTGCCGGAACTACACCCTTTACCGAAGTTCGGGCAGATATAGTTGATTTTCAATTAACTGCCAATTATGGTAAATGTATCGACTGTACCAATTTACCTTTTACGTGGGCAAGTTTAAGTGCGAGTATTTTTGATGGCATTGAACCTGCTACATCAGGTGTTTTACCCTCGGTTGGTTATACCGTCCCTTCTAATAGCTATTGCAATCCTCGCGAAGTTGTTTGGAATAATGGGGCAACAATGGATTTAAGTACACCTCAAAGCACTAAGCTTTCGCTTTTCCTTCCTCCTCTGAACGGAATACCTTGTTGTGTTCTGAAGGCAAAAGTTTGTTTGAAGTTTTCTTTCAAAGACATAAACTGTAATTTGTGTGAAAAAGATACTTGTTATGAAATAACTCTAAGTGATACTATTCAAACTTGTAAGTGCGATTCCTGGATTAATGGTCCAATCAGAATATTTGGAATTAAAAATAATAATGGAAGTAATTCTAACGTGAATAACCCGTCTGTTCGTGACTCTAAACCACATGACGACCCTTCAGCCGGTTTTCCAATCAATTGTAGGGAAAGTATTACATTATCAAAGGGAGAATATCGTATTACTGCTCCCGGGTTTAATTGCAGCTCTACAATGTGCGCTGCGACTTACAATTGGACAGTCCGAGGTGGGTCAAATGTAGCTCATATTAATGGTCATGGAAATGGTAATCCTTTTAATTTTAATTTTACTATACCAGGCAACTATTCCGTATCGATCACACCAGAATGCGGAACAGCTGGATGTTCTCCTTGTACTTTTAGTGTAGTCATTCAATAACATAGGATTGACTAAAAGTAAAATGATTTTTAATACAGTGTTATAAACTTAATTTGTAAAATACTGACAATGAGAAGGTCTATAATATTGATTTTTGCTTTATCTGCGCTCAGTCTATGGGCGCAGGATAAGCCTCCCAAATTTTCGATAACCGGTACTGCGGGGGTATCCTATGAGGGTTACTGGGTATCCACTGACCCGACGAGTCCATCGTTTTTTACAAAACGTAAACCTACGAATCTTCTAAGGTTTACCTTTCAGCCTGTCCTGAGTTTTGGTGAGTTTAAGCTACCGTTTAATTTCAACTTTAGCCCGATGCGCAATAATTTTGGATCACCGCCGTTTGGTTTTGGCAACTTGCCGGGATTTCCAAAGCAAACCTTTAAGCAGTGGTTGACCAATCCAATGAATAATATTGGGGTTAATCCCACCTATAAATGGGCTGAATTGCAGCTGGGCACCCAATATCTTAAATACAGTGATCTGAGTACAGGTGATCTTGGCCTGTTCGGTTTTGGTTTCAGCCTCCGGCCAGGAAATCTGCGATTAAAGTATTTTAGCGGGGTCAGCCAGCAGGCCTATCAGCCATTTGTGAGTATCCTTCCACCAGCTACTTTTGTCGGAGCCTATAAACGAAGCTTCACAATGGGACAAATCGGTTTCGAAAGGGATGATAAATACTTTGCAGGTTTCAATATTGTAAAAAGTAGTGACGATGCCGGAAGTATTACTACACCATTGACGGGAATACCCTCCACGCCAAAACCTGCAGAGAATTTTGTGGTTACTTTTGTTACAAAATTCAATACCGATAAGGGTTGGTATGGACAGACAGAGTTCGGTACAACAATCAGCTCGAGGGATATTACAGCCATAAGCCCAAACCCGCTGTTGAAAGATTTCAAACCGTTTATTTCAACCAATCTAAGCAGCTTCAGAGACCATGCTGCACAAGCCGGTTTCGGGAAAAAGGGTAAAGACTGGGATATCGGGGTGAGTACAAAATGGCTTGGTGCCGGATATTATACCATGGGCTACTCCTTTATTCAGAACGACCGCCTCGAATATTCATTAAACACTCGATTCAATGCATGGAAAAAGAAGATGAATATTGTAGCGAACCTGGGGCAGCGGTTTGGAAACTGGAGCACTCCGTCAAACCGAACCAGGCAGATCATTGCCAATACCAATATATTCACCCAGTTTAATGAACATTTCAGTTTGAATGCCAATTATAATAACTTTGGCTTTCAGACTCCGGGTCTGACGGGAATAAAAAATGTAGGGAACGATCTTGGTGTTAATCCGGCATATACCTGGAGTACCAGTAAGATGAGCAACTTTCTGAGCTTAACCTACAATTGGAGCAAATACGACGAAACTGTTTTTCCTGCGAATACCCTTACCAGTAACAACAGTCATACTGCAATGCTGATGTATGTCCCCACCTTTTTTAGTAAGCCAAATCTTAGTACCGACGTAAGTGCAATGTATTTTCAGAATGCTTTAACCCCTGCAAATACGAAACTCAAAATTTATACGTTGAGTACCAGTCTGGGTTATCGTTTCCCGAAAGAGAAGCTTAATGTAAAAGGACAATTGCAATACAATATTACCACGATAGATCCTTTTACCGCAAGCAAAAACCTGATGGCTACTATTGGGGCAGACTTGAATCTGACCTCAAAACTGACCTGGAATACCAGTATGAGTGTTAACCTGTTCAAATACGGTGATGAACTTACTCCTCCTGCTACGCTGCTTGCTGCGAGATATATGGAAACTATTTTAAAAACAGCGCTGCTGTATAAATTTGGCAAATAAACAATGACTTTTTATAAATGGTATTATGAAAAAAAGAATAATATATCTGCTGCTAATCAGCTTTTTGGTCAATTGTCATTTGTCGGCGCAGATTACTGTAACGGTTAATATCGGATATCCTGCTCCCACCTACTTAAGTGATTGGAACAACAGCAGGGCAGGATTGGCGACTGTGATTATTAATTCAGCAGGACAGACGACTGAGGGTAGAATAAAGTTTAAAACTGATCTGGAAAATTCGAACGGAGTCGTAATTGCGACAAGCAACAATTCTACAGCAAGAATTTATACTGTCAGGGCAGGTGCAAATACGTTTACCTTAGATAAGGTCTTGCAATTGGAGAATATGCAGATTTTTGATGGTGTAATAGTCAGTAAGATTCAAAACAGTGGCCGGTTACCGGCAGATAATTATCAGCTATGTGTTCAGATCATCAGCGGTGACAATGATGCTCCGCTAACCAAGGTTCCTGTTTGCAGACCCTTTACACAGATTAATTATCAGTTACCCTATCTTCTTTCGCCAAATGATAAGGCGTGGCTTAATGCCAATATTGCCCAAACGGTAATTACTTTTCGGTGGAGTAGTATGGTCCCAATGAGCAAGGAGCCGGTTACCTACAGGCTTCAGGTGTTTGAGGTTCTCGACAATCAGCAACCCATGCAGGCGCTGCGCAGTAATCAACCGATACTTGAAACGGATGTCCACAGCACTACCCAATATTTTTGGCGGCCTCAGCTAAGTTTTAAGGATGCTCATGGCCATGTTTTTATCTGGACTGTCCAGACTCTTGACAGTAAAGGTTTGCCAGTCCTTTCAACCGATGAAAATAATCAGGGACGAAGTGAACCCCGGGTATTTGGTGTATGCGATAAATTGGATCATGAGAAAATAGGTACTGGTGAAGATTGTGCAACAGGGCGAAAGCTGTAACATTTTAAACTTATTGAGTTATGAAAAGTATTCTTACCTTTCTTCTTATATCCGTCTTCTCCTTCTCGTGGACGCTTGCACAAGATTCATTGCAGGTTAAAAAACCGACGATTGGCCTCCATTTTTTCTACAACGATTTTGTAACTGCTCAGCGGATTAATGCCGCGAGCCTCAGCGATGTAATCAAAAACAAACAATGGAACAAGCCACAAAATATGGAAGGGGGATTTGGACTCGATTATATTCAGGGTTTAAAGAGAAATATTGATCTTATCGGGACATTGAATGGGAGTTGGGTTGATTATTTAATGCCTGGTAATACGCTTTACGGAAGTAGTAATTTTATGCTGGATATCGATGCCGGAGCCCATTTTAAACTATTTTCAGATCGCCATATTTTCAGTCCGTTCCTGATTACCAAGGCAGAATATACCTCCTACAAAAATATTCATGGTTTTAGTCTGGCACCAGGAATCGGTTTACAGGTTGATTTATTTAAGGAGGTATTCGTTCTTGCTACGCTTGAATACAGGTCAGCGCTCAGTAACAGTCTGAGCAATCAGATGTATTACAGCATTGGCATAGCCACCAATATTGCCAAAAAGAAAGCAAAACCGGTGAAGCCAGTGGAAAAACCACCTTTACCTGTTCCGGTAAAGAAGGAAATTCCAGCTAAGGATATTATCATCTCTGTTATGGATGAAGCAACAGGTCAGCCATTGCCTTATGTGGCAGTTGAAGTGACTGGACCTGATGGTAATAAACACTATGGTTCCACAGATGATTATGGAAGAGTTACCATTGGTACATTAGCTCCTTCTGATTATATTGTAAGTGGTCTGCTGAATAATATCCGGTCATCAACAAAAAATCTGAAGAAGGAGAATTTTGATACAAATGATAATCAGATCAATGTTACGCTGACTCACAATGATCCACGGTTTACGCTTGCGGGAGTTGTAGTAAACAAGACCAAAAATATCCCTGAGGGTGGGGCAGAGGTGAGTGTGACCAACGAGACGGAGCATTCGCTCGTTACGATTCAGAGTCATGACGGCGATGGCGTATTTCGTACTCAGCTGGTTGCTTCAAGTGACTTTACGCTTGTAGGTAAAAAGGCAAATTATATTTCGAATATTGAAAAGATTACCACAAGGGGACTGAACAGAAGTACAACCCTTTACGTCAAACTTGAATTGGGTATCGAGGAGGCAAAAGTAGGCCAGAGTATTCAACTGAATAATATCTATTTCGAAACAGGAAAGGCAACTCTGAACACTTCCGTCTCTTCAGATCTTGACAAACTGATCCGTTTCCTGAAAGATAATCCGGAAGCAAGATTGGAAATTCAGGGTCATACTGACAATGTTGGAAGTCTGGCAATGAACAACAAGCTGAGCCAGGCACGTGCCAATAGCGTGGTTAATTATCTTGCCAAAAGTGGAATTGAACTTGGCCGGCTTATTGCAAAAGGGTATGGTCCCTCAATTCCATTAGCGGAAAATACTACACCTGAAGGGAGAGCAAAAAACCGACGGGTAGTAATGAAAGTGATCAAATAAAATTTATACTAAAATATCTTAAAAATCAACTTCGTATTTCATATCAACCGGTTCCCAGAAAATTTGTCTGATTTTAATATTCCGGATGCGGATCTTGCTGCAATAGGCCTCGAAACCAACTTTTGTATATTTTTGGTTATCAATAGGATTTGGATCCATCCCTTCCAACAGTAATTTACCATCCGCAAGAATGAAACAATGACCGTCGATACTTCCCGCCTGGATCTTATAAATTTTCCCGGGCACAAAGTTATATAAAGGTGTTCCCAACATAAATTTATATTCATTCGATTTCTCAATTCCCACCTTACCTGTCCACCAGCCCTGTAATCCTGCCACATAGGCAATTCCGCGCTGGTCTGTATCCGGTAGCCATTCCCCATTCCACATCACATTAATGTCGTGTGAGGATGGGAGAATTGTCTGTGCCTCAAATTCAACAAGTACATTGCCTGGAAAATCCTGTTTGAGGACTGCCATACCAGGCCAGTTCCCTGGATTCTCACCCTCGAGCCAGCCATCTTTTACTGCCCATTTACTGTGATAAACGGTCCATGAAGCTAAAAAATCTTCCTGAGTAAGGGGTTTGTCAAATAGTATTTTAGAAGAATCCAGCAGGATTCTTTTTTTCATGAGTGAGATTGAATTCATTCTTCCTGATTTTAAAGCAGTTTTATTGATTTTTGTCTGGTT
>Ga0118677_10013024_pt1 | contig 12064 bp, 9 predicted proteins | sample AliMusrvi5mmetaG_FD_86154 | JGI IMG/M metagenome (GOLD analysis project Ga0118677, IMG submission 86154) | reverse complement strand
ATGTAAATTTAGTCCCCAAAACCATTAAATATTTTGTGCAATTTTGGGATCCGGCTAAGTTTATTTTCAATAATTCCATTTAAAAAATCAAAATGATACGAAGAATGATCCTCATGGTCATGGCCAGTTTTCTGGCATTGACCTCCTTTCACGAAAAACTTTCCGCCAAAAATCCCGCTGAACGCTGGTCCATCGAAAAGGCTCATCAATGGCAAAAAGACAACGGATGGCTTCGTGGCTCGAATTTTAATCCAAGCACGGCCATCAATCAGTTGGAAACATGGCAGGCAGCTACTTTTGATACAACCACGATCAATCGTGAACTCGGCTGGGCCCAGGGAATTGGGCTGAATGTGATGCGGGTATTCCTGCATCATGTTGCATGGGAAGTCGATAAGGAAGGATTAAAAAAAAGGATGAATACCTACCTGAATATCTCCTCCAGGCATGGTATCAAGACCATCTTCGTCTTTTTTGATGATTGCTGGAATCCCACTTACAAGGCTGGCAAGCAACCCGATCCCAAGCCGGGAGTTCATAATTCAGGTTGGATTCGCGATCCAGGAGATTTGCTTTACTCGGATCCTTCCCTGATCAAAATACTTGAATCCTATGTAAAAGATATTCTTACCGCTTTCAGAGAGGACAAGCGCATTGCGATGTGGGATTTGTACAACGAAGCGGGCAATTCTGCCTATGGAAACAAGTCGCTTCAATTGCTCATGACCGTTTTTAAGTGGGGGCGTGAAATTAACCCTTCCCAACCTCTCACTTCAGGTGTCTATAGCCTGAATCTGAAGGATTTCAATCACTTTATCGTTGAAAATGCTGATATCATTACCTATCACAACTACGATGATCCTGCCAGGCACCAGGCTGCGATTGATACGCTTAAAAGATACGGCAGACCTTTGGTTTGCACAGAATACATGGCCCGTCGGAACAATAGTTTGTTTACCAACATCATGCCTATTCTAAAAGCAAACGGTGTCGGAGCAATCAATTGGGGTTTGGTCGCGGGAAAGAGCAACACCAAGTATGCATGGGATGAACCCATTCCGGATGGATCCGAGCCAAAAATCTGGTTTCATGAGATATTTCGGCCGGATGGTACTCCCTACAAACAAGAAGAGGTTGATTTGATTAAAAAATTGACAAAGGGGAATTGATACCATGGCCAATTTCTGGCAACAGCTTTCGAAGCCCTTTTTTGCATTGGCACCGATGGAGGACGTGACAGATACCGTCTTTCGTGAAGTGGTTGCGGGAATGGCCGATCCAGCATTTCTGCAGGTACTATACACGGAATTTGCCTCGGTAGATGGACTTAATCACCCTGTAGGAAAGATTAATGTGGGGCACAGGTTGCTTGTAAGCGAATCGGAAAGAGCCCTCCTGAAAGAGAAAAATATCAGGTTGGTGGTTCAAATTTGGGGTAAAACGCCAGAAATTTTTAATAGAATAGCTCGTGAAATTACTGAGGAGCAAGCATGCGACGGGATTGACATCAACATGGGGTGTCCGGTGAAAAAGGTGGTTAAAAATGGTTGCTGTTCTGCGCTCATCGATCAACCGGATCTGGCCCGGGAGATCATCCTTGCCACCATGGAAGGTACACCTCTGCCGGTTTCGGTAAAGACCAGGACAGGAATCCGTTCGCACCAAACGGAAAGATGGATGGAGACCGTACTGGAGACAAAACCTGCTGCGGTTATCCTTCATGGACGTACACAGAGACAGCAATCGGAAGGAGTCGCTGATTGGGAGGAGATTGGTAAAGGTGTTCAAATCAAAAACCGAATGAGCCCATCGACAGTTTTTATTGGAAACGGGGATGTTAACTCGGTTAAGCAGGGAGTTGAACTTGCCGTTCAATATGGTCTTGACGGCATCATGGTGGGCAGGGGTATTTTTCACAATCCCTGGTTTTTTGATCCGAACCATCCCACGCCTGACAAACCAGAAAAACTCGCAAGATTGCTATTTCATACGCATCTCTTCGAAAAAACATGGGGGAATAAAAAAAGCATCAACATCCTCAAGCGTTTTTACAAAATCTATACCAGCGAGTTTACGGATGCGGCCAAGTTGCGGGTTCAATTGATGGATGCCAGAAGCTACGCGGAGATTTATGCGATTCTCCAGAGCGAGTTGAATGGACAGTTTTGAACAACAGGCCTTGTTGGAAGAATAATTAACCGAAAAATGAGTCTAATGAAAGCAATGGTACTTACCGGCATCCGTCAAATGGAAATGCATGAACTTCCGATGCCTGAAATCGTTCATGAAAACGATGTCCTGATAAAAATGAAGGTGGTAGGTGTATGTGGTTCGGATGTCCATTACTATGCGAATGGGAAAATAGGCAGCCAGATCGTGCAATATCCTTTCCCGGTCGGGCATGAAGGGGCTGGCGAAGTCATTGCGGTTGGACCAGCCGTTCAGCGGGTTAAGCCCGGCGACAGAATCGCCATTGAACCTGCCATGCCGTGTGGCGAATGTGACCAGTGCAAGGACGGTCGGCCGCATACCTGCCGGAAACTGCGGTTTTTGGGTTGTCCCGGGCAGGCAGACGGTTGTCTTTCTGAGTACATCGTGATGCCTGAGCATAGCTGCTATCGGATTTCAGACAAGCTTAGCTACACCGAAGCGGCTATCAGCGAACCATTGGCTATTGGATTGTATGCAGTTAACCAATCCATCCCCATGGAAGCGGCCACTGTGGGGATTCTTGGCTTTGGACCTATCGGGATGAGTGTATTTTTAGCTGCCATTGCCAAAGGAGCCAAGGATATTTTTGTGACGGATCTGGTGGATGAGCGGTTGCAGTTAGCCAAAGAGAGCGGAGCCAGATGGACCGGAAATCCCGCGAAATCGGATGTAGTGTTGGACGTTAAAAGGAAGGAGCCGCTGTTGCTGGATGTGGTCTTTGAATGTTGTGGCAAACAGGAGGCTATCGATCAGGCAGTTGAACTGTTGAAGCCCGGAGGAAAACTGATGGTAATAGGCATTCCAACCTTCGATCGCTGGAGTTTTCCGGTAGATCAGATGAGGCACAAGGAGATTTGCGTCCAGAATGTAAGAAGACAGAACCACACGCTGGAAGAGACCCTGGAGTTGATGGAGACGGGTAAAATCGAAGTAGGGAAGATGACAACCCACCGTTTCCCTTTTGACCACACCAGGGAGGCATTTGAGCTCGTTGTGTCCTACCGGGATGGAGTCATGAAGGCGATGGTGGATTTCGCCTGAAACGAGCCAAAAATGACGACTAAAAATTCTTTATACTGCTATGCAATACCTTTACCTCAACGACAGATAAAAACAAGCGCAATCTCCATCTCCAATCCGATTGAGCCTTTTGGCTTCTTTTGAAAAATCTTTCATCTGTTTATTAGAGAACATGGAGAAATCGCCGGAATAGGGGATATCGCGCAGGTATTTCTCACTGGAAGCAAACTGCACGAAGGAGGAATCATATTCAATCCTGTCAATCTTTAACCCGGTTTCTTTAGCCAAAAGATGGATGCTGTGGGTCGTATGAAGAAACAGGTGTCGCGGGGCATCTAACGCAAACCAATGGGTCCGGTATTTCCGCCAGGCGTGGGAGTTGGCCACTGGAATCCTGATTAGGAGTTTCCCGGAAGGTTTCAGCAATTCTTTGATTTTACTGAGTACCTTGTCAGGATCATCCATGTGTTCAAAGGCATGGTGCAGCATAATCAAATCGTATTTTCCGGTCATTTCGAATACATCCCTTTTCAAAATCTTCAGGTTGGGACTATTCGCAAGGTCTTTTTCCAGAAAGGGGTCAATACCGGTCAGGTTTTTGAACCCGCTGCGCTGCATGGATTGAATGATTCTTCCTGATCCACAGCCGACGTCGAGGATGGAAGATTTGAAGTCGAGCAGGCCAGGCTTCATCCAGGAGAAGGGATGTGGTAAAACGAGTGATAACAGCGCACCAACCGGATCCAGTTTGTGCAGGTAGTGTCTCAGCAGGCTTCTTTTCAGGAAATAGACGATTGGGTTAAGTCCAAGTCCGAACTTTGGCTTCTGAAATGAGTAATATTCCGATGGATAGTATTTCGAAAGATTGGATGGAGTTTCGATAATTTGCAGGCAGTTACAATTGGCGCATTCGAGGTACAAGAATTCATCCCTCAGATTCAGAAGCCTTTCCTTGGCGTTGTGAATTTGGTTGTTGTGGCGGTTTCCACAAATTTTACAGGCAATACCGTTGTTCATAATCGCATTTTATAATGACAGATTTACAAAGATAGGCTTTCTAAATGGTATCAATAACAAGGAGCAAGGAATCGGCCCTTAGCTTCTTCGTAAACAACTTTTCGATGTGCATGTGGATAGCAACTGCATCCGGAACGCCATCTCTCAGGATTCGGTGCTCAATCTGTTCAGCGATCTGTTGCGGATCTCTTTCGACTACTGTTCCGAAGGCACCAACCACCTCGGGCATTCCGCCTTCCCTGGTGACAATTGGGAAATTGCCAAAGGTCATGGCTTCCAGAATGGAGAGGCCGAAAGACTCGGAACGTGAGAGCTGGCAGTAGACTTTGGCATTCTTGTAAAACCCGATTAATGCTTCATGGTCAACTTTGTCGAAAAGCGTCAGATTTATTGGCAAGTTTCCCAGTTTGTGGGCCAATTTGGACTGATTGATGCCTACTATTTCGAATCTGAAACCAGGAAGTAATCTGGCTGTTTCTATGAAAGTATCTATCCCTTTGAGGTAAAAGGTGCGGTCGTTGTTGATAAGGCCCACAGTGAGGATGGTATCCGATTTCCCGGTATGGAACTCTATCTCCATTGAATTGTCAAGAGTCACACAGTTGTAGATCATCTTGCGTTGGGTGAGTGGTGCGATCACTCCTGCTTTTCTGTCGACATAATTTGAAACAGTAAGGATGCAACTGGCTAATTTCATGGAGTTGGCACAGAACCAACCGCGAAATGGGGAGCAGAACGCCCCGTAGTTCAGGTTCCGGATACGGCACACATCGTAGCCCCCAATGACCACTATGGATTTTTTGCCGGTTAATTTTGCAAAGAGAACCGGCAGGAAGGAATGATAATCGGCGAACCAGCAATAAAACAGGTCATATTTCCATCCGAAAAAGATCAGGAAGAAAAATTGTTTGACAATCTGAAAGGTATTTCTCAGGATTCCTTTTACCGGTGAAAAATGGTATTTGTGGGTTGTATGTGTTGCTTTCAGGATCTCATAATCGTTTTTCACGAAAGATGAAAGTCCGGTATAAACGAACAAGATGGATTTTCCTTTGTCTCCTTTTTGTCTCATGGTTTTTGAAATGGAATCAAAGAGAATGAATTAGTTCGCGGGTAAGGTTTCTGCGGGTATATTTCTCCGTACCGGTAGTTTCGTTCCGGTAGGTACCGCTTTGAACCAGCTCAAAAATTTCGAGCAGGAAGAGTTGTATTTTTTCTGTATCTCCGTAGGAAAACATCTTTCCTGCTTTACAATTGTGAAGCATGATCTCAACATCACCTCCAAGTGGTCCAATTGCCAGGATGGGTCTCTTGGCGGCAAGGTATTCGAAAAATTTCCCGGTAACGATTCCCTTATTGTCGGGAGCATCCGGAATTGCCAGCAGCAGAAGGGAGGCACTTATCATTTGGGAGACTGCCTGTTCGTGCGGAACGTACCCTAATACTTCTACCATTGTATCCAGATTTTTATGGTGGAACTGGTTAAGGATTTCATCGGGTACATTGCCCACAAAGCGAATTTTGATCTGATTTTTTATAGGTTCCGGAAGCGTTGCGACTGCCTCAATGAACTGTTCGATGCGGTATCCTGAAGAGATAGTACCAGTGTAGACAATGGTAAAGCAATCATTTTGGAGGATGGCCGTGTTTTCGAAATCGGTTTCGTCGTACCCATTGGGGATCACGGTAATTTTACCTGAAGCGTAAGGAATTTTGCGAAGTAGCAGTTTTCCTACTTCCTGGCTGACGGTAATGATTTTATCGGAAAGCTGCAGCACACTTTTTTCCATCTTTTTATCCATCCGGCTGGCCAATCCTGTATGATGCAACTCTTTGTAATAGTATATATCGGTCCATGGATCCCTGAAATCTGCGATCCACCTGACAGGTACCTGTTCCTTGATACTTTTACCGATCAAATGGGTAGAATGGGGCGGACCAGAGGTAATTACGATTTCAATTTCTTCTGATCCAATAAGTTGAAGGGCTTTTTTCAGGGCGAACCGGTTCCATCCTCTCCTCGGATCCGGAATGAACAGATTTCCGCGGATCATGCGGGAGATTCTATCGAAAGCAGTCAATTTTTTCTGGTTGGAGAAGCCTCCATAGGGGATCTCCTTTTTGTTTGAAAGTTTTCGATACAGGTTATAAGGTTCGAAAGTATCGGTCCTGAAAACCTGAAGATCAGGACTGACTTCCTTCAGCAAAGAGTAATCGAGCTGAGCGTAGGAGGCTTTGGTATCTTCAACAGTCAGAATGATAGGAGTATATCCAAATTCAGGAAGATATTTTGAGAATTTCAACCATCTTTGCACTCCTGCTCCACCGCTGGGGGGCCAATAATAAGTGATGATCATAACCTTCTTCATACTGCAGACAGGTTGGAATCGTTGTTGAAATGGAAGATATTTTTCGTAGGAATGGTTGCCACAAAGTCTTTCAGGTAAAAAGGCTCGAAATAGGCTACATCCACAAAATTGCCGGACTGATAGGATGTTTCAGCCAATTCTGCCATGTGACAGGCAGATGTTGTAATGTCATCCAGAAATAGGGCATTGTGGTGGGAGATGGTCGTCTTGCATTTGGCTGCGCCATTACCAAAAAAGACAATTTTATGGTGCTGAAGGTATTCTGAAAAGGTAAGATGGTCGATGATATCTGCCTGAATATCTCTTATTTTCTGCATTTTATGACCATAAATGGCGGCATAGACTTCCATTCTTCTGGCATCGATCATGGGGCAATAGAGCAAAGACTCCCGTTGCTGGATGCCGTGAACATCCGGAGAATGGATGACATGATGGGCCATCGCCCCGAGAGAAGGTATGGCGATGAGGGGCAGGCTTGCGGCATAGCACAACCCTTTGGCAGTTGAAACGCCTATTCTAAGGCCAGTATAGGAACCGGGCCCGCTTGATATTGCAATCGCTTGTAAACAACTGAAAGACATATCATTAGCCCTCATCACCTCCTGTACGAAACCTGCAAGAAGCAAGGCATGATTTTTACCGCTTTTGTCTTCCCTGAGTTCCACGATCTTTCCATCCATGGAGAGAGCTACTGAACAGACTTCGGTAGATGTTTCAAGGCAGAGAATGATACCCATTATTTTTTTTTACAAATATCTTAAATAATAAGGAAAATGTGTTTTTTTTAAAATATATTCAATAATCCAAATCCTTTTCGGATTTACTTTGTTATAATAGAAAACTGTTTATGATTTAAAATGGTTTGATTTTTTTTACAGGCAACAGGATAGCACATGTAATGTTATTTTATTCTTTAAAATACTATGGTAAAGGCAGTAATTGTAGATGATGACGCTATTTCAAGAATGGTTCTAAGAGAGATCCTGAAAAAGACAATTGAAAATGTCGAATTGTTGGGAGAAGCAGGATCTGTTGAAGAGGGTGTCTCACTTATTGAGAATTTGACACCGGATTTGGTTTTTTTGGATATTAGTATGCCTGATGGCACAGGATTTGATTTGCTGGACAGGTTAAAGAGAATCGATTTCAAGATAATTTTTATAACGGCTTACAGCGAGTATGCTATCAAAGCATTCAAATATTCGGCTTTCGACTATATTGTGAAGCCAATAAATATTGATGAACTTGCCAAGGCAATTTACAGGATTCCTAAGATCAAGAAAGTTGAAAACAAAGTTGCAGTCAATGAACTAAAGGCAAATCTAATGTCGCACGGAGATCATGGGATCAAGACAATTGCCTTGCCGGAGTTAAATGGATTTGCGATCATTTCCGTAGACAAGATTGTTCGTTGCGAAGGAATGCGAAATTATACCCGGATTATTTTCAAGGAAGATGATGAAAAGATAGTTAGCAGGACCCTTCTGGAGTTCGAGAATCTCCTGACTCCCCTGGGTTTCATCAGAATCCACAGAAGCCATTTGGTGAATTTGGTAAATGTTGTTCGTTATATTAAAGCGCAGGGGGGAATGGTGGAGTTGAAAACAGGCGAGCAGTTGAAGGTATCTCCCAAATACAAGGAAGATCTCCTCAACAAGCTCCTGTACAATAAACTATAAATTCCGGATTAGAGCCACTTCAGTAGCCTGAAATCCTGTCGGTTGGGTAAATCACTGTTCTTAGCATAGATTCTGAGGCCGTAGTTGTAACTTCCCGGTTTTTTAAGGGTTAGTTCCAGCATGTAATGTGCCAGTCCGTCATCTTGCTTTTCTACTGTAAAATCGTATTTTCCAATAAATCGTGGCTGATCATTACCGGTTGCGACGATCAGTTCCACGCCAATCTCCTCCGGTAAGAGACCCTTCAGGTCAAGGGTAACCCTGGATGGATAGGCTTTCCCCATTTCATAGGTATTGGTGATGCCGTCTGAAACCTGGATATTTTTAACCTCGATGGTATTCCAAATATTTAATATCTTGGCTTTCCAGACGGCCAACTCCCTTGCTTTCAGAAAATTATCTGCTTTCAGGTGAGCGGTACGCTTGGATTGCGGAATGTAGTAACGGGTAAAGTAATCCTTGAGCATCCGTTTTGTAGTAAAAAGCGGCACGACCTCTGCGAAGGTATTCTTGATGAAGTCGACCCAAAGTACGGGGATATTTTTATCGTTGCGGTAATAGTAGGCGGGTACTATTTCATTCTCAAGAATTCCATAAATGGCTTCAGAATCGAGTTCATCCTGGAGCTCGGGTATATCGAATGAATTCTCGAGCGGCAAGGCCCATCCGGCATCCTGTTTGTAACCTTCCACCCACCAGCCATCAAGGACCGAAAAGTGCAGAGTTCCGTTCATCACCCCTTTTTCGCCGGAGGTACCAGATGCTTCCAAAGGTCTGGTTGGGGTATTCATCCACACGTCGCAACCTTGAACCAGCATTTTGGCAATGTTCATGTCGTAATTCTGGATGAACAGGATACGTCCCACAAATTCGGGTCGTTTGGATATATCGATGATGTATTTGATCAGATCCTGACCAGCCTTGTCGGCAGGATGCGCCTTACCGGCAAAAAGGAACTGGACGGGTCGATCGGGATTGTTGATTATTTTTGCAAGTCGTTCGAGGTCACGAAAAAGGAGATGGGCTCTCTTGTAAGTGGCAAAACGCCTCGCAAATCCGATGGTCAGTGCCTTGGGATTCAGTTTGGATATCGCTTCTGAAATGTATTTTGGATTTTCATTCCGCTGAATATGGATGTCGGTGAACCGTCTTTTGATGTATTCAATCAGTTGTTCCCGCAGTTTGGACTTTGTTTCCCATATCAGTTTATCCTGCACCTTGTAGATGTTTCTCCAGGCACGCATCTCCCCGCCTTCCTCATATTCGTGGATATCTTCGGCCATCTCTTCGGCAGAGAGAATCTGGTCATGTACAACTTTCCAATCGGGAGCTGCCCAGGTGGGGTAGTGTACCCCATTGGTGACGAAACCGATGTTGTCGAGTTCTTCCGGCAGGAATCCACGGTAGAGTTCGCTTAGCAGTTGTTTGCTGACGTCTCCGTGAAGCTTGCTGACCCCATTGATCTCCTGTGATAGGTTGGCAGCGAGAAAACTCATGTTGAATTTTCCCTCGTTGCTGTCTGCCTTTCCGAGAAGCATCAACTCTTCCATGGTGATTCCCAGCCGCTGGGCTGTGGGATTCATGTAAAGTTTGAAGAGTTCATCGGGGAAGGAGTCGTGACCGGCAGGAACTGGAGTATGGGTTGTAAAAAGAGTAGAAGATCTGACAATCTCCTTGGCTTCGGAATAGTCTAAATCCAATTTGCTCTTGTTGAGGATGATCCGTTCGAGTCCGATGAAAGCGGCGTGTCCTTCGTTGCAATGGTAAATATCGAAATCAATTCCAAGTTTTTCAAGGGCACGAATTCCTCCCAGACCCAGAACCATCTCCTGTTTCAGGCGATTCTCGTTGTCACCGCCGTAGAGATGGTGGGTGATGGATCGTTCCTGTTCCTGGTTGTGTTCAGAGTCTGTGTCAAGCAAATAGAGTTTGACATTTCCAACATTGACATACCAGACCCTAACATAGACCTCACAATTGGGAAGTTGCACATTGACTGTGATCCATTCCCCATTCTCATCCAGCGCCGGTTGAATCGGTATCTTTGAAAAATGCTCGGGTTCGTAGTTGGCGAGTTGTTCCCCATTGGTGGAAATAACCTGTTTGAAATAACCGTAGCGGTATAGCAATCCGACTGCTGTCATGTCGACTTTTGAATCACTGGCTTCCTTCAAATAGTCGCCGGCCAATACTCCCAAGCCTCCTGAGTAAATTTTAAGACTGGAATGCAGTCCAAATTCCATGCTGAAATAGGCAATTTTGGGCCCGCGTAGTTTTTTGCGTTCCTTAAGGTATTTGTTCAGTTGATTTTCAACTGATTTCATCCTAAGGACGAATGATTCGTTTGATTTGAGTTCGACAAAACGGTCGTGGCTGGTTTGTTCCAGTAAAATAATGGGATTGTGTTCACATTTTTCCCAGATTACCGGATCAATTTCATTGAAGAGGGCTCTTGCATCTACGTTCCAGACCCACCATAGATTGCGGGAAATGGTTCGCAGGGTAGCCAGTTCTGCCGGCAGGGCAGATTCTACGATGATTTTTTTCCAGGTAGGATTGCTATTCTCGGGTTGTCTTAGATTCTTAAAATATGTCTCTTCCATACTGTCAAATAATTAGCTCAACGTGCACACAGTTGGTGTCGTTTATATTGAATCGCAATGATACCAATTTCGGTGATCATTTTCTATAAATACGGCCTCATTTGTGCGAAGTTCACGTATTTATAACATTTTCTTTACATTAAACTGCTTACTTGGAGATAGTCTTTTTAGCTGTTTTTGGTTTCACTACAGTTTCCTTTACAGCCTTTTTAGCAGGTTTTCTGGTTGCAGCAAGGGGTTTTCTGAGTTTGAGAAGTTCTAATTCGACCTCTTCCAGTTTCTTGTTTTTCTCATCGATGACCAGTCTCAGTTTTGTGAGTTCGGCTTCATTTTCATCGATCGGAACCAATAGATTCAGGCGAAGTGTGAAATCACTCAGAACGTTCATATAGTTGATAAACGCTTCATAGGGATTTCCGTAAGGATTGAAAAACTTGTGAACCTCTCCGTCGGAGAAGAATTTTGTACACATGTAGTAAAAGTGGTCGATGGACTGAAGGTAGATCCAGTCCTTCCTGAGTTGACGGTCGTTGCATTTCTTGACCCGATCGCGCAAGGCGTACAATTGGTGAAAGGCTTCATTCTGAAGTTCATTCCCAAGCCATGCAGAGAGGTCACGCTCTTCATCAGCCCATGAGATAGGATGGAGTACGTGGACCGAAGAGACTGGCTGCAATATTTTCACTACTTCGCTTGGTGTTGAGAAGGAAAGCTCTTTGGATTTCAACACCAGTTCCGGAAGGGCTTCCAGAAAATCGAAGATACCGGAACTCTTCTTCTGGATTTCACCGAAGGTTTCGTAATTTAAAAAGATGTTGATGAGTTCCTCTTTTTTAGGAAGATCGACCATCCAGGCAGTCATTTTAGCTGCAGTGAGCGGGAATTCGTTCCAAGATGAGTTGGAAAAGCGGAACGACAGGTCATCGCTGAGGCGGTGGTTGCGCATCAGTACCTTTTGCCTCGGATTGAGGGCATTGCAATAGAGGTAGTTAGGGCTCTTCCAGCCCAGGATGTGTTTGGCTCCTTCTGTAAGTATGGTTTCAAAGCCCATCCGGTAAACCAGGTCGCCCAGTTCATCAGAATAAATCAATTCAGAATTGCGGAACACCTTGGGTTTTTTCTGGAAGATTTCCTCGATCAGGTCTTCATGGGCCTTGACCTGTTC
>Ga0118677_10013023_pt1 | contig 12065 bp, 6 predicted proteins | sample AliMusrvi5mmetaG_FD_86154 | JGI IMG/M metagenome (GOLD analysis project Ga0118677, IMG submission 86154) | reverse complement strand
GTCAGCATCCTGTCGTTGCTCAAAGGACATGACGAGCCGGTGCATGATGCCGTCGTGCATCATTCGATCAACGGCATGTTCGCGATCCGCACGACTCAGAGCAAACTCATCTTCGGAGCCGGTTCCGGCGGTTGGAGCAAACCCGGCGGCGATCAGGCACCGGTGCAGTTTTATGACATGACCAAAGATAGCGGGGAACAGCGAAACCGGCAGGCGGATGACGCCACCGAGGTCTTGCGGCTCACCCAACTGATGAACAAATATATCAACTCCGGCCGTAGCACTCGCGGCCCGCGGCAAACAAACGACTACGCCATTGATCTGTGGAAAAAGGCGCGTCCGAAAAACGTATCAGGCGATTGATCACATCAGCCGCATCCTCATGAAGTTCATCTCTCCCGCAGTGCTGGCAGGTTTCTCGATATTGGCGCAATGCATTGCCGCGCCTGCCACCCGTCCCAACATTCTGTTCATTCTCACCGACGACATGGGGTGGGGAGACCTTGGCTGTTACGGGCGCAAGGAGCTTGCCACTCCCAACATCGATCATTTGGCCGCCGAAGGATTGCGTTTCACCCGATTCCATGTGGCCGCGCCGATCTGTTCGCCATCGCGGGTGGGTTACACCACCGGGTGTTTTCCGGCGTGCTGGAGGATCAACGATTACTTGCATGACCGCGCGGGCAACAAGGCGCACGAATGCGCGAACTGGCTGGATCCCACCGCGCCCACGCTGGCCCGGACCTTGCATGACGCGGGTTATGCCACCGCCCATTTCGGCAAGTGGCACATGGGCGGTGGCCGCGATGTACAGGATGCCCCGTGGCCACGGGAATACGGCTATGACGAACATCATGTGAACGTTGAAGGCTGCGGCCCGCGCATCAATACCTTCGGCTCCGCCAAACCTGAACCGGTCGATGACAAAATGCTCGCCCGCTATGAATTCACCGGCTTCTGGGCGGACAAAGCCATGGATTTCATCCGCCGCCACAAGCAACAACCGTTCTTCGTCGAACTCTGGCCGCAGGATGTCCACACACCCCACACCCCGGATCCCGAGGAACTGCCATTCGTCGCCGATACCCCTGCCGGACATCACAAGTTCAACGGCGTGCTGCGCCGCTATGACCGTGAAATCGGCCGCGTGCTCGCTTTCCTAACAAAAGAGGGGCTGGCGGAAAACACCATCGTCATCTTCGCCAGCGACAATGGCCCGGAGCCATCATTCGAACGTCAGCGGTCCGGCGGCTTGCGCGGGATGAAGTGGAGCCTCTATGAGGGCGGGATCCGCGAACCGTTTCTCGTCCGCTGGCCCGGGCACATTCCCGCTGGCAAAACCGACGACACTTCCGTGCTGGCAGCCATCGATCTGTTTCCCACCCTCTGCGCACTGGCCGGTGTGGCGATGCCGCAGGCGGTGTCAATCGACGGACTTGATAGAAGCGGTGCGTTCCTTGGCACGCCGCAGTTACGCGACAAGCCCTTGTTCTGGGAATACGGGCGCAAGTCCGACTATCTGTTTCCCCGCGAACCCGGTGCCCGCAGCCCCAACCTCGCCGTGCTCGATGGCAAATGGAAACTGCTCGTCAACGCCGATGCCACCGGCTCCGAACTCTACGACCTCACCGTCGATCCCGATGAAACAACGAACCTCACAGCGCACCAGCCGGAAGTGGCCAAACGTCTCCAGGCGCTGGTTTTGGATTGGCGAAAATCGCTGCCGTGATTGGATCCGGAATTCTGGAAAATAACGTGGCCCTAACGAGGGCCAACGGCCCTGATCTATGAACCCGAAAACCGAAGTTACCATCATGAGGTCGCTACCGCGACCAGGAGGTTTGACATCTGCAATCATGAGATGGTGTATAATCGTCAGGGCCAGCCGAGCGTTGCCCAATGCTGTTATCGAATGTCCGGCTTCCCCTATTTTTCAGGACGCTTTTTCGGCTCCTTCACCTGCTTGGTTTCGATTGCATTTTTCGAGTCCGCGGTTTCTTTCACATCCGGTTGGGTTGTGGCTTCCTGCTGAGTTGTCGGCGCGTTCGCTTCCGTCGGTGCCTGCACCGCCGCGGGTTCCGTCGCCTTGGTTTCTTGCTTCGCGCGGATCGCGCGTTTCGCGCCGACGGTTCCCATGGCTCCCATCGCGCCGGTCAGCAGGCAGATGAATACCGTAATCCATGCGAAGTTTGATTGTGAACGTTTCAGTTTGAGTTCGATGGCCATCGGGCGTTGGCCGTCCACCTGCACGCTGCGGGTGAAGGTGAGCACCGTGCCGCGTTCGGGCAGCGTGACATCCAGCGTGGCGGGTGCGGGTTCGGCGGCGAGCTGTTGGGTGACGATTCTGTTAGCTATTTCCTTGAGGGTGGTGTTTTCATCAGCGGTATTGCCTTCGAGGAAGCGGTCGAATTGTTTGGGATCATAGTTATACGAACCGCGCAGCACCGGGTTCACCTCGGCGGCTCGGTTGAGTTGCGGGTTCTCGACCTGCTGCGGCATGGCGATCTGGTTGTCGAGCACCAGCTTTTGGCGGCGCGTGTTGAGGCCTACCACCGCCTGCTGGGTCTTGAGTTCACGGAGTTGCACGCGGGCGTCCTCGCCGGAGGCCGCGTCGAGCTGGCCATTGCGCACCGCGTTGCCGAGCGCCTGGCCGGCTTTTTCCTGGTCGCCGGCTTCGAGCCAGGCGTTGGCCTGGTCTAGCAGAGCCACCGCGTTTTTGGTGTCGCTGGCATGTTTGCCGCGCACGAGCGACTGATAGTCCTCGATCCGGTACAATCCGAGATGCGACTGTTTTTTCAAATCGAAATCGCCGCCGTGGCCGGCGAGTTTCCAGCCCTCGGGCATGAGCACCCGCCAGGTGAGGTTTTCCATTGGCACATCGAGCACCGGTCCTTCGAGCCGTTTGCCCTGGGCGAGCGACGCGGAATACACAAAACGCACGACGGTCGGTTTGCCGACTTCCGGCGACGGAAACACATAGAACAACCAGTCGCTATTCTCGCGGACCAGGGTGGCCCCCTCATCGTTCACGAACACGTTGAACAAGTTGGCTTTGTCCGGCAGCTTGAGCCGCAGCGTGACCTTGTCGATTACCTGCATCCTCATGCTAACGGCTGTTAGGGCATCGCCATCGGGCGAGAGCAGGGTGGTGAGCGAACCATCGGCAACCCGCAGCTTGCGCAACTCGGCGAGCTTGTGGCGTTTCAGAACCACGGGCAGCGGGCCTTCGGGATCGGCCACTGTGAATGCCATGGTCGGTGCCACCGAGCCGGCGACACGGCCCAGCGTCGATTGCACCACCGCCCAATCGGTGCGTTGCCACCCGCGCGGGAGCGCGCCGGCTTCGAGTTCCAAGCGGCCGCCGGCCCGCACCGCGACATAATATTTGACCCGCGTGTTTTCTAACACAACCGGCACCACCGACTCGCCGCCGGTCTCCGCGCTAGGGCGCTGGTATTCCAATTGCACATCGGTCTCACCGGCCAAGCCGCGTTGGAAGCGGATTTCGTACATGCCGTTCTGGTCTTTCACCGGGATCAAGTCCGCCACCGCCGATCCGGTGGCGCGCATGGTGTCGGCGGCGGTGGGATCGAGTCCCGGAATGCTCACCCGCAACGATTTGACCGCGGCGTTTTCTATCCGATATCCGATGTGTACCCGCGACAGCAGTTGGCCTTCGCGGATCGTGGCCTCATGGAAAACCTTGGCCGTCACCCACGGGTCGAGGCGGCTGATAGATAATCCGAGCGCCCAATCGCCCTGCAACAAGCGATAAGCGAGGGCACCCGGCCGGGCCGCCGCGCGGGCGGTATCCTTGGGCCCGTTGGCCAGCTCGCGGGGTTCCATCTGCGAGACATTCTTGCGATCCACCGCGCCCACTTGCAAGCCGCGTTCGGGCACCACGGTGAGCACGCCGGTTTCACGCGACGCGTCCCGCAAACTGAGCCGCGGCACCTGCCAGCTCTTCTGGTCACCGGTCGGGTGGCCGGTCAGGGTCAGACTGAAATTTCGCCGCCCCATCGTTTTTCCTGATAGATGGAAGGTGACGACCCGTTTGCCGCCCACCTTGTCCTCGCTCCAGTGGCTCAAGCACTCGCCGGTCGCGCTTTCGATTTCCAGGCCGTCCGGCACGTCGAGGTCCAAACGGAACACACCCGAGCGGGTGATGGTGACTGCCAGATCGGTGGCGATCACCAAGCGGTCCTCACCTAACGAAACCAACTGCCACGACTCGGCGCGCAATTCGGGTGCCACTGCGGTGACCTTGAGTTTGGCTTTGGCAGCGCCCGCGCCGTAGCGGAACGCGTGTTGCAGCAGGGCCAGTGCTTGGCCTTCCTTGTTATGTGGCAGCAGGTTGCCGTTGAAATCCTCGGGGTTGACCCGCGAGAGACCGTCCACATTCACCGATTCCGGTTGCACGTCCTCGCCGAAGGCGATGCCTAACAATCCGACCTCGCCTGCGGCGGCATCGACGCGGACCGGTTCGAGATCCAGTTCCAGCGGTAGGGTTCCGGCCCCGCGCTGGGTTTCGATGGTATAACAAAACCCTTGGTTTTGCGCCGGTTCCACGGTGATCCTGAGTTCGCGTTTGGCGGGATCGAAGCGCCATGCGCCGACCGGTCCATCCACCACATCACTGACGGTGAATCCGGCAGGAACTTTCATGGTCAGGGTGGTCACCCGGCCCTGCGCCGGACGGATGGTGACCAGATGGCGGCCGTTGACCACTCCCGGCCCCGGCAGGAAAAGATTGGAAACCTCCGCGAAGAACTTCGTTTCCTCGGTGCCTGCGTCCCGTTGTTTCGGCCGCACCTGGATCTTCACGGGATCCGCCGGCCCCAGCGACAACAGCGCCCCGCTTTGCTCGGCTGTTAGACCGGCCAGCGTTTGGGTCTTGGCGGCGTCAGGCGAGAAGAACTCCCAGCCACCCTGATTCCAGCGTACGGTTACCCGCCGCATCGCGGCCGGACCACCCGGCAGATTCCAACCTTTCAAGGGATCCGCGAGTGGCATTTCAAACTGCACCTTGCCGGTCAGGCGGCCGGCATTCTCGGCGACCATGACGTAAGCATTGCCGCTGTCCAACCGCATCTTGGTGACCCGCAGGCCGGCCCCCTCGAAGTGGCTCAGCACCGCCGGTTCGCGCAGTAACAGAAACCGCTCGCCCGCCTCGCCGCGCAGCGTGACATCCACCGTCCCATAGAGCCGTCCATCACGGATCTGCCAATCATGGATCATCGACTCCGCAGGTTTCAGCGCCGGGATTTCCGCCGCTCGCAAACCCCACGGTGCCATGATTGTCAGCATCACTGTCGCCACAGCCACCGCCTGCGCCACCTTCTGTTTCCTTTGTTCTCTAACACACTGCCAGATCCGCGGTAGACACCAGAACAAACCGGTCAGCGCGACGACTCCGAAAAACAGCGGCGCCCCACCACGGATGGATAGAAACGCGGTCACGGTCAGTGCCAAACCGCATCCCAGACGCCAGCGACTGGCGCGAGCCAAACCCCACACGCCAAGCGCGGTGCCGAGCACGAAACCCAGCCAGGCACCCCAACTGGTGCGGGCCGCCCAATCCGGGACATTGCCGAGTTCGATCGAGACCTCGCCATTGGCGGCCACCACCGGCGCGGCATATTCCAGGATCTTCGATCCGGTATTGAAAGTTATCGCGGAGTCACATGCCAATTCCACGGCCAGCATGATGAATCCCAACCCGCAGACGAGGGATAGGATCTTCCTGACTCCCGTCGGGTTGGCCTTTCCTAACAACAATCCCGCCAGTCCGGCTAACAACAGCAGGCCGGTGCCGCGGCGGTGTCTTGCCAGCCATTCCCAACCGTTTTCGGCGAGCACCCGTTTCACCAGATCGGCGGTGCCGCCGCGCGGCACGAGTTGGCGGCCTTCATCGCCGGTGACCGTCCATTGGCCGATGATGATCGGCGCTTCCAACTTGGGCGCCGCCAGGTGCGTTTTCCGCGCGTTTTCCGCGCGGGCACCGTAGCGCAATGATATTTCGACCGCCTGGTTGGGGTCCTGCCGTGATGGCAGCGGCACCAACGTGACATCACCATCGGCACGGGCGTTGACCGCCTCTCCATCAACCTTGGCTTCCCATAACACCGAACCTGCCGGAAACTCCATGCGCAGCGCACTGCGCCCCCGCGATTTCACGAAAATCCGCGCATCCGTCACCCACTGGCCGTCGCGCGAAACATGACTCGTGAGTTTCTGGAAATCCACCACCTGGCTGGCGGTATCGCCGGGCTTGAACCAGTTGATGGTCAGGCTGATCTTGAAATCGCGGGCGGTGTATTGCCAGGCTCCCAGGGTGGGCGCGCTGCTCAACAGGCGGAACTCGGCCGGCAACTCGCTGGGATCGATTCCTAACAGATTGCCTTCGGCGACGGGTGGTTCCTGGTTCACCTGCAAGGGGCTGACCACATGGACGAATCCGCGTTCGCCCTGCACGCCTAACGGTCGCACCTCGCCGGGTGACAGTTTGCCGCCGCGCGGGTTCATCGGTTGTTCGAAGGATAACAGAAGCGTGCCCGCGCCGAGCACCGGTCGTGACAGCGGCACGATCACGGTGTTGCCGTCGCGCCGCCAATCGCGGCCGACGCTCTGGCCGGTGACGTCGATGTTGCCGATTTCCTCGGGCACCGAGATGCGCCATTCGGTGGCCGGCGCGCCGACCACGAAGAAGTTCATCAGGACGCTGCCATACACCGCGCCCGCTTTGAGGGAATACAGGTGAAACACATCGGCCTGGATGCTTTGTCCGAGCGCTTCCACAGCGAGTCCCACCGTCCATGTATCCTCGCGCAGACGGAACGCCTGTTGCAGGCCGTTGGTCTTTTTCGGGAAAAATGTTACGGGGACTTCGGCGACGCCGGTGGTCTTGCCGGCGGTCAGGCGATATCCTGCGGCGGCCACCGCACCGATATATCCGCGGCGCGATTTCACTCCGGGAAACCCTAACGGTTTCAACTCCCACGGGTCGGCCTTGGCCGCCTCGTTTTTCTCCAGGCGCACGCTGACGAGTTGGCGATCGGCCACCGCTTGTTTGAACAGGATCTTGAGCTTGCGCTTGCCGTCCTTCGATTCGGCACCCACGGCATAATCCGCCACCTGCGCGCCGGTCACCGAAGCCACCGCGTGATCGGCCGGAATTTCGATCTCCCACTCGCGCAGCGGTGCTTCGCGGATGTCCAATTCCAGATCCGCCGACACCCGGCGATCGGTTTCCGCCAGTTCATACACTGTTACTTCCGTCACGCCCACCTCTGGCAGCACCTGGGTCGCATTGACCGTGTATTGATAGTCCGCCGAGGGAAACCGATAGACAAACACCTGCCGCAATGATTCATCCACCCCACCGGGAAATTGTCCGGGCGCGAGTTGGATCAGGCCCTTGGCGTCAGCGATCTCCACTCTAACAGCACCGTCATTGGCGACCCTGACCCAGCCGCTGTGGCGCAGCGAGCCGAGCGGCGCGATGCGCAGCGCCTGGGCCTTGACGGGGAATCCGCCGAGCGGTGCCTGGGCTTCGATGACCACGCGGCCGGCACCTTCGATCGGCCGGCTGAGCTTCACTTCGAGTTGGCGTTTGCCAGCCACCTCCTTGACGACCCAGCCAAGCACCGGATCACCGGCAACAGACAACACCTCGCCCGGACCATCGAGTGTTAGATTCAACACCGCGAGTTTGCCCTGCAGCACGCGCAGGTCCATCACCGTGAGTTGGCGCAGCAAGCCGCTGCCCACGCGGATGTCGGTGGTTTCGGTGCTGGAGAAAAACAAGGTTCCGTCGGCCACCTTGTCGGTGGCATGCCATGCCATGGTGCCTTGGCCGTTGGCCGGCAGGAATCCGCGCCAATGTTTGTCACTCAATGCCGGGACCACGGCCAGGTTGTTGTCAAAGGCCACCGCGTTTGCGACGCCCTCCAGCACCACCGGCACGACCACGCCCGCAGGCAGGCTGAAGCCGAGGATCTTCCAATCGCCCTTGCGGGCCACCGGCACATCGAAGGACATCTCCACGGGAAACTCGCCCGCGCGCTCAGCCACCAGATCATAAATCCAACCTGCACCATTTTTGCGCAACGCCACATGCCAACCGTCACCGGCAACACCATCGGCCAACGCCGCACCACCGCCTAACAATTCCGCCATCGAACCCTCGCCCGCCGCCCGCGCCGTGCCCGTAAGCTTGAACGAAACACTGCCACCATCGTCCGCCAATTTTCCTGTTAGAGACGCGCCTGTCAGTGCCAATCCGCGCGCCTCGGCGCCGGCGGGGGCGATCTTCATGCTGAGCGCCGCGACGCCCGAGCCGACGAACTTCTTATTGAGCGCGCCGCCGACGGGCACCAGTCCGTCAGCCTGGGTGACCTTCAGATCCACGCCCGGATCCACGGTGAGGTTGATGGAAATCGAGAACCCGGTGGCGTCGCCCGGTGATGGCACCACCAATCCGGAGTTATCCTTTTCGACTTTCTGGCGGGTTTTCACCACCACCACCAGTTCGGCCGGGAATTTCCCATCCACTTCGTTAGGGCGCAAGTCGAGGAAGCGCGCGCCATTTTCCGCCACCCTAACCGACCAATCGCGCAGGCCCGCGCCGGTGACTTCGGTGACCTCCCCTGCCCCGCTCAGGCCAAGCGTTAAGGTTTCCGCCTTCCCCTGATGCACGCGGTAGGAAATCTTCTGCTCGCTGGTCACCGTCTCCAATCCGACCTGCGCGTTCACCTCGGCGCTCGCCGAGAAAAACACCGGACTTTCCTTCGGTGCCTTCGTCCACGGAATCAGCATCACCCGCTCGTCGGGCTCCACCGCGCGGAGCATGGGGGTTAGCAGAAATAGCAGGAGCAGGGCTGTCAGGGTTTTCATAAGACGAGTTGTTGTTTTCATGTGGGTCGGATTCGTATGCTCTGGGGGTATGGAAACCACTGATTGCACTGATTATACTGAGGGGATTTCCCGGTTATGACATATCCTTCAATAAATCAGTTCAATCAGTGTCATCAGAGGTTTTGTTAATGTTTCAAATCAATCTTCTGTCGCTTTTGGAGATACGCAAGTTTCCCGCGCATCAATTGGAGAATTTCCTGCTCGGCCTCGAACCGGGTTTGGACGTTGAACATAGCTGAAGTTTCTTGATCTCCACCTCAGCCGCCGCACGTTCGTTGGCAAGGCGGATATCCGCGTCCCTGGCGCGGGAATTTGCCACGGAATCGCGCCACATCTTCGCGCCGACGCCGCCGAGAACGACGGCAAGGGCGAGAAGGATCCAGAAGATGCGTGGTTTCAGGGATTCTAGCACGTCCGGCACGGGATATGTGTAAATGCCGCGTAAATTGATCCGGGGCGCTGTCATTCCGCCTTGGGCTTCGCAGGCGCTCCGGCGGTGAGTTTGTCGGCTTGCTCCTTGGTGAGCGGCGAGAGGTCTTTGATCGGGCGCTCTGGGAATTTGGAACCGGCCTGGGTGACATAGTCGTGGTTCCACTGCAAGTGAACCAGATCGCCGGGCTTGAGGGCGATGATGGCGTCGCGAATTGCCTTGGGCACTTTCAGGTTCTTCATGTTGTCCTCGACGAGCACCATGAACTGCTCCTGTTTCGGGTCGCCGTATTCGCCGGGTTTTTCGTATTTGATATAATTGACGATGGCGAAGGTGGCGAGTTTTCCGGATTCGCCGCAACGGTCGGGGCAGAGAGCGGTGAGTCCCATGCACTTGTGGTATTTCAAGCCCTCGAAACGGGCCACGGTATCGTGCGACGATAACAACTCGCGCTGTTTTTCCGGGGCGGGTGCCGCCACGGCGGACTTGGGTGCGGCTTGTTTGTCCGCGGCATCGATGGCCGGGGCGGATGCCGTCAGGGCAAGGGCAATGAGGAATGTAAATGTTGTTGTTTTCATGTTAGTTAGGGAAAAAAGTGTTGGTTCGGGTCCCGAAGGGCCTCTCATGACAGCCCGGCACGAAGTGCCGGGATTGGGTCCGAATGGCGGCTTCAAGGAGGGTGGGCGTCCCGCCCACCCATGCCATGGGAAGTGAAAGAGATGAGTGAAACGCCGGGCTTTCGTGTTCCATGGCTGATGCGGGCGGGACGCCCGTCAAGGAGGGTGGGCGTCCCGCCCACCATGTCATGGAAGGTGAAAGAAATGAACGAAGGCGCGGATTTTTCGCCCTCCATGGTTGATGCGGGCGGGACGCCCGTCAAGGAGGGTGGGCGTCCCGCCCACCATGTCATGGGAGGTGAAAGAAATGAGCGAAGGCACGGATTTTTCGCCCTCCATGGCTGATGCGGGCGGGACGCCCGCACTCCTTGAGGCGTCCCTTCAGGACGCAGGGCCCAATATCACGGACCGACCCGGCACTTTGTGCCGGGCTGTTATGAATCGTCCCGTTGGGACGGAATTTAATCTTTTGTGCGACCTTTCTGTCAGACGATCTTGCATGGAATCAAAGCGTCCTCATCGAATGAGAACACCGCGCACAACCGGTGGTAGCCATCGGCGACGACAACCCTGCCGTTGACTGAATCCCTGACCAGAAGCAGCGGCGACAACCCGCACCCGGACCGGATCTTTTCCTGGTCTTTCTTGACGTGGGAATTGCTGACCCCGAGCAATGACAGCCCGGACGCCCTGAAGATGTCCTTGGCCTTGAACTCCAAAACCGGCACCTGCCGCAGTTCATTGACGAGATGCTGGGCGGCCCCCTCATCATGGATCAATGACAAATAGGACAGGGCCGCCGGATAATCATGATCCTCCGGCTCTCCCAACCAGGTGATCTTTCCTGTTGTGGACATGTGTTGCTGGGGTTGTGTGATGGCCCGCCGCCGAACGTTCAAGGTGATGCGGCGGCGCGGGGGACTCCGAACTAACCACGGGGCTGCTCGCCGGCGCATCCACCGGTTTGTTCGGCATCGTATAGTTCTTGCACAGAATCCCTCAATAAAACGATTATTGTAAAAACGCCGAGGATGGTGCCGAATGGAATTTGAAGGCAATCGATACCAGCAACAACAAGGGAAAACATCCGACGCTTCCTTCTGTGAATACAAAATGCGGAAACCAAATTTATGATTCCGCCTCCAATAAGAATCGCGGCAAAAAAAACATATAACCATATAAACATGGCGAAAAACTGTTCCGGCGGAGGTCCGCCCTTCTGATTCTTCCACATCTCGGGATTTGAGAACATGGTGTGCATAAACATGTAATGCAACGCAATAAATCCGAGGCCTACGATGGCCAATCCGGCGAACACAAAATGAAATATTGCCAATAAACGAAGTTGATTCGCGTCATTCTTTCTTTGGTCGCGCATTAATGGTGGTAGGTTAGTCATATTTTTATGCTTTTTTGCCGAACAGTTTCATTGAGTCGCTCGTTCAGCGCGGGCATTTAACCACGAACCGGGAACGTGCCAACACAAAAGCGCGGGGATGGCCGCCATGGGGAGAAGCATGGGGGGCGCATGAGTTGGGCGGCGGGCCCCACGGGGCATCCGGATCACCGATCATGGCGGAGCGGGACGCTCCGGCCACGGACTGGGGCAGGATGCCCGAGCCACGTTGCTGAGATTGGCATGGCGGTTGGGGGGCAAATGGGCAAGAGTCGGGCGTGGGTAAGCCGCGATGCACGATGGGAGTGATGGAAAACCGGACGCGATTCCGCACGGCCTTGGCGCGGTGGTTTGGGAAGTCCGGCAAGGACTATCCGTGGCGGCGGACGCAGGATCCGTATGCGATTCTGGTGTCCGAGGTGATGCTGCAACAAACGCAAATCGCCACGGTGCTGGGGAAGGGATATTTCACGCGCTTCCTGGCGGCGTTTCCGGATCTGCGGTCGTTGGCCGCGGCCGATGACGCGGCCTTGCTGAAAGCCTGGGAAGGTCTCGGCTATTACCGCCGGGCCGGAATGCTGCGGGCGACGGCACAGGCGGTTCTAACAGACCATGGCGGGGTGTTTCCCCAGGATCTGGAGGGCTTGAAGAAACTGCCGGGGGTGGGCCCCTACACGGCGGGGGCCTTGCGCGCGTTCGCCTTCGA
>Ga0118677_10013022_pt1 | contig 12067 bp, 8 predicted proteins | sample AliMusrvi5mmetaG_FD_86154 | JGI IMG/M metagenome (GOLD analysis project Ga0118677, IMG submission 86154) | reverse complement strand
TCACACAGCTTCATAATGTCTTCCATAGTTGACTCCTCTCTTTTTGGGTCTTTTGCGCTTCTTCGCGGCAGAGATGATTTCTCCACCTGTGCCGTTAGATGACACAGGTCGTCTTTATGCTGGCGGGTGGACAAATGCAAGTTTATCGCGCCAGAAATCCGAAGAAGTCACCGCTGTGGCAGATTGCCCACCGCCACTACGACGAGTTCGAGGCGGCTTATCCGGAGGCGTACCAGCCGCGCTACGGTGTGCTGCGACGCACCATCCCCGAGGTGGTGCATAAATTCCTGGAGTGCGGCAACCTCGAACGCGGCTTTGCCCGGATTCGCTGCGACCATTGCGAGCATGAGTACCTGCTGGCCTTTTCGACTGAGCCCCGTTGTTTTCCAGGTCGGCTTGAAGGCGGGCTTGTGCCCGGCACCGGCCTCCTCCGGCCCGGTTTGCCACGGAATCGCGCTACTGCTCGCGCATTGCCTGGCCGCTGGGCCGCTGCCGCCCGCCCTCCCTGTTGCCGATCGGGCAAAACCGCCAGAAAACCGGCTAAATTTGCCTGTTGAAGCCCTTGGCCCGGTCTGGCAGGCTGGGGCCACAATGAGAATGAGAGCGAAAAGCAATTCTCCTTCACCCGCGCAGCGTCAAGTACAAGCGGGCGCGAAAACCAAATTCTATCAGTGACACCTGCTCCTTCGTGAATTGGCGCTGATCACGGGTGTTTTCTGCTGTTTTGTGCTTGCCAAACTCACCAGCAGCAGCAAAACTCAATCCGGCAGTGAGGATTTGGTGTTTTTTTCGGGCTTGGTAGTTATGAATGAAGATACTTGGGTTCTTAAGAAGCTCTAAGGATGGCCTATGAATGCAAGACGATCGTTCGCGCGGCAGCCGGCAAGGGTGCCCAACTACGAATTCTCCCTCAACGGTGCAGTGTCAACTAAGACTCCTTGGACCTGGCTGGGCTTGGTCTGCGCATTTGCACTTGCTGTGAGTGCCAGCGTGGCTGCCGATGTTCCCCTGGGAGTAGCTGCTGCAGCCAGCAACGGATTGCCAGCGTTCCTGGCAAAAGTGCCGTCAAGCTCCAAGCAACTGTACGGCTTCCCAGCGGAAGCAGATTTGACCAAGGCCAGTCTTGGACTGCCGGTACAGTTTCAGGCGCTCAAACCCACCGCTCTTTCGAGCAATCAAGTGGATGGCACCGTATCCTCAGTGGCTTCCGAGACTTCAATGTGGTTTTTCCCGGTTCTGATGGAGGGGGAAGTTAGAGCCATGTTGGTGGTTGACCGCCAGAGCAATGAGTGGAAGGCAGTTTCTTTCGGTTATGCTGCTTTGGCAAGCGAGTGGAACCAGGTCTTGCAGCAGTGGCCCCCAACCAAAGGTTTCCACCCACGTCTCGTGGGTGCCTTTCGGGTTGCCCTGTATTACTTCACCATCCCAGAGGCTGGCGACCGTAACCTCACGCCACTGCTCGTCCCCCGAGATGCTAGCCTGCTCGGAAGTTCACCCCCTTATGGTTCGGGCCAAAGCCCTAACCAGTACTCCGCTCTCAGCACTTGTGCCAGTGAGATGGCCGCCTTGAAAGCGAGGCTGAAGAAGTCAGACTTCAGGACTGGCCGTCAACCGTGAGCGAGAAAGGCTTGGTATGAATAATAACCCGGTCAAGTTCCTGGAGAAGGCCCTCATCCGGACTCTTTGCGCTCTTTGCTTGCTACCCGCCGACTGCGGCGCCCTTATGTTGAGTCTCCATGGTTATGGTCAGCAGCGGAGCTACTGGTGTTGGGCCGCTTGTTCTCAGTCGGTTCTGGAATTCTACGGTACCAGATTAACCCAGAGCACCATTGCCGGCTATGGGACAGAAGGTGCTAATATTCCTACTTATGACTGCGGCCGCAGCTCCAATCCCACCATTAATGGCATCGATCTGATATTAGCACACTTTGGAAATATTTCTTCTACCTGCACTGGGACGCTGCCGTTGAGCGACGTCCGAAGCGAGATAGACACTAACGGGAGGCCGGTGATCATTCTTTGGGAGATGGATTTTGGAGGCTCCGGGACCCAGGGCCACTTCGTGGTCATGATGGGATTGGACGGCTCGGGAATGGTTTGGATCATGGACCCTGGGAACGGACCGACTATGAACAGTTATGACTGGGTGGTCCAGGGGAGCACTGACACAAGCGCTCACATGTGGACAAGCACCGTCAAGCTGACGTCCAACCCGGGCACAATCTCCGTCAGTCCCGCACATATTGACTTCGGGTCAGTTAACGGCCCAGCCGGTTCTCAGGGAACCTTCACCGTGCACAACAGCGGGCCTGGGACCGTCTGTGGGACTGCCAGTGTGCCGTCTCCGTTCTCGGTTGCATCCGGCAGTCCCTATTGCCTGGCCGCAAACGAGAGCGTTGATGTAGTCATCACCTACGACCCAGCTTCCCCGGGCGCCTGGGGCCAGACGGTAACCTTTACCGGCGGGGGCGGGGCCACAACAACGGTCTTCGCAGTCCCCTATGGTTACGCCACCAATAATGGCGCGATTGTATTTTCAGGGTACTTCGGTCCTAGCAATAACCTGACGATTCCGAGCACGATCTATGAGCTGCCGGTGACCAGCATCGCGGGCTGTGGGCCCCGTACCCTAACGAGTGTCAGTATCCCCAACAGTGTGACTGCCATCGGGGACGGTGCATTCCAGTACTGCACCAGCCTGGCCAATATCGCCATCCCCAACAGTGTGACTGCCATCGGGGACTGGGCCTTCTATGGATGCACCAGCTTAGCCGCCGTCACGATCCCTGACGGCGTCAGCAGAATTCAGTGGGGCGCCTTCAGTGGCTGCAAGAGCCTGACCAGCGTCACCATCCCTAACAGCGTGACCAGCATCGAGGGCGGTTCGGGGAAATATCAGTGCGGTGCGTTTCAAAACTGCACCGCCCTGACCAATGTGACAATAGGCAGCGGCGTGACCAATATGCACTTCTTTACATTCGCCGGCTGCACCAACCTGACGTCCGCCACCATCGCCAGCGGTGCGACCACCGTCTTTGCCGGTGAGTTCAACTGGTTGACCAGCCTGACCAGCGTCACCATCCCCGACAGCGTCACCAGCATCGGGGATTATGCATTCTATGGCTGCACGAGCCTGGCCAATATCGCCATCCCCAGCAGTGTGACTGCCATCGGGGACTGGGCCTTCTATGGATGCACCAGCCTGACTAATATCGCCATCCCCGACGGCGTCCCCAGCATCGGGGAGCGTGCGTTCTATTACTGCAGCAGCCTGACCAGCGTGACGATAGGTAGCGGCGTGACGAATATCAGCGATGGGGCATTCGACGGCTGCACCAGCCTGACGTCCGCCACGATCGCCAGCGGTGCGACCACCGTCTTTGCCAGGGAGTTCTCGGGCTTGACCAGCCTGACCAGCGTCACCATCCCCGACAGCGTCACCAGCATCGGGGATTATGCATTCTGTGGCTGCACGAGCCTGGCCAATATCGCCATCCCCGAGAGCGTCACCAGCATCGGGGAGCGTGCATTCTTTGGCTGCACGAGCCTGACTAATATCACCATCCCCGACAGCGTCACTAGCATCGGGGAGCGTACGTTCCATTACTGCAGCAGCCTGACCAGCGTGACGATAGGCAGCGGCGTGACGAATATCAGCGATGGGGCATTCGACGGCTGCACCAGCCTGACGTCCGCCACGATCGCCAGCGGTGCGACCACCGTCTTTGCCCGTGAGTTCTCGTACTTGACCAGCCTGACCAGCGTCACCATCCCCGAGAGCGTCACCAGCATCGGGGATTATGCATTCTGTTTCTGCTACAGCCTGACCAACATTACCATCCCCAACAACGTTACGAACATCGGGACCGAGGCGTTCTACTACTGTACCAGCCTGACCAGCGTAACGATAGGCAGCAGCGTCAGCAGTATCGGGAACGGTGCGTTCCAAGGATGCACCAGCCTGACCAACATGGCCATCCCCAGCAGCGTCATCAACATCGGGTACCGTGCGTTCAATTACTGCACCAAACTCACCACGATCACCGTGGAAGCATGGAATCCCATCTACAGCAGTCTAGCGGGGGTCTTGTTCAACAATGGCCGAACCACCCTCATTCAATACCCGCTCGGCAATCCAGCCGAAAGCTATACGATCCCCAACAGCGTCACCAGCGTTGGAGATTATGCGTTCGAAGACTGCACCAGCCTCACCAATGTCACCATCCCCAACAGCGTCACCAGCATCGAAGACGGGGCATTCCTTAACTGCACTAGCCTGACCAGCGCCAGGATAGGCAGCAGCGTTACAAGGATTGGAGACCAAGCCTTTTGTAATTGCAGGCGTTTAACCGACATCACCATCCCCAACAACGTTACGAACATCGCAAACTACGCATTCCATGGCTGCACGAGCCTGACTAATATCGCCATCCCCGACAGCATCACCAGCATCGGGAGTTGTGCGTTTCAATACTGCACTGGCTTGACCAGCGTGACGATAGGCAGCAGCGTTACGAATATCGGCTATCTGGCATTCGACGGCTGCACCAGCCTGACCAGCATCACGATCCCCGACAGCGTCACCAGCATCGGGGACTCTGCGTTTGCGTGGTGCACCAGTCTGACCAGCATTACGATCCCCGGCAGCGTCACCAACATCGGAAACTGGGCTTTCGAGTCATGCACCAGCCTTGCAAACACCACGATTGGGAACGGTGTCACTAGCATCGGGCACGGTGCGTTCTATTCCTGCAGCAGCCTGACCAGCGTCACGATCCCCGACAGCGTCACTAGCATCGGAGACAGTGTATTCTATGATTGCACCAGCCTGACGACAGTTTATTTCATGGGGAACGCTCCAAGCCTTGGCTCCTATGCATTTAGTAATTACGACCGGGTAACCGGGTATTACTTGCCGGGGACCACGGGCTGGGATGACTTCTTCGCCAATACTGGTCTTTTCACGATGTTATGGAACCCCCAAGTGCAGCCCGGCGGTGGCAGCTTCGGCGTGCGGACGAACCGGTTTGGGTTCACCATCACCGGGGCCAACAACCTGGTCATCGTAGTGGAAGCCTCCACGAACCTAGCCAATCCCATCTGGTATCCGGTGGCCACGAACACCCTCGACACCTACATCGGCACTAACGGCACGTCCTATTTCAGCGATCCCCAGTGGACGAACTACGCCCGCCGTTTCTATCGCCTCCGCTCGCCATGAGGCGCAGTCAACACCGGCTGCGCCTTTTCTTCACGGTAGAGAAAGCCCGTAACATCGTGCAAGTGTCATGCAATCAGTCCTCACCCGTGCAGCGTCAGTACAAGCGGGCGCGAAAACCAAATTCTATCAGTTCTTATCAGTAGTTTTATCAGTTCAGTCTCCCAGTTGGCTTCCGGTTGAAGTTACACCTCCCACCCTCGCCGATATTCTCGCCGTACGTAGCGGTTGATTTCAGGCAGGTTGGTGCATTTCATCTGCTCGACGTCCCAGTCGAGCTTCTTGCCCACCCCGGCGAACTGGGCAAGATGGCCGGCGAGCGCAAAAGCGGTCAGCGGGGCGGCGGCCTCGGGGAAATTCGAGCAGGGAACGGTGCCGTTCTTGCAGGCGTAGAAGAGATCTTCGATGGGGCCGCCGTGGGCGCGAGGCAGCACCTTCGGAGGCGTGGGAACCTCGGTCCGGCGGTCCTCGGGCAGGAATCCGAGCGAATCGCAGGTGCCGCCAGTGCGGAACAAGCCCTTGTCCCCGATGAAGAGTGTGTCTTCCCCGAACTTGACCTCGTACTTCTTCTCGGCGTCCTTCATGATCTCTGGCCGCAGGGCGGCGTTGTCGTAAACATGGACCTTGACCGGCCCCATGCCGGCGCGTGCGGGGATTTCGTAGCGCACGATATTGCTCTGGGGGTACATTTCCTCGCTGCCGCCCTTCGTGCGGAGGCACTCGACCGTGAAGCGCTTGGCCTCGCCAATCTTGAGCGCCCAGAAGAGGGCGTCCAAGTTGTGGCAGGCCATGTCGCCGATGGTGCCAGTCCCGAAGTCGCGCCAACTGCGCCAGCTAAACGGATGCAGGCCCGCATGATAATCGCGGTAGGGCGCGGGGCCGATCCATTCATCCCAGTGCAGTCCGGCCGGGATGGGCTTGCTGGCGGGCCGTTTGCCGCTGCCGCCGAAGTCTCGCCCCAGCAGCGAGTGGGTCTCGGTCACATTCCCGATGGTGCCGGCCCAGATATATTCGCACGCCAGGCGAATCGTGTCGCTGCAATGCCCTTGGTTGCCCATTTGCGTCAGCACCTTCTTCTCTCGCGCCGCTTTGGCCAGGGCGTAGCACTCGTAGATATTGTGGGCCAGGGGTTTTTGCGAAAACACGGCCTTGCCCAAATGAATGGCCCGAATGGCCGCCGGGGCATGGTGATGGTCCGGCGTGGCGATGAGGACTACGTCGATGTCTTTGTGGCATTCCTCAAGCATCTTGCGGTAGTCATAGTAGGCCTTGGGCGCAGGTTGGTCCTTAACCTTGTCGCTAAATAGCTTGAGCTTGCCCGCCAGCTTGTTGTCGTCCACGTCGCAAACCGCCACAAAGCGCTCCCGCATCGCGCAGTCGAAGCTGTAGCCGCCCATGCCGTCGGCGGCAATAACGGCGACACCCAGTTTCGAGTTGGGTGAATCCGCCCCCAACAGCGAAGGCATACCGATGTATTGCGCCCCGGCGGCCATGCCGGCGAGGGCCGCGGTGCGTTGAAGAAAACGACGACGATTAAGTTGGGAGTCTTGTTTCATAGATTGTGTAGTAGCTCTGCCTGAGGTTTATATTCGTTCCCCGACGAGGCTGCAAGCCATGAACGGCATTAGGAGCGGCTGTGAAGGTCCCCTCGCGCTCATGGCGCCGGTGTAGCTCAGCAAACGGCACGACCTTGCAGGGCCACTCCTCCTGCAGGATGCGGCTCAGTCTCCTGAACCGCTCCCTACCAATCCGTCTGGCGGTAATCCTTGAGGAATTTTCCCCACACGTGCTCCCCGGTGTTGAAGCCCGCGATGATCGGGTCCACTATCCGCGCCGCGCCGTCCACGATGTCGAGCGGGGGGTGGAACTGATTGTCGCGAACCTTTCGGGCAGCGATGGGCGCGGGATCCTCGTCGGTGACCCAACCGGTATCCACGGCATTCATGTGGATGCCATCGGCGTGATAATCGGCCGCGGAGGTGCGCGTCATCATGTTGAGGGCGGCTTTGGCCATGTTAGTATGCGGGTGGCGCGTGGTCTTGAAGCGTCGGTAGAACTGGCCTTCCACCGCAGAGACGTTGACGATGTGCTTGTCCCGCTCCGGGGTGCGCAGCATTAAGGGCTTGAGCCGGGCGTTGAGAATGAAGGGCGCGACCGCGTTAACCAGGTGCACCTCAAGTAGCTCCACCGAGGGCACCTCAGCGAGCTGCATTCGCCAGGAATTGTGTTCCCGCAAATCGATCTGCTGCATATCCTGGTCGAGATTGCCCCGGGGAAACAGAGCCTTTTGCGCTGCAAGTTCTTCCGGCAGCAAGGGGACTTGGGAAAGCTCCGCAGATTGTGCGAGCCCAGCCGCTTTGGACACACCGTTCGGCGCCAGGACATTCGCACCGGCGTCGGGCAAGAGGTGGTAACCGCGCACCCCTTCATAAGCACCGAGGAGGCTCCGCAGCCCTTCCGGAAGCGAATGGAGCGAGGCTCTTTCCTGGGCCATCATGTGCTCGTAGAACCCGGGCGGGCGCCGCACGGTCTGGCACGCGTTGTTGATGATGAAATCCAGCCGCGTGCGCGTGGTCATCAGGTGTCCGCAAAAGGCCTCGACGCTGGGTGTGTGGCGTAGATCCAGGCCGAAGATTTCCAAGCGGTGGCCCCATTGGGCGAAGTCCGGCTCCCGCGAATAGCGGGCTGCGGAGTCCTGCGGGAAGCGGGTCGTCACGATCAGATGGGCTCCAGACCGCAGCAGCCGAATGCCAGCCTGGTAGCCGATCTTAACACGTCCGCCGGTGAGCAGGGCTACGCGCCCGCTCAAATGGGCCAACTCGGTGCGTTTGCGGAAGTTCAAGTCGGCGCATCCCGGGCAAAGCTGGTCGTAGAAATGGTGGACAGCGGAGTAGTGCTGCTTGCAGACATAGCAGTGTTGCGGCTCGATCTGTTCGCGAAACTCCTGGTCGGTTTCGACCTCGCACGGTGGGATGGCAGGGGCCGGCAGGGGGTTGGGCGTTGTGAACACGGGACGGCGGCGCAATTCTCGGATGCCGGTCTGATTTAGGATCTGTTGCTCCCGCTGCAGTTTCTCCGCCTTGCGTTTCCGTATCCGGGCCTTGACGAACTGGCGCTTCTCTCTGAGGTTCGGCAGGAAAATCTCGCCCGCAACCTTGAGCAACCGGGAGTATTCCTCGGGAGAAAGCTCAACGAGGAGCATGCGATTGGCGGCCGCCTGCTCCAGAATTTGGATGGCGGCGCGCAACTGTTCAGGTGCGTTGTCAGTGTTCATCGGCGCAAATGGTCCGGGCCGGCTGGCGGTGAGCCAGTGGGCGCGAATGAACAACATATCAGTTAGGCGCCGGGGAACAAAGTGATATGTGGGAGGGCTGCCATGCGAGCGCTAGAAGTTCCTGCGAAAGTCAAACCCTTCGAGAACGGTGTGGCTGAGCGGCATGTTCACGTCGAGCCGCTGAATTCCATGCCCAAGCGGAATGATCATTGTGCTGGGGCTTTGCCACGTGATCCGGTTGTCCCTGGAGATCTCGAAGAACGGGACCTTGCCACCCGCATTGCAGACGAAAATGTTGCCATTGGGCAGGACCTGAATGCCGGCAAACCAACGGATGCCCAGTTCCGGAAGGTCTTTTCCTGCCACCGACCAGATGATCTTGTCAGCTCGATCCACCTCGACCATGGATTGTTGGCCGCAGATGATCGTGTTCCCGTTCTCCAATCGCACCACGGAATATGGAGCGAACGACAGCTTGATCTCCCGCACGAGGTTCCCTTCGCCGCTGTATTCCCGGGCTGCCTGGGCTGATTCCTCGGCCGCCAGAAAATGGCCGTTCGCAATCTGACGCACGTTCCGGAGGCAACTATGGCCTGCGGGACTGAGTAACGGGATGGTTTTGACGATTTTGCCTTCCGCATTGACCACCAGCAACTTCCCCTGACTGGCTGCCCCGACCAGCGTGTTGCCATCCAGGAGCCGCTGACACGACCAAACCTGCCCGGTGGTCGAAAAGGCAAATACCACTGTCTTGTCCGGCGTTACCTCCATGACGCCGCTGGGATTATCGTGCTTCCCGCTGTCGTATTGCCGATTGAAGCAGAACAGCACGTTGTGGTTTGGCAAGGCCCAGACGTCGCGGGCCATCTCGGCTGGATACTCCCAATCCACCTTCCCGTCGGAGCCATACCGGATGATCTTGTGCGCTCCCTCCGCTGCATAGAGGAGGGGCGGGAAATGGTCGGTTTGTTCTCCGGCCATCATCGTTTGGGCCAGCCACAATCCGCCTGCCAGAACCAGAAGAAGTGACTTTGGTTTCATGCTGATGCGCGGGATTTTAGCCGTCTGCGTTCTCGCCACGAAGCCGCGTGCTCTGATGGCGCTACGGGCCGGCTAATTTGGCCTCCACGCTCCTGATCTTGTCGTCCATCGTCTGAGCACGGTCGATTCGTGTTCCGAGTTTGATGACGGTGGAAACTCGTGGAGCCCCCATTTCGTGAACGACTTGGTGACACCTTTTCACCGCGGCAAATACCTTATCCCATTCCCCTTCGATGTTCGTTCCGTAAGCGTGCAACGCCGTCTTCAACCCCGCTTCGGTCAGGACCCTTTCGCAAGCTGCCACATAGGGGGACAGAGAGACGCCCACGCCAATTGGGATAATGCACAAGTCGAGTATCACGTTCATGTCGGGTATTCCTCCAGGAAGATCTCTCTGCTGTCCAGCCCTTATTTCCCCACCTGCGGGTTCATGTGGTTCGCCTGACTACCAGCGTCGGGGATTGCATCTTCCCTCAGTCCATCCGGCTGGCTGATTCGCGTCCGTCGCCTGCGCCCGCGCCGACTTTCCGCAAAGGCGTGAATGTCCGTTTCCCCGGAACGGAGAAAATCGAGGAAGGCTACATCGTTTCGTTTGCACGTCTCGTATATACTCAGTAGAATAAGGTAATCGCCAATGCCTTTCTTGGTAGAGGAACCGCCAATAACCTTTCGCAATAACACAAACGCCTTGACTGCATGCTCCGCACTATTGTTGTTCCAAGAAACCTCATTGTGATCTAGGAAAGTGAAAAGCTTGTCTCGGCATTTCAACATCCGATTACAGTATTTTTCCGCAGTTTCACTCCGAGTTGTCTGCCTTTCGATGTTTCTGAAGAACGAATTGACGGCTCGCTTGTGCTTTCGTAGAAAGCGGGCTCTAAGTCCAAACCGATCAACGGTGTCCACCATAGCCCTTAGCAAATCCGCAAAATCCTGAGCAAGTTGTCTCATGTCGTCATCAAACGGGTGCTTTAGCAGGTCGCTGTTGATATCTCGCATGAGATGAATAAGGCACTTCTGTTGGCGACACGGGATTGAATCGTAAGCCGCGTAAAAATCGCTGACCAGGACGCCCTTAAAGCCCTTGAAGAACTCCCCGAGGAAACTCCCCTCCCGAGTATTAGTATGCACGAAGACCGCCTCTTTCGCGCTACTAAACACCCATACGAACGAACGTTTTCCGTCGAGACTCACGTGGGTTTCGTCCGCATGGATAAATTCGCCTCTCATTAGAGTCTCCTTCAGCCGTTCATAAGTCCCTCGGTAAAATTCGGCGGCCCTTTCTTTCAATTGGCGGACCAATGCAAATCCTCGCTTGATTCCGAACAAGGCCAAAAGTCCATCTGTTATCATTCGCTGCGATAGGCGCTGTTGGACGAGTTGGTAACATACAAAGGCAAGCAACCCAGACCCATTTAAGTGTTTTGACCATTGTTCCGGCCGGTCGGTGAAAGTAATGCCGCAATCGTGGCACTCGTAGCTGCGATGCAGGTATCTGACCGAGGTCCGCCGCAGTCCTGTGCGGGTGAATTGTATGTCCAGGACAACCTTTGCTACCTGCCACTTCCGACGAATCTTTGTTCCGTTGCAGTGCGGGCAATTGCTGGAGATGCACGATTCGATTGTTTTGCTGAAAACTCGCTTTTGCATGATGGTTCGGGAGGCGATCTTTTGGAGTGTCTTTGGTCTCGCAGATGATCGAAGCCGAATTCTCATCCGTTGATAATCCCAATAGGAGGCTTTGTTGATGGCTTCAAACTCCGGCAGGGCATACTTGACCTTCCCGAAACGATACGGCAAATCGCTTTGCATGGAGTCGGTGTGAACCGGGCCCGAGGCACTTGGTGCGGCGTTAGGCTGGTGCTCTTGGCACAGACGTTGGATTTCCTGCTTTAAGACTCCCAACACGATACAATCGCAAGTGTTGTAATCAATGAGAGATCGTCGGAGTTCGGCCCCTCGGTAGCTTTCCCACTCATTTCGATGCGCAACGGTTTCGAGTCCTGAAGCCGTATGGCTGGGCCAGGCGTATTTCAGCCAAGTCCCAAGCTCTTTCAATCGGTTGGAATATGTGGGAAAGTAGATTTGCGAAAAGATAACAGCGGCGAGATTGACGCCAGAACCAGTCGCTTTCGCGGCGGCAGAGTCTTCCAGCGGTGGCTCATGTCGCTTGCCCATCTGTCTCAGGAACTCAGTTTCGTAGCTCCCGTAATGAATCAGCACCGGCTTCTCGACGGTTTCCAGGATGCCAAGGAACTCCCGCCAAATCTTTCCCTCGTCCGCGACGGTGTCCGCCCACAGGCTGTGCTGGACGGCGGATTCACCGTTGCCGATGCGCAGGCCGATGAGGTAGTAGAAATCGCGGTCGGGCAGGCCCTCGACATCCAGATAGACGGGAGTGCCTTCGATCTTCAGCTCCGGGCTGCCGACGATGTGGATCTTCTTCTCCCGAATCGCCAGCGCCTTGAGCGAGTGGTGGTACTTCTCCCGTTTGTCGCGCAGCTTCTTGGGTCGGCGGCGGGGCCGGAACGTGT
>Ga0118677_10013021_pt1 | contig 12068 bp, 10 predicted proteins | sample AliMusrvi5mmetaG_FD_86154 | JGI IMG/M metagenome (GOLD analysis project Ga0118677, IMG submission 86154) | reverse complement strand
GCGTACACGATGCCGGAATCGCGAAAGACCGCCTGCAGATCCGGCGGAATGTCGTGCCGCATGCCGAGGAAGATCGCCTGCACCAGCGCCGGCACGGCGCCCCAGTCCCGGATGCCGCGCGTCATGCGCTCCGCCATCGCCTGCCGCGCGCGGTCGGTCAGCGTCTGCCAGCCGCGCAGCGACGCCGGCGCCAGCCGCTGGGCGCTTTTGGCGCGTGTGCGCAGTGTGGCGTGAACCTTGCGCAAGACGCCGTGGCTGACCAGCAGTTTGCCGCCGAAACGCCAGCGTTCGCCCGTGGCCGGCAAATACCACTTGGCGCCGAACTGCGGCGACACGCCATACCAGGTCACCCGGAACGGCGTGGCATTGGGGCTCAGTGCGCCGGCGCAATCGCACACCTCCACGTCGCGCAGCGCAAAGCGGCAGGCGCTGGTCCCGTTGGTCACGGCGAAGATCTCCACGTCGCCCTCCACGGTGCCGCAGATCGTCGCGTGGCTTGCGTCCACGCGGTCTTCCAGCCAGGCCGCCTCCGCATTCCGACGGTCCACCGCGATGGCCGCGCCCAGCCAGCCGGAGGCGAACGCCACCAGCAGCGTGGCGAATCCATGCAAGGGCCGCACCCGGCCCGCGCGCCACGAAACCAGTCCGAACGACGCCACCGCCAGCCACGCGCCGGCCGCGCCCAGCCAATGACCGGTGGCAAGTCCTACGGCATCGCCAATCACGAATGCCACAGCCAACCCCACCAGCGGCCGACGTGCGATGAAATCGGACTGCATTGCAGTTCCATCGGAGCTAACTCTTGCGTCCAGGCTTTGGCGTCTGGATGGTTTTTGACAGGATTCACAGGATTAGACAGGATTGGTGCTGCCGCCTGTTGCGTACAACAATCCTGCAAATCCTATTAATCTTGTCAAAACATACCGTCTTGTTTCGTCTCCGCGCGGTACCGCACGTCAAACCGGAGCATTTCCTACACAGGTATATGCAAATCCAGGCCCGAATCTTACACTCGGCGACAAAATAGTTCGGGCCTTCCGATTGGCGGAAGACTCACGCCAGACCGTGGATCGTCCGCACAGTTCCAAATCCCGCGAAAAGCTCGTCAGGCGATCTCCCGACAAATCGCGCCATCACAAGGCATTGATTTCAAACGTACTGCAAAGACCGTTTGACACTTTACCAGTGCAGTTCTATGTTTCCCTTACAAATGGTCTAGCAATTGCTTGCGGCGATAGATGCCAGCAAGTCCGATTGGCGGACCATATAATGTTCGGCAACAAAGATGAAAACACTGACAATACTGATTGCGATGCTACTAACCGGTGCCGGTTGTGCGCAGAACACCGGAAACTTCGATGCCACACGGCACACGTTCGTGGACAACTCCAGAGGGACGGCGGCCGCTATCGTTTTGACGCCAACGCAAGCCACAAACCTAGTCGCTTTAATCCAAAGCGCGAAGAAGAACAGCACAACGGCGACCAGTACAGGTGACTTGAAGCCCCGCCCGCAACGTGCCCCTTCGCTTTCCATCAACGTGTATGCAGACCCCGGCAGAACAAGACCTATCGGCCAGATTTTAGGATTTGACCAAAAATGGATTGTTATTACAGGGGATAAGGTGATTAACGATACGAACATCGTAATGGCGGTGTATAGAACAGTGAAGAGATGACCGCCGAACCAACGGCTGCTGCTGACAGCTAGTTTTGGATAGTAGGAGCCCTAGGAAAATACGCCGCTGCAGCAGAGCCGTGGCGTTGAGACTGTCGAAAAACTCGGTGGGCCGGTTTCGGCCCGAAACGAACCGTCTGTGGGGCGGAAAAGTGCTTGCTCGCGAAAAACCAAGTCTGCCATTTTCGTGCTGACGTCCCAGTTATTTGAGCCCCAAAACAACGTGACTGAATCGGCAGGAGTTATTCGACAGTCTCGTTAGGCCCCGAAAAGAAGGCGATGATTTAAGGTATCATCGAAAGCCGTTGACTGGATGTAGCCCACGGGCTACACTGTCGCTGTGATCGAGTTACGCCAGACCCATGAGTTCGCCCGATGGCTTGATGAACTGCGTGACATTCGGATGGCACTGCGCCTCGCGCGCGGCCTGTAGGAACGAACCATGAGCAAGACAATCACAAAGCGCTATGATGTCGCCGAACACCTTCGCACATCCGAAGAGATGGCGGTTTATCTGGAAGCCTGTTTTGAAGAAGCCGATGGCGATGCGGCGTTTATTGCCAAAGCACTCGGCGATATTGCCCGAGCAAAAGGCATGACGCAGGTCGCGCGCGATGCTGGCGTATCACGGGAAAGCCTGTATAAGGCACTTTCCGGCGATCGCAGTCCCGACTTCAACACCATTCTCAAAGTCGTTAGCGCTCTGGGGCTGAAGTTGCATGCTGAACCCGTGCCTGCCTGATCGACGAACAGGCCCAACCAAGGTCTGGTGTTGGGCAAATGAAGTTCGGCATTGGATTGCGGCGTGGAATCGGGCTTGGTACTCTCTCTGCATGGTCAAGACCCGCACCGAACAGGATCTGCTGGGCGAACTGGCGCTCCCCGCCGATTGTCTCTGGGGGATTCACACGGAGCGGGCGCGGCGCAATTTCGCGCTGGGCCACGCGCCGGTTTCGCCCCGCCTGATCCGCGCCTACGCGCTGGTGAAGAAAGCCTGCTGCCTGGCAAATGCCGAGCTCGGTTATCTCGACCCCAAGATTGCCGCCGCGCTGGCGGTGGCGTGCGACGAGGTGGCGGCTGGCAAACATGCGGAGTTCTTTCCGCTGGATGCGCTGCAAGGCGGCGCCGGCACCTCGACCAACATGAACCTCAACGAGGTGCTGGCGAACCTGACGCTCGACCGTCTCGGCGAACCGCGCGGCGCGTGGCGGAAGGTGCATCCGCTGGACCATGTTAACCGCCACCAGTCCACCAACGACACCTATCCCACGGCGCTGAAGATCGCCGCAATCCAGGCGCTGCAGGAAACCAGCGCGGCGTTTCAGGCGCTGCAGGGCGCGCTGCAACGGCGCGAACAGGCCTTTGCCGGCATTGTCGCGCTCGGACGCACGGAAGGGATGGGCGCGGTGCCGATGACGCTGGGACAGGCCTTCGGCGCCGCGGCCGAGGCCGTGTCGCGCGACCGCTGGCGCACGTTCAAGTGCGAGGAGCGGCTGCGCGTGGTGAACCTCGGCGGCACCGCGGTCGGCAACGGCATAACCGCGCCGCGCGCCTATATCTTTCTCGTCATCGAAAAGCTGCGCCAGGTGACCGGTCTCGGCCTGAGCCGCGCCGAGAACGTGCCGGGCGACACGGCGCATGCGGATGTGTTCGTCGAGGTTTCCGGAATCCTCAAAGCCGCGGCGGTCAACCTCATCAAAATCAGCCGCGACTTGCGGCTGCTGCACATGTTCGGCGAAATCCGCCTGCCGGCAATGCAGGCCGGATCGTCGATCATGCCCGGCAAGGTGAACCCCGTGATCGTGGAGAGCGTGATGCAGGCCGGGATGCGCGTCTGCGCCGAGGACGCGCTCGTGGCGCAATGCGCCAGCCAGGGGACGCTGCAGATCTGCGAGTTCCTGCCGCTGCTGGCGCAGGCGCTGCTGGGATCGCTCGATCTGCTGGCTGCGGCCGCGCGCATGCTGGCAACGCATGTGGACGGCATCGAGGCCGACGCTGCCGCATGCGCCCGCCACCTGAACGCCAGCCCGGGGATCATTACGGCTTGGGTGCCGGAAATCGGCTACGAGGCGGCCACCGCACTGGTGCAGCGCGGCACCGCCGAGGGCGTCACCGACTGGCGCGCCTTCCTGGAACGCGAATTCGGCGCGGAGAAGGTAGCCGAGCTGCTGCAGCCGGAGAAGTTGCTGGCGCTGGGGTATCGGGAAAGGCTGAAGGCTGAAGGCTGAAGGCTGGGAGGAGCAAGTCATGGGGCTGGATGGCGTCGAACTGGTGATGGCGCTGGAGGAGGCCTTCGGCGTGGAACTCAAGAATGATGAGGTCGTCAAGACGGTCACACCCGGCTTGGTGACGGACCTGATCTTTTCCAAACTGCGCCACGCGACCGACAACATCTGCCATTCACAACGCGCCTTTTACGTTCTGCGTCAGGCATGTGCCCGATTGTTTCATACAAGCCGAAAGACCTTCACTCCGGCCACATCCATTCGAATCCTGATTCCGCAAGAGCGTGAAGCGGCCGATTGGGTTCGTCTGCAACAGGCGGTCGAGGCACGCCGCTGGCCGAAGTTGGATCGGCCGCTGTGGCTCAACCGATTATTGACCGGAGTGGCTCTTGGCATTGTTGCGGCTTGTGTCTGGTTCTGGTGGCGAATCGTTCCGGTTGGTCCGACTTCCGCGATTGTTCTTGGCTGCATTTGCGCCATTTTTCCGATCATTGCCATATTCCGTCTGACACGCCGTTTCAAGACTCGGATTCCTGCTGATATGCAGCGTATTCGAGATCTTGTACCGTATGTCTCCACGGCAAATGTGGTTGAATGGACGCGTGAGCAGGTTGCGCAATTGGTGAAAATTGTGGTGCAAGAACAGCTCGGCATTTCCGACGCGAGATACAGGGAAGACGCGCATTTCATTAACGACTTCGGCATGGACTGAACTTGCAACGTGGTCACTGCCATGCCTAACAGTCTAACAGCCTTCAGTCTATTTACCTTTTCAGGATGAATGCTGGCAACACAGGGCGATCAAGTCGTCCACATGCGCTGTGGCCAGGCACTCCACCATGTCGGCGGCGCCGTAGTAAAGTTTTACTTCCCCGTCGGGCTCGAGAATCAGGCCGCCGGGGAAGAGCACATTCCCGCGATAGCCGTTCCGTTCGTATTCCGCCATTGGCGTGAGCAAAGGCTCGCGGGACATGCCCACGACCTTCCACGGGTTTTCCAGATCGAGCAGCATGATTCCGATGGTGTAGGTCTTGTGCCATCCCTTGTGCCAGGCAGGCAACTCCTTGGTCTTGTCGATGTGGACGGCGTGAAAGGCGGTCAGCCAGCCCGCGCGCGTCCTGACCGGCGGCGCGCCCGGCCCGATCTTGCAGTTGGCCCACGGCACCTGCTCGGAGCCCAGCACCAGTTGCGTGTTTCCCCAGTAGGCGCAATCGGGCGAGTCGGAGAACCAGAGATCGAAAGCCTCTGGCTTGCCGCGTCCATAGATCGGGAAGGGTCGTTCCAGCCGGCAGAATTTTCCGCCCACCTTCTCGGGGAAGAGCACCATGTTCCGGTTGTCCGGTGCCGACAGGCTCAGGACATCCCAGCGCTCGAAGTCATCCGTAACCGCAATTCCCCCGCGGATGCCATGTGTCGTATCGACTGCGAAGCAGAGGTAGCAGCGGCCATCGATCACCGAAATGCGGGGATCGTACGCCCGTTGAATCTCATCCGTCTTCCATTCGATCCACGGGCGCGATTTCGGCTCCCAATGGATGCCGTCGTCGGAAAGCGCTACGCCGATGTTGGTGCCGTCGAAATGCTGGGTGCCGGGAATGCCGCCGTAGTCATTCCGGAAAACCATGACGTACTTTCCCTGGAATTTCGCAACACCCGCGTTGAAAATGAGCGTCGCGGGATAGGGGATCTGCTCTGCCGACAAAATTGGATTGCTGGGACATCGGGTAATCATTGCACGCTTGCTCATGTTCTCCTTTGCATCACATTTCAGGTTGAAAAAAATTGGGGCAGCCATTGTCGATGCGCAACGAATAGAGCATCAATGACCTTCTCTGCCGTGTCAAGATCGCGATGGACCGGATGCACCAAAGCGGCCTGCAATACCAGGTTTCGATCGCCGGAAAGCGCGCCATCCACGGTAAGCTTGGCGCAGGCATGGGCGGCGCGGACAATATCCTGAACCGCGAAGGGCAGCGGACCGGCCGCGACCGGCAGGGCCCCGTGCCGGCCGAGAATGCAGGCGACCTCCACCACCGCGTCGTTGGGCAGGTTCGGCACGGCACCATTGTTCACGACATTGGCGACCTCCAGCTTGCGCGTATCGTTGGCAACCGCATTGAGCGCACCGACGGCCTGGTCGCCATGCGACGAATCCTCGTCGTCATAGGCGGCAAGGCTGGCGCAGCCTTCTTTGAGCTGCCGGGCGATCATTCCCCGTTTCCTGGCGGCCAGATCCCGTAACCACTCGGAACGCTGTTGGAAGCCGGGCGCCAGGTGATGTGCCATAACCTCGCGCAAGGCGTAGTAGTAACGGGTGTAATAGACCGATCCCGGCAAAATGCCGTAGTAGCGGTAGAGCCGGATGGCCTCCACTTGCACCTGATCCAACTTGTTGCCGACCTCGGACTGATAACCGGCCGGTTGCAGGTCTGCGGTTTTCAGGATGTCCGGCAGTTCACGATACAGATCCCGTCCGTGATAGAACAATTTCATCGTCCAGGTGCAATGATTGATTCCGGCCACATAGGCCTCGATTTCCCCCGCCTTCCCGCATGGGAGGCCGAGCAACTTGCAGATCAGCCATTTCACGCCATAGACGCCGTCGCAAAGACCCAGCGTGCGGGTGTGGCCGCAGCGCAGGGTGGCGTCGGTGACCATATTGGTGGGGTTGGTGTAGTTGATGATCCAGGCGTCGGGGCAATGTTTGCGGACGGCTTGTGTCAGGGTGACGACATCCGGAATGCAGCGCAAGGCCATGAAAATACCGCCCAGCCCCACGGTTTCGACTCCCAGTTCGCCATGCCGGAGGGGAATGGTTTCGTCCTGATACCGGCTGTCCAGTCCGCCGGTGCGGAAAGTGGAGAGGACGAAATCGGCGCCGTCCAGTGCGGATGGCAGGGAGTCCGCCGTGACGAACCGCAGCGGAAGGCCCTCCCGCCGGGCGGCCGCCTCGCCCCACGCGCCCATCAAGCGGGCGTTTTCCGGGACCCGATCATGCAGGACGATCGTGCTGTCCTTCAGGCTCCCCTGCCGGGCAAAGCGCGCCAGCGAGGCGAACATGGATGTCATGTAAGGCGAGCCGCCGCCAATAACTGCTATGCGAACCGATGGCATCGTGAAACTCCTGTTACCGAACTGGAAGCAGCTCGACAACGGCGTAGCGTCGAACCGCGCCCACCGTCAGGCGCACGCCGTCACCACGAACAGCCGACATCCGCACCGGCCGTGACCGGTCGCTCGTTGCCGGCGTCCAGAACCGAGCCGAACGGACTTTCATGCCGCGGATCGCGATGCGCCCCGCGAACTCGGCCAGCTTCATGGAATGCGCGCGGTGCAGCAGCACGCCGTTGCGGAAGGCCGTCGTGAACGCGCTGCGATCGCAACTGAGCAGGCTGATATCCCGCGGACACCGGAGGTTGTGTTCGCGGAGCACGTGCAGGACGATGGGGACTGGAAACGCGCTGCTGACGACCATGGCGGAGGGCAGATCGCCCTGCCGGGCCCACGCTTCCATCAGGCGCTCGAAGTCGGCGCTCTCGTTGGCCTCGGCGATCCGGCAGTCGCGCGGATCGAGCGTCAGCCCCGTGGTTTGCAATTCCAACCGCAGGCCGTCGAGGCGCTGCTGGTAGGCGGCGTACAGCAACGGTCCGCCGACCCAGCCGATCCGGCGGTGACCGCGCTCCAGAAGGTAGCGTGCGGCGAGCTTGCCGCCGGTCAGATTGTCCGAGGTCACGCTGTCGAGCATCAACCCCTCGTGATCGTGGTCGGCGAGCACGACCTTCATCTCGCGCTTGTACATGGTCTCCGCCACCAGGCGGTCCGAGTTGCCCATCACCACGATGCCATTGGCGCGCTGCAGCCGGAGCATTTGCGGTTCGGGGTCGGATTCCGGCTGCCAGTACGACAGGCGCAGATCCACCTGGCCGTCCTCCTGCACCGCCTCATGCAGGCCGCGCAGCACCTGCATCTGGAAAGATCCCGCGGGATTTTCATCCCGCGGATTCAAATGGCAGAGCAGGGCTTCCACGCAGATCGGGAAACGGCCTGTGCGACCGTTGACCAGTGTGCGCGCCGAATGATTGGGCTGGTATTTCAGCTCCCGCACGGCGGCGAGCACGCGCTGCCGGGTCTCGCTGGAAATCAGGTTCTTGCCCGTCAACACACGCGAAACCGTGCTATGGGCTACACCGGCGCGTAGCGCCACGTCTTTGAGAGTCGGTGGTTTCATGGATTATGTCTTCGCCTGTGCACAAGAAACAACAATCCCAGCCACACGGTTTTAGAAAGGTTAAATACATGTGTGGTCAAGCGCAGTTTTTTGGGAAATTTTCACTGTGGCGCGGTCTTGCCGAGACCGCGCCTGACGCGCTAGTCTTGTTCCATGCAAACCACCCCAAAATCCCTGCGCCTGACCATCGCGATCCTGGGGCGTACGAATGTCGGCAAGTCCAGCCTGCTGAACTACATCGCAGGACAGGACGTAGCCATCACGGCGCCGCTTCCCGGCACGACGACCGACGTGGTCGAGAAACCGATGGAACTGCCGCCGCTGGGGCCGGTGCTTTTCCTCGACACGGCCGGGCTGGACGACACCACGGCGTTGGGCGGCCAGCGCGTGGCGCGCACGGTCCAGGCGTTCGACCGCGCGGACATCGCCCTGCTCACCCTGGAGCCGAACCAGTTCGGTCCGGTCGAGGAACAGCTCCTGGCTCGCGCGAAAGAACGCAAGCTGCCCGTGATTGCCGTGGTGGGGAAGTGTGACCTCGCAGCACCTGCGGCCGCCTGGCAGGACGAGGTCAGTAAATTCACGCCACAGGTGCTCACCGTCTCCACCAGAAACGCCGCCGGCCGCGAAGTCTTTCGGTCGGCGTTACGCAGCGCGCTCCTGGCGCTTTGTCCGGACGATTTCCTCCGGCCGCCGCCGCTGGTCGGCGACCTCGTGAAGCCGGGCGGCCTGGTTGTGCTGGTCGTGCCGATCGATTTGCAGGCGCCCAAGGGGCGGCTGATCCTGCCGCAGGTGCAGACCATCCGCGACGCGCTCGACAACGACGCGGCCGCGCTGGTGGTGAAGGAGCGCGAGCTGGCGCATCTGCTGCAGCGGTTCACGCACCCGCCGGACATCGTGATTTGCGATTCGCAAGCCGTGCAGAAGGTTGTGGCCGACACGCCGGACTCCGTACCCTGCACGACCTTCTCGATTCTTTTTGCGCGGCTCAAGGGCGATCTGCAGCGGCTGGCGGAAGGCGCGGCGGCGGTGGACCGCCTGCGCAGCGGCGATGCGGTGCTGATCGCCGAGTCGTGCAGCCATCACGCGCTCGAGGACGACATCGGGCGGGTCAAGATTCCGCGCTGGCTGCGGCAATACACCGGCGCGGTGTTGCAGGTGGAAACGACCGCGGGGCGCGATTTTCCGGACGACCTCTCAAAGTACCGGTTGGTGGTGCAATGCGGCGGGTGCATGGTGACGCGGCGCGAGGTGTTGAGCCGCATCCAGCAGGCGCAGGCGGCGGGCGTGCCGATCACCAACTACGGTCTCTGCATCGCGCAAACGCAGGGCGTGCTGCGGCGCGTGCTCGCGCCGTTCCCGGCCGCGCTGGCCGCCTATCTGCGCGTTGCCGGTGGACACGAAGAAGAAAAAGAGAGACGAAGGAACACGAAGATGGTTTGATGCGGACACAGAGGTAAGCAGAGGAAAGCAGAGAGCACCGAGATTCGGTAAGCCGCGGCCGCTGGCCGCGGGAAGAAATAAGAAACGCGCGGGAATCCGAGCCGGATTTCCGCGCGTTTCTTATTTCTGCTGCAGCATGCCGGGCGGCAGGGCGGGGGAACCTTCCCACAATTCCTGCTTGGCCCACGGCAAATCGCCTTCGGCCGGATCGGACAGGCAACCGGTGGCAAGCGCGGCAATCGTTGCGCCCACCACCAGCGCCAGGATGTGAACGACGGATGTCCTAGAAGAACACCACATCGTTAATCTCCACCGGCGCCTGCTGCCAGTCGATCAGAATATCGGCCACAACCAGATTCTTCTGACGCAGGACCTGGCGGAACTTGATGCGCGTGATAAACTCGCCCGATGCGGACTTGAAGCCCGGCCGGCGGACCAGCAATTCGATCTGCGGCATCGGACGATCGCGCTGCTCGCCGACCAGTTCGGTCATGGCGGCATCGGACAGATCGACCACCACAAACTTGAGCTTGTCATCGACGGCCACGATCTTGCCTTTGTCGCCCGGCGCGCCCAGGAAGGCTTCGGCCAGCGTGACCGGATCCTTGCCCGGAACTTTTCGGTCGCCCATCAGCTTTTTGATGGTGGCTTCCTGTTCCTTCATCTTCTTGGCCATGTCGTCGATCTGCGCCTGCTTGTTCTCGTTATCCTTTTTGAGCTCGGCCACTTCTGCGGCGAGGTTTTTCTTCTCCTCTTCCAGGCCGGAGACCTTGCGCTCCAGATTGCGGATATCCTCCTTGAGCTTGTCGATCTCCTTGTTCTTGTCGTCGATGGTCTTCTTGTCGGCGCGGCCATCCTGCTTGATTTTGTTATAATCCTCGATGGTGGTGCCGAGCTCTTCGCGGACCTTGGCCAGTTCGACGCGCGTCTTGTTGAGCGCGATGTTCTGCTTGGTGGCGCGTTCCAGCACCTGATCCAGCAGTTCCTGCATGGTGCCGGGGCCCTTGGTGGAATAAATTCCTGGGTTGACCGGATCCTTTACTTTAACGTCCTTGCCATTCGCATCTTTTGTGGTCTGGTAGTAGTGCCGCAGTTGGAGCTGGAGTTTGTCGGAATCCAGGTTCATCGACGGCAGGTTGGGCGTTTCCAGCTTATACTGGTAGGTATTCCAGAAGGGGGACCGCTCGGGATTGTCCATTTCCTTGCTGGTGACGGGCGAAACATCCTTGGCCACGTAATTCGGCTGGACGGCATCCGGCGGCTCGGCCGCCTCGATGGTCTTCGCGACTTTCCGGAACTGCTCTTCGAGCAGATGGGTGCGGTTGATCAGGAGTTCGCGTTTGCCATAGAGTTCGACGGCCAGAAACAGGGCCGCTCCGCTCAGGACAAGGATGACAATGACCAGCACTTTCAGAACCGTGCCCATGGCGGATTCCTTACATTACGATGTCGCAACTGGCGGTGTTTCGTAACCATTCCACGCGGCGCTTCCGCTCCAAACGTGTGGAGGGAGCGTAGAATAATCGTCCAGCGAACGCAACAGGAAAAGAAAAACCAACTAATCCTCGGTGCCGCGAACCGCATCGGGGTGAACGGACAACTGGGAAACCATTTTTGGGGCCACAACCAAGCCCTTGCGGGCGAGATTCCACTCCATCCAGGAGGAAGTCAGCCCCAGGGCGTGGGCGCGTTCGACGTTGGCGCGGGCCTTGGCGCGGAGCATCTCGGCGGAAAGCGGGTCGCCGGGCTGGCGGGCTGTCATATAGACGAATACGGCGGCGTCCTCGTCGGTCATGGACGGTTCGGAGAGTTCACCGGGTTGCAGGTGCAGCGCGGCGCGGGCCACCGGGTAGTAGTTCTCGAACGCGTTCTGGGTCAGCGTGTGTACGGCAAAGGTGATGGAAGTGGAGACATTCAGCGCCTTGGCTTGCGCCACGGCAACCAGGTTCTGATGTTCGCGGAGCCCCTTGGCCAGATCCTTGTGAAGCGCGTCGAGATAGTCCCGGAAGGCGTCGGCCCTGACCTTGGCGACGGTCAGGGGGCGCACGCGGTCCAGCACCTCCTCCAGCGCAGGCATATGGGACGGGCTGGGGCTGTTGGCCGGCGGCGTGATGGCATAGACGAAGTTTTCGCCCTGCACGACGCCGTAGCGGCCATCCGGCTGGGAGGCGTCCAGATCGAAGGCGGCCTCGCGAAATTCCTTGCCGGCGTCGATCCCGGCGGGGGTCTCGTCGTCCACGGCGAAGAAAGGCGTCTGGCGCACGGGCAGATCGAAGGCGGCTGCGGCGATGGCGAAGCCGTTGGAGCCGCCTTTGCCGGCGATTTCGAGGAAGATGTTGGCGAGGTTCGTATAGGCTGTCTGGCGGGCGATCTGACGCCGCAGAATGGGGAGGATTTGCGGGCGGGCTTCGATGCGCCGCAGGCTTTCGGTGGCGTTGGTCAGCATCAATTTTTCGCCGTGATCGTCATAATACTCCTGAATTTGCCCCTCCGTCACG
>Ga0118677_10013020_pt1 | contig 12070 bp, 7 predicted proteins | sample AliMusrvi5mmetaG_FD_86154 | JGI IMG/M metagenome (GOLD analysis project Ga0118677, IMG submission 86154) | reverse complement strand
ATCACCTTGAATTGACGCAATTTTTCTTGCAAGTACTGAGTGGTTTTATTCATTCTTTACTCACAGGCGTTGTTGTCGAAGGGGCAACGGGGTTTTGTAGAGCATCGATTGCTTTGTTTAGTAAGGGTTGCATTGGCTTGCCCTCATAAGCTGGCTGACCTGACTCTGTTACCCCAATGGCAGGCTTATCCCCCAATACGGAATCGGCTTTTTTGGCGTTAGCGGTCCAGCGATCATCTGCCTTGGGTAAGCCTCCACCGCCTAAGCAAGGATCATTCTCTAGCTTTAAACCGCCACCGATAGCTTTGTATAGGTCCACAGAAGCGCGTAACTGATCATTACGAGCACTAATAGCAGCATCTTCTGCAGACAAAACAGTACGCTGAATTTCATAGAGCTGCACAAAATCCATGCCACCACGCTCTACGACTTTGGCACTCATAACCGCTAAACGTTGCGCACGATTACGAGAATCATTTAAGGCCTCGTACTGCTTGGCAGTCAGAGTAACGCCAGATAAGCCATCCTCAACGTCCCGCAGTGCTGCCACTACGGTATTGGCATAAGCCTCTAAGAGCTCCACATTCTTTGCGCTCGCCACCTGAATCTCAGCGCGCCGTTTACCACCATCAAATACGTTTTGCACTAAATTGCTGGTGACGTTGTAAAACAAACTTTGCGGCATAGTCAGTGTTGATAATAAGAAACTGCCGTACCCGCCGCCGCCAGTCAAGGCGAAGTTTGGCAATAAGTTGGCGCGAGCAGCATACAAGTCTGCTTTAGCCCCCTCTAAAGAGGCTTCCGCTTTACGGATATCAGGACGCCTGCAGAGTAAATCAGATGGCAGCCCAGGTTGAACGATCGGCGCTTCTAGGCCCTTTAAACTTTTGGTCGTAATTTGTAAGGTAGACGGTGTACGCCCCATCAAGGCGGCCAGTCGATTAAAGGCTCGCTCCCGCTGGAGCATAAGGCCTGTTACTAAGGCATCGGTATTGGTTTGCAAAATGAGCTGCTGAGAAAGATCAATGATGGTGGCATCGCCTTTATCCACTCGTCTCTCGAGCCCTTTACCAACCGTGCGAATCGCTTCTAAGTTGCGTTGCCCAACGCCAATCCGCTCATCTAAGGACACCACCTGAAAATACACTGTTACCACATCGCCGACCAAGCTTAATGCCACAGCCTGACGGTTGTATTCACTGGCTAATGCTTGAGAAAATGCTGACTGAGTATTAAATCCCTTCTTACCCCAAAGATCGACTTCATAGTTAGCCAAGACTCCCGCCTTCCACAGTGGCTGACTGCCCCACTGGGATGTGTTGGCAGCATAACCCGGGCCCAGGCCAGGTGCTTGATTGCTATAGCCGCCTGCTAAATCAATGGTTGCGTACTCTGCTGCTTTAACAATATCGGCCTGTGCACGGGTTTGAGATACCCGTGCGATTGCGATTCTTAAATCATAATTATTGGTAAGGGCGGTATCGACCACACTGTTGAGCTCATCACTCTGAAAATCTCGCCACCATTGCTCTGTGGGTCTTGGTAAATTTTCTGCTACTGGTGCCTTAAAGCTTTGGGGCATCCAACGGACATACTCGGGCCCATTTACTGGGTCACCCTCCTTCACAATCGGCGTAGTACAAGCCGTGCACAATAATGTTGCGCAGGCCAAAAACATCGGCAACCTTTTTAAAGGGCGCTTGCTCAAAAAGGGGGGCTTTGGCCGCATAGGCATGAACAGTACGGTTAAACTTTAGTTATATAAACAAGTTCTATTAAAGCAAAAATGTGTTTAATTTATATAGTAGATATCTGTTTTATCCTCTAGTAGATATAAACAAATAAAAGCCATTTTTTATAGTAGATTTAATTCAGAGACGCCGGCGACCTTGCTGTAGATAATGATCTCAGTCCTTCTTTTCAAGAAAACCCCATGTCAAGTCCCTTTACACAGAAAAATATGATCCAGCAATTACTTAAAATTGGCGTGCAGTTGAGTAGCGAAAAAGATATCGACCAATTGCTCGAGAACATCTTGCAAGCCGCCATGGACATTACCCATGCTGACGGCGGCACGCTCTACAGACTTACTGAAGACGGGCATCTGAAATTTGAAATTTTGCACACCAAAAGTAAAGGCGTGCATATCGGCGGCAAAAGCGGTAACCCTGTGATGATTCCGCCAATGTCGCTGCACCGCGAAAATGGCGAGCAAGAACTCAGCAGGGTTGTCTGTTTTGCGGTGCACAAAGATCAAACCGTCAATATTGCAGACGCCTATAACGCAGAAGGTTTTGATTTCAGCGGCACCCATAAATTTGATGCGGCAAATAACTATCGCTCAGTATCTTTCCTGACGATTCCGATGAAAAATCATCAATCGGAAATTATTGGCGTCTTGCAATTACTGAATGCAACTGACCCGACTACGGGTGCAATCATCCCCTTCTCTCAGGATAGTCAAGAAATCGTTGAGGCCTTGAGTTCACAAGCTGCCGTAGCCCTCACCAACCAGTTGCTGATCCTCAAACTAGAGGAGTTATTTGAATCCTTCATTGGCCTCATTAACCACGCGATTGATGACAAGTCCCCCTACACTGGCGGTCACTGTAATCGTGTACCCGATCTGACCATGATGTTGGCTGATGCCGTGAACCGTTGTCAGACCGGTCCCCTAAAGGACTTCTCTCTGAACGATGGCGATCGCCAAGAACTCAAAATTGCTGGCTTACTTCATGATTGCGGGAAGATCACCACCCCCGTTCACGTCGTTGATAAATCAACCAAGCTTGAAAAGATTTTTGATCGCATCAATTTAATTGAATTAAGAGCTGAAGTAGTGTTGCGGGACATACAGCTAAAACTAGCCCAAAAATTTATTACTGAGTCTGAGGCCAATGAGCGCCGTCAGCAGCTGATTGATGATTACAACTTCTTAAGTCACACCAATATTGGCGGTGAGTTTATGAAAGACGGGGATGTGCAGCGGGTTCGTGACATTGCGACACGCTATATATGGCAGGACATTTCAGGGCAAAACAACCCTTTCTTAAGTGATGAAGAAATTACCAATCTGACCATTCGCGCAGGCACGCTAAACAATGAAGAGCGTCAAATTATTAACCACCATATTGATTTGACCATTAGCATGCTGGAAAAATTGCCTTGGCCAAAACATCTCAGAAATGTCACTGAATACGCTGGTGGACACCATGAAAAAATGGATGGCAAGGGTTATCCAAAGGGTCTGACCCGCGAACAAATGTCGGTGCCAGCCCGTTGCATGGGCATTGCCGATATCTTTGAAGCCCTCACCGCCAAAGATCGTCCGTACAAAAAAGGGAAGACTTTAAGCGAGTCCCTGGATATTCTAGGTAAGATGAAATTAGGTCAACACGTCGATCCCGATCTCTTTGATATTTTTATCTGGGAGAAGGTCTATGAAGAGTACGCCCATAAATTTTTGGATGAGAGCCAGATTGACGTCGTCGATGTGAATAAGATCCCAGGCTACAACCCGCCACCAGCAGATTATCAGCCAGCCAGCGCCTAAGTTGATACGCAAACTAATCTAGCATCCGCGCCCGATTGGCTTCAATGGTACGAGAAATGAGTTGGCACGTTTGTGTACGAATGGCATGATTTGCGACTTGCTCAGAAAATGTCCCGGCGACTTGCGTCATGCGCTCAATCACTTGATTTGCCCATGCTACTTTTAAGCCGTTATTGGCCGCTAAGTCTATCAAGTGTTTTTTGCAAGGCGCCCGCCCTTCACCACGAATATCCATTTGATGCTCACCGCCTGGACCTTCATTAAAAGTGAGGTCATAGCAAGGCGCTAGCTCCCAGTGCATTTGTTCATTCATTCTGAAGGAAAAGTTTTTGGCATGATCATCTCGGTTATGAAAAATGACATTAAAAACACAACGCTCAAATGCCTTTTCAAGCTCGCGCTCGCTTTGGGTTAAGAAAGTGGTCGCACGTAAAAGTGTTTCGTAATCCACGCTCGGTATTCTGAAATCCACATTCAGAAAACCAGCCAAGGTATGAATGGGTATACGTTGCCCATTTTGTCGATCAAACCGCTCAATACCAAATCCAGATGTTGTGGAGTCTAAGTCGAAGTAATGTGTTTTTGGCATATCCAAGAGGCAAGCTCTAGCCATCACTGCATAGACATCCTCTATCGCGCATACTTCCTTATGCTCGTTTTGCGCTTGAAATTTAATCAACCAAGGGCTGCCTGGCGCCTCATCAAGGGTGCTCACTTGTGCGGTGGCAAGATCATACTGAACTAAAGCCTTTGGCCTTGCGCCGTGAGGCGATCCCCCAATAAACATCAACTCCTTCAAAGTATCGCTTGCATGGCCAGAAATTTCCTGACGTACTTCATTTGCCAAATTGAACAAACTCATCTCCGTAGGCTTAAGCATCTCCCCCATTGCCGGCTGAAAAGTGAATGCGCCCATCGTACGATCACCTAATATCGCCAAGCGATCTAAGGGGGAGATTTGCCTTTTATCCAAACCCATCTGGGCAATGAGGCGATCCATCAATAACATCCCCCATCCATCAGGAAGGGCATCTGCTATCAATCCAGGAAGTTGATGCTGATGATGTGGAAAGTCTCGATATGCCTCGGCTCGTAACTTTACATTTCTGGGTGAAAATTCAATACCCCGTCTTAATGCCTCGGCAGAATATTCAAATAAGAGATGGGTGCCGTTATCTGCGAGCGTACCCAGAAGCCACCGCTCACCCCATGCCCCAAAGATCACTTCAATTTTTTTCATGGACGGGTGGCGTTCAGTTGATTGACTGTAGTTTTGCGTGGAGCACGCTCCCGTTGCGCCTTCTCCATACGCTCCATCATGGCAATCGACATCGGTTTGTATTCAAATAAAGACTGCATCTCAGCAACCAGCCCCAATGCCATCAGAACTCGCACAAAATTTTCTAAGGTAGATTGCCCTTTGGCTTCAATGAGCTTGATAGTGCTAGCGCTAACGCCAGATCGGATCGCAAGGTCCTCTTGAGAAACGCCTTTCAGTAAACGCTGCGAACGCAAACGCTGCCCTAGTTCAGAGCGCACTTCTCGCTCAGTGGCAAATCCAAAATCGAGCATGTTTCCCCCTGTATTGATATCGCACTTCAGGGCTTCATTTTAACTCAATGGGGTAGATATTTCTACACTAATAGCTTATATTTAAACTATTAAAATATATTTTATGACTTAGTAGTTGTTTTTTAAACTACTGATATTTTAGTAGAGGCGGGTATTGCTAACCCGACGTATCTCAGTGACTGGCAGTTGCGCAATGTCACGCAGCTTTTCATACTTCTCTTTTTGCAGGTCAATCAGGGACTCAACCTGGGCATAGGATGTCGGCACAAAACGATCACCATTTTCTGCACTCTTACGCAGCACGCCAAATTCAATACGACTACGCTCATCGGCACTGAGCTTGCTCACCAAATCTTTAGTAGCCCAAATACTGCCATGCCTTGCAAAATCACTGAGACGGGATGCTTGATTGATCGTATTACCCAGTACAGCGAACTCAATATGGTTGGCTGATTGGAAACTACCAAGCCACTCTTGACCTTCATGCAATCCAATATTGAGCTGTAATTCTGTAAACCAGTTTTTCTTGAGCTGCCACTCAGCGCTAATCTTGCGCATTGCTAAGCGCAATTCATCTGCACAAGCTAATGCATTAAAGAGGTAGTTGGTTTCTGCCTGAGGGAAAAAGTAATACACCACGCCATCTCCGACGTGCTTGCCATGAGTACCTGTGTACTTACGCAGGATAGGACCCATGTTTGCCCATATCTGATTAATCAAAGCAAAATACTCATCTGGAGGAAGCTCAGAGCAGATCCTTACAGAGTTTTGTAAATCAGCCACCAGCACCGCCAAAGGTGTCATGACTGGCAAGCGTTTATTTAAGAGTGACTGAATGACCTGATCACGACGAGACAAGAAATTGAGTAAGTCATCCCCGCGTTCAACGGCAGGAGCATGTACCACCAAGATTCCCTCACGGAAATACACCGCATACACGCGATAGCAGTCATACTGACCAGCTGCGTTTTTCTGGAAGAACTCGATCTCATTGATCGTCTGATCCTGACCGTCTTCAGCAAAAACAATGTCATCTAGCAAGGGCAAGGAATCAGGATCATTCTCCCCGACTAATTTTCTTAAGGCTTGGGCAGATACGCGCGCACTAGCCAGTTGCAGCAATAAAGCAACCAATGCCTTTTGATCTTCCAGAGCTAAGCGCACTTCAGGGCGCGATAACAGTTGCAGCAAGTTACGCTCAGTACTATTTGTTGGCACTGCCTCAAAACCAAAAATAGTTTTCCTGGCGGGCTCATTAAACCAGGTGAGTTCACAGTTGTAATTGAGCATGTAGGCTGGATGCGTCAGGGTATCCAAAGACAAAGAAAGATCGCCTAAAGCCTGTGGCATGACATTATTTACGCGTGGATGGCTTGCTCTGGTAACCATTTTTACTGGGGGGCGTGATCCTAGCGCCTCAAGCTGCAACTCTTGCACCTCCAGCAAAGCATCGGTCTGCGCCAAGCGCTCTGCAACCTGGGCCATCGATAAACCCTGGCCCTTGAGAATCTGTACAGCCTGCACTCGCTCTAAAGCATCATCAGGAAAAAAGCCCAATACTCTAGCCCCGCCCCCATCTGCCGCTGCAGATAAAGACTGCACAACTGGCTTGGGCAAAATCCCAAGCTGGATGTAGTTATTAAGGGTGGCGCGGGATATACCAGTCTGGTCTATCAACGCCTTGCTAGAAATCATCTGTCTATCTGTCCAAAAAGTGATGGCTGGGAGATCATTTATACAGAGGTAAATGAAATTTAGACAGTCTATCTCATCAGAAAAGTAGTAATCAACTAGACAGTTAGTTGTCTAAATCCAACAATGAGCACTTTATTAGGATGATAACTGTCTAAATTAGACATTAAGTCAGGAGATTTCTAAGCTCTTCTGGACTCAGTGGCTTACTAAAGAGATAGCCTTGGGCAAGCTTGCAGCCCAGCGAGCGTAAGATCCCTGCCTGTTCATGGGTTTCAACACCCTCTGCAACTGCAAGCAAGTTCATGCCCTTAGCCATCGAGACCATCGCTGCCACCAAAGGAAGGTCTGCACTATCCGAATGTAAATTTTGGATGAAGTGGGCATCTATTTTGATGTAATCAAAATTCAGATTCTTTAAAGAGGCTAGTGATGAGTACCCCGTTCCAAAATCATCAACGCTAAATTTGCAACCAGTTTCCTGCAGCATGGCAATTTTTTTCGTCACACGCTGGGATTGAATGAGCATCATGCGTTCGGTAATTTCAAGCACTATCAGCTCAGCAGAAACATTGCTTTCCTTAATCCATTGAATCCACTGCAATGCCGAGTGTTCGCTAGAATTAAACTGTGATGCTGAAACATTCAGTGCGATTGAAATCTTTTGATCAGCCCCAAGAGATTGAATAAAACCCAAAACTTCATGGAAGACCCAATTACCAATTTCCACGATCAAACCAGACTCTTCAGCGATTTCAATAAAAGCCCCTGGCAACATGATTTCGCCATTGGGTTTGCGCCACCGAAGTAATGCTTCGGCATGCAAAATAGCCCCCGTCTGCAAATCTACAATAGGCTGGTAATGCAGAATAAACTCTTGTTTCTCTAAAGCAGTGCGCAACTCGGCAATCACGCTGGCTCGGTATCTAGCCTTAACCTGCAGATTTGGAGTGAAATATTGATAGCAGTTCTTACCACCCTTCTTGGCCTCATACATTGCCTGATCAGCCGCGAGTAAAAGATCTTTGCCACTCGAGCCATCATTAGGAAAAGTGGCCACCCCAAGACTAGCAGTAATGTAAAAGACCTGACCTTGAATCGAAATGGGTCCTGCTAACTGCTTCATCATTTCTTGAACAATAAAGTCTGCGCTTTCGGCGCGATCTAGCTCACCTAAGATTACAACAAACTCATCTCCGCCAATGCGGGAGACGGTATCCGTATCCCTTACATTGACCTTCAGTCGAACAGCAATTTGTTTTAACAGCTCATCACCAAAATCATGTCCACGACTATCGTTAGCATCCTTGAAATTATCTAAGTCAATATAAATAACAGCAAGACTCTTGTGAGCACGAGTCGCATACTTAACCGCCTGCTCAAGACGGTCAATCATCAAGCGCCGGTTAGGTAGGCCTGTCAATGGATCAAAATTCGCCTGCTGGTTAATGAGCTCGCGTGCCTTACGTTGATCAGTTACCTCAGAAATTAAAGCAACGTGCTGCGAGGGATGCCCATCCTCATCAAAGGTGGAATGGATTGATACGAATTTAAATAACTCCCTACCACTTTTTGCTTTAATCCAGTACTGCCCCTCCCAATGACCAATAGCATCAAGCGAGCTAAAAATATCGGCGCTCAAACGTGCGCCCTTCTTCTTTACCAGGAAATCAGAAAACTCGAGGTCGATTAGTTCGTCTTGACTGTAGCCAGTAAGCTCTTGAAAAGCCTCATTAGCCATGACAACATTATTTTTTGCATCACCAATCACCACAGCTTCACCAATGGCGCGATATAGAGCGGATGTAGTTTCAAGCACTTTGCTGGCTTTATTTTGCTCAGTTAAATCTTGCCCATGAATCACAAGCCGCTTATCAACTGCAAAACATCCCCAGGCGATATGACGAACAGAGCCATCCTTGCAAGTAGTTATAGTCTCTAGCAACTCAAAGGGAGTGCTGGATCTCTCGCTACGCTCCATGCGCAGATTCCATTCAGCCTGAACAAGAGCCCTGTATTGAGGATCTGGATAAGCGAATAACCACCATGAACCTGAGTCGACAAAATCTTCAATGGTGTATCCCAGAATCTGAGTAAAAAAGGGATTTACATAGTCCGATTTTTCTTTAGTGATGTCGTAAGTCACCATCAGAACAGGCACTTCAGATACGATAGATTTGAAATGAAGAGCGGACTCAAATGCAATTCTAGAGGCCTCTATCAGAGCCAGATTTTGTTTTCTAAAATTCTTAACGACGAGAGAAACGATGATGCCAATCGTGCTAATTACTGCTAAATAAAACCAGATTGCTTGCTCTGCAGGTCTGCTCATCATGTCTTGCGAAAAGTAACCATTGCCATGAATGGCGCCTAAGATTGATTGCACCAGGACCAGAAGGAAAACCGCTAATGCACCATGGCGGCCAAAATGAAAACCGAACAAGGCAATGATGAACATAAAGAAAAAACCACGGCCCGAAAAGTCTACCAGCTCTTTGAACCACCCGAAAAATACCGCTTGCCCAAATACCATAGTGGCAATGAAGGCAAATACAAAGAAGATAATTTTTCTCTTGGGCCAAGAACTAATCCATGGTTGATGCAGTACAAGGATGATTGGGCTAATAAAGGCCATGCCAAAAAAATCCCCAATAAACCAGTGTTGATATATTGACAATAGCCCCGCTTGAGGCAGCAGTTCAGCCCAAGTTAAAAATTGGATATTGATAGTTGTACTAATGAATGCCCCAATCAGACTGACGATCAGTAGACGGGCGTAATCGCCTAGCGTTTCCAGATTGATGTTGAATTGAAGATGTCGCTTTAGTAACATCGCAACGAAAGTGAAACTTAGAACGGAGCCGGCTGCCAATTGCGCCGCCATGAATAGATGGTGGCCACCGCCCATTTCACCCAAGGTGGCACCAATGAAAATAAAGGGCCAATAGCGCAAGCCAAAAACCAGCAAAATTCCAAGGCCTATTCCAGCGGGCAGCCAAATTGGGCTCGCTCCGGCCGCACCAGCAAAGTAATTCAATAAAAAAGTGGCTATACCAGCATAAGCAATAGTCCAAAGCGCGACTTTAACAATCGACTTTTGTGAATACCATTGCGAAAAATGCTGAAGGTGAAAGTATGTCAAGAGCCAGTTAATCCGAAGAGGTGCATTTAAACCAACATTACGTTGGCATTAAAGCTAAAGCCTTAATAATACTTAAAAAATATCTGGTGTGCAGTACTTCTCCATCATCGCCCAAGAGGCAATACTCAAGCGTACTCAGCAGCTACCTTTAAGAAATTTTTCTCCTCCAGCAAGAGGGCTTCTACCACCCATGGGTCGAAGTGGATATTTTTCTTAGCGGCAATTTCTGCGACAGCCTCTTGATGGGTCCACTGACGTTTATAGGGTCTAGTGCTGACCAGTGCATCATAAACATCTGCTACTGCCATGATCCTGGCCTCAGCGGGAATATCCTCACCCACTAAACCCCTTGGGTATCCAGAACCATCCCAACGCTCATGATGCCCACCAGCAACCTTAATGGCGATCGTAATCAAATCTCCATCTGCCATCTCACCAAATTCTGCGGCCGACAGAATCGACTCCCCAATCAAAGTATGGGCCTCGATGGACTTGCGCTCATCATCACTTAAAGCCCCGGCCTTTCTCAAGACGGCATCAGGAACACCCATCTTCCCAATATCATGCAATGGCGCCACTTTAGAAAGTGTCTCGATCTTGCTGCCTGCAAGCACCTCTTGGAACTGGTCCATTTCCTGAAGGCGATAAGCTAGAAGCGTGAGGTATTTTTGAGTTCGTATTACATGACCACCGGTCTCATAATCTTTTGCCAGGGCAAGTGAATTGAGTAAAGCTAGCATTTGGTTTTCACGCTCAGAGATTTTTGCAGCGGCATGGTCAAGCTGATCCAGCAATGCTTCGCGCTCTATATCATCCTCTCGAATGATCCGCTCATCTTCCTTTACTAGAAATTCTGATTCAATCAACGAATCTAGATTTCGAGCCATTGGCTTATAAATAGCCGCTATCACCACTGGAAGAACGATGGCTACCAGCAATACGCTATCCATCACCGCCTCAACAATCGGAGTAAAAGGTCCGAATCGATCCAGCAAAAACATAATCACGACTTCGCCCACGCAGATTGCGGTGATCAGAGCTACAACAGCAACTTTAATTGAATGACGCCTGGCAGACACTCTTTGCCTTAGAAAGTGGATAATTTAAAGGTGACTTCCTAAACTTAATCACATTGATCCTAAAAAATCAAGTTGTCACTCGCTCACTCTACTCTTTAATGATGAAGAGTAATTGAGATAGATCACACGCGGATTGAGTTCTGACAAAATAATTACTACCGCGATCAAACAATTCCAAGACAAAGAAAAAGACCTCAAATGAGGTCTTTTATTGATCTGCGGTGGGGCGAACGACGGGGCTCGAACCCGCGACAACCAGAATCACAATCTGGGACTCTACCAACTGAGCTACGTCCGCCATCGTAGATCCAAGATTATAGCTTTTACGCCCAAAACCTGTCAAAAACACGGTAACTCAGCACTATATTAGGCGCCCTCAAACTCAAAAGCAGCCCAGTCTCCAAGGGTTAGAGAAGCGTCTAGGAAAAAGTCAGCTATCGCTGCTTTGCTCTGAACTTTAGCTAAGGCATGATGATCTGAGAGTCGTTGACGCCAGTAGCGAGATCCTGCCCTACCGTGAGCGAGGCCCAGGATATGGCGAGTAAACGCGCCGATATAGAAAGGCTTCCCCTTTTCTCGACACTCATCAAACCAGGACTGCACCTGCTTGACCAATCCAATCTGAATGCGATGCCACTCGGTTTCGCTAAAGAGATAGCCTGCAGCCTCACCATCGGTATCAATCAAATCATCCCAGCCCAAGAGCATTACTGGGAAATGATAAGCAGCCCTGCCAATCATAAAACCATCAAAATCATTCCAATGGCCTGCAATTTGTTCATTTGTCTCCAGTCCGCCATTGAGTAAAACATGTAGATGCGGAAATTGTTTTTGCGCATCGACTCGTAGCTTAGCGGCAACTTCATAACGCAGTGGTGGCTTACTACGATTCTCTTTTGGGGATAGGCCTTTTAGTACAGCATTGCGCGCATGAATAGTCACTTGACTGGCGCCTGCATCAGCAACCGCAAGGATGAAGTTCAATGCAAATTGATAATCTCGTTCTGAATTGGCCGCATCCATTGAATCCAA
>Ga0118677_10013018_pt1 | contig 12072 bp, 11 predicted proteins | sample AliMusrvi5mmetaG_FD_86154 | JGI IMG/M metagenome (GOLD analysis project Ga0118677, IMG submission 86154) | reverse complement strand
CATCAGGTCCGCCTGCCGCGGGCTGGGCCGCGGGATGACGCCGAAACGGTCGAAATCGAAGCGGCCCGCGTAGGCGACCATCATCTCGATGGCGCAGCAGGCCAGGCCGAAGGTCAGCGGCCAGAGCGAGTATTTGCGGCCCAGGTCGATGAAGTAGTCGGTGCTGGTCAGCAGGACCTGGCCGCCGGGGATGGCCTTGGCTACGGCGGGCAGGCGCTCCAGCACTATTCCCATACCAGGACTCCCTTGCGCCAGGCGAAGAGCAGGCCGAGGAACAGCACGGCTAAAAACGCCCCCATCTCCAGCAGGGCGGGCCGGCCGACCTCCCGGACCACGACCGCCCAGGGATAGACGTAGAGGATTTCCACGTCGAATATAACGAAGAGCAGGGCGAAGACGTAGAAGCGGATGTTGAGCTTGACCTCGCTGCTGCCCACGGGCTTCATGCCGCATTCGTAGGTGCTCAGCTTGCGCGCGTAAGGCAGGCTGGGCCGCAGCAGCTTGGCCGCGACGAGCGCGCCGATGCCGAAGGCCGCTCCGGCCAGGACGAAGAGGTAGACGACGACGAAGGCGCTCAGCACGCGGGCTTGCCTCCCGGGTGCAGGCCCTTGGCCTGCACCCGGACCTTGAAGGCCTCGCCCATGCCCTCGGGGTGGACCAAGGTCTTGAGCTTGGCGCGCTCCGAGATGGTGGCCGCATCGGAGCCGGCCGGCAGCCAGTCCAGCAGGCCGTGGTCCAACAGGAACCGGGCCATGGAGGTGAAGGCCTTGCACTCCAGGCCGAACTCGCCGCCGAGAGCTATGAGGCTGGAGAAATCCACCGGCGCGGTGAGGTCGCGGCCGCCGGGGTCGGCGGTGATGCGGGAATCGACGACGTGGCGGCGGTAGCTGCGCGGCGGGTTAGGGTCGCCCGGCCCGAAGCGCTTGCCGTAGTCTATGGTCGCCAGGTAGCCGCACTCCAGGCGCGCCGCGGCCGTGGCCAGCCACTTCCGGTATTCCAGGCAGACGGCGTGGCGCTGGCCTTCCTCTAGGTTGCCGGCCACGGCCCGGGCCGGGGCCGCCAGGGCCGGGTCGCTGAAGGCGCCCCAGGCCTCGGCTCCGGAATCGTCGGCGTAGAGCTCCCGGACCTTGCCGCCGCGCTTCTCCAGGACATGGAAAGGCAGGGCGTCCGCCAACTCATTGGAAATGATGATCCCTCGGAAGGGCGACACCTCTTCGAGACGTTCGCAGCCCAGGACCGGGCCCGGGGCGTCGCCTATGCCGACCAGGCTGTCCAGCAGCTGGCCGCGGCAGCGCTCGACGGCGACCCAGCGCAAATCCGCCGCCAGTTCGGGACGCTCGCGCATCAGGCCCTCACGCAGGCGGCGCATGAGCAGGCCCCGCCCCGAGCCCAGCTCCACCACCGTGTAGGGCGGCGCCACGCTGCGCGAGCGCAGCTCGTCGAGCCAGCCCGCCAGGGCCCGGGCCAGGCACCAGCCGAAGGCCGGATGCAGTTCGGGAGCGGTGTAGAAATGCTCCCCGGGCCGGCGCTTCTGGTAGAAGCCTGTTTCCGGGTCGTAGAGAGCCCGCTCGCAGAAATCGCGGAAGGTCCGGAAAGAAGCCGGGACCCCGGCGTCGTTTCCGGCTCGTTCCTTTATAGGCATGGCCTCGGGCTCGTTCGGCGCGCGGGGTCGGCTACTGCAGGTCTTCGGCGCCGAGGGTCTTCTTCTTGCCGTCCATCTTGGCGTGCTCGATGGAGGCCGTGACGATGGTGCCGATCTTGGCGGAAAGGGCGTCGACGTAGTCGCCGCCGGTGCGGTAGCCTGCATCCTTGACCATCTTCTTGACCTTGCTCACCACGACCATCATCTCGGACATGGATCCTCCTGGAAATTACTCGGCGTTGCGAATCAGCGGCGTAATATCTAAGGAAATGCGCATGGCGAGTGTCAAATTCTGCCCGACGGGAAGGGACCGGAAACGCTGAAATCGTGGCGCGGGGAGGTCTCGAACCTCCGACCTGACGCTTATGAAACGCCCGCTCTAACCCCTGAGCTACCGCGCCTTGTGCGCGAGACTTCCGCGCGGCGCAATTATATCACAATCCGCGCTTTCGGCGCATGTTTTATCTTGATATCATTATGGAAGTCGTTCCCAAAACCTATCTGAGCGCGATGATGGCACAGTCCATATGAATCAGCCCCAAGAAGACCGCCACGGAGCATCCTCGGCGCGCCACTATCAAAACGCGATAAGGATAGGCGCCCTGCTGGCGGCACTCTCCCTTGGCGCCGTCGGCGCCTCGGCCGCCGAAAGTTCTAAGGCATTGTCGGGACATGTCCCGCGGCAGATCCGGGCCGCGGCCAAGCTCGAAAGGCTCCCCGCCGGAGAGAAGGTGGAATTGAGCTTGGCGGTGCGTCTCGACCAGGCCTTGTTAGACCAGACGCTGGCGCAGCTTTACGGGCCGAAGGCCCCGGCGCGCAAGCGTTTTCTGAGCCCCGCCGAATTCGCTCAAAAGTTCGATCTGGCGGAGAAGAGGAGCCAGCTCAAGGCTTTCGCCGAGGCCGCGGGGTTCAGCGTAAATGCGGCCGAGGACCGGCCTAACAGCCTGGTCGTCAAAGTCGCAGGCCCGGCCAGCCTTGTGGAGAAGGCCTTCGCCGTCGAGCTCAACCGCTATCGCGGCGCCGATGGACAAGTCTTCCGCGCCAACGAAACGGACCCTAGGGTCCCCGCCTCCCTGATCCCGCATCTGAACGCCGTGCTGGGGCTCTCCGACATAAGAGGCGTCAGGAAGCCCCATTTCCGCCGCGCCCGTCCGGTCCCAACGCGGCCCGCGGCGACGGCAGGCGCCGCGCCCGGCGCCGCGGGCCCCGCCCTGTCGTTGACCGGCAACGGTCCCTACGGATTCCTGGCGCCCGCCGACATCAAGACGATCTATGGCCTGAGCGGAGCGCTGACTGGTTCCGGCCAGACCCTCGCGCTCTTCGAAATGGCCGGTTATATCCCCGCGGACATCACCACTTACGAATCATTCTTCGGCATTTCCCCGGTCACGGTCACCCCGGTCCTGGTCGATGGCGCGGTGAACACATGCGTCGATGCGGATGGCTGCGCCGAAGTGACCCTGGACATAGAGCTGGCGGCGGCCTTGGCTCCCGGCTTGTCGCGGATGCTGGTCTATGAAGGTCCGAACACGGATCAGGGCCTCATCGACACCTATGCCCGTATCGCTAACGATGATTCCGCCCAGGTCGTCAGCGTCTCCTGGGGCAGCGCCGAGCAATCCGGCGCAGACTCAGTGATGACCACGGAAAACACGATCTTCCAGCAGATGGCGGCCCAGGGCCAGACGGTCTATGCCGCCTCCGGAGACTCCGGCGCTTACGACGACCAAACACATCCCGCGGTAATCGTGACCGACGATCCGGCCTCGCAGCCCTATGTCACGGGAGTCGGAGGCACCAGCCTCTCGGGAACGCTCGCCAGCCATACCGAGACGGTCTGGAACAACGGCTGCACTTCGGGAGTGTCCTGCGCGGGCGGCGGCGGCGGCATCGCCAATTTCGTGTCGGGCAGCCTCTACTGGCCGCTGCCCTCCTATCAGAGCGGAGTCGCGGGGGCCTACTCTCAGATTTACCGCAACGTCCCCGACGTGGCGCTCAACGCCGATCCCGCGGCCGCGCCGTACAGCATCTATTATACCGGCGACTCCAGCGGCTGGACCGGGTATGGCGGCACCAGCTGCGCCGCCCCGCTGTGGGCGGCCCTGACCACCCTGATCAACCAGCAGCGCTCGGCCAGCGGCAGCGCCCCGTTGGGCTTCGCCAATCCCACTCTCTACCATCTGGCTGCGAGCGCCTCTTACGGCAGATATTTCAACGACGTAACGAGCGGCGGCAACGGAGCGCCCGGCGGGCTTTATCAGGCCGGGACAGGCTATGACAATGCCACAGGCTGGGGTTCGTTCAACGCCGACGCGCTGATCAACGCGATTGCAGGCGCCCCCCCCACCAACCCGGCCATCGCCGCGGTCTATATCTCGAGCCTCACGATGAGCTTCGGCACGGTGACGGCTGACGGCTACGTGGTGACGGCCTCTACCGCGTCCGATTTCACCGGTACGCTCTATTCCTCCGCTACCTTGCGCCAGGCCGGCGCTCTTTCGCCGCAAGGTCTGTCCGCGAACACGACATATCATCTGCGTGTCGGGGCTTTATGGACCGGCACCACCTATTTCGCGGCCGCGACGCCGAGCGCTTCGACTCTAGCGGCCCCTCCCCCGGCAGGCGTCGCCTTCGTCGCGGTCTATTGCTCCAGCATGACGGTGTCCTGGACTCCCGCGCCGCTGTCGCCCTCCAGCATGACCTGCGAGGGCTACCGGCTCGATGTCTCGACCGCGCCGGATTTTTCCTCCGGTGTCATCTCCAGCGCCACGGCGGTCGGGGCCTCCTCGGTCACGGTCACGGGGCTGGACTGCGGAGCCCTCTATTACGCCCGTCTGGGCTCGTTGAACTGGCAGGGCGCGGCCAACGAGGTCCCGGTGGGGGCCGGCTCCACGACGACGACTCCCGCGCCGGTCACGACGGGCACCGTGACCGGATCGGGGCTCACCTTGACCACTGCGAACCCTTTCCCAATGATCCCTCAATTCGGCAGCGCCCAACTGGTCATCCCGCCCAGCGCCCTTGCCCCGGGCACGACCGTCAGCTTCTCCGGTGACCCTGGCTCTGCCAGCTGGCCCGATTCAAGTCAGGCGCAGAGCGGCGAAGGGACGATTTTGGCCCTGGCTCAGCACGCGGTCATGGAGATATACGCGGGCGCCTCGCCGGCGCAGACGCTTCAGCCCTCCAGCCCGGTGACACTGACCTTGGCTTACGACCCTCAGCTGGCCGCGGGACATTCCGAGTCCAGCCTGCACCTGTTCGGCTACGCGCCCGCATCGGGACAATGGGCGCTCATCCCCTCTCAGGCCGACGCCTCCGCCCACACGCTGACGGCCTGGTTGCCGCATTTTTCCTACTACGCTCCGTTCTTCGTCGTCGCCAGCACGGGCGCGAGCCTGTCCGCGCTGAAAGTCTATCCCCAGCCCTGGGAAATCGGAGGGAGCGGTCTCTACAGCGCCGCCTACCTGCAGTTCTCCAACCTGCCGGCCGGCGCCTGGGTGCGCATATTCACCGTGACCGGAGAGCTGGTCAATGAAGGGACTGCCGGCGACGGAACCTTCAGATGGGACGGTACCAACCGCTTCGGACGCAAGGCCGCCTCCGGCACCTACCTGGCTGTGTTCGAGTCCAACGGGCAGAAGCATGTGCGGCGGGTAGTGCTCATCCGATGAAGGCATCCCTGGCCTTAGCCTGGCTGGCCCTGGCGCCCGCGGCATGGGGCATGCAGAACCTGGCAGGCACCGCCGCGGCGCAGTTCCTGACCTTGGGGGTGGGCGCGCGCTCCTTGGGAATGGGCGAGGCGTACACGGCCGTGGCCGATGGGGCGGACGCGGCGTACTGGAACCCCGGGGGGTTGGCCGTGATGACTCGGCCGGAGCTGGCTTATTCGCGCTCGGAACTGGGCGTAGGCCTGCACGAGGATTTCGCCGCCGTTGCGGTGCCGGCCCAGCTGCTACACGGCACCGTGGCCTTGGCCGTGACCAGGCTGAGCCAGGACAGCATGCCCTTGATGGACTATAACGGGAACAATACGGGGCTCGGGAGCTTCTCTCCGCACTCGGAGGCTTACGCCCTGGCGTACGGAGCGCGGCTCGCCGGTAACGACCTCAAAAGGCCTCGGCTTGACGCCTTCAGGGATGACTGGGGCGCGCCTGTGACGGTGCGGCCGCTGGTGGAAGCAGAGGATGCCCCGGCGGGTGTGCTTGCCGTCGGCGCTTCGGTGAAGCTCATCGAAGAGAATCTGGGGACGCGGCAAGCGTCAGCCTTCGCCGTGGATGGCGGCGCCTTGTTTCGGCCTCAGGACCTGCCGGAACTGAAATTGGCCGGAGTTTTTCGCAATATCGGGAGCAAGGAGCGCTTCATCGCGGACCCGCAGCCCCTGCCCGGAGAGCTGGGCGGCTCGGCGGCGTATGAAGCGCGGGCGGGATACTGGCGCGTCATTTCCGCGCTGGAGGCGGACATCCCGTACGCGGGCAATCCATACGGGAAGATCGGATTCGAGTTCTCGCGGCGCATGGGCGCCGTCGTCTCGGCCGCGCTGAGGCTCGGATATTCGAGCCGGATGGCCCCGGACTTGGGCTTGCTCGCGGGGCTGAGCGCCGGGGTGGGGATGAGCATCGGCCATTTCACTTTCGATGGCGCCTTTCAGGAAGCCGGCGCGCTGGGCGAGAGCTTCCGCCTGGGCGTGGGCTGGCGGTTCTAGGACAAGCCCGGTCTTCCTGCGCTACCGCGCCGGGACCGCATCCCTGCGGCCTCGCGCATGAAGCGCTTGGCGCAGATTGGAATGCGCCTGGGCATTGCTCGGGTCGTTCGCGATAGCCTGTTGGAATTGCGCCATCGCATCCGGCCAGAGACCTTTGCGAGCCAGAGCCAAGCCGAGGCTGTTGTGGGCCTCGGAGAAGTTCGGCAATAGCCCAAGGGCCTGCCGGTAATGCGCAATCGCCTCGTCGATCCGGTTTTGCGCCAGCAGGCTGTTGCCCAGGTTGTAATGCGCTTGCGGGCTGTCGGACTTGAGGCGCAGAGCCTGCCGGCAATAGCCTTCGGCCTGCAACCAGAGGCCCTGACGCTGCAAGGCATTGCACCAATTGTTCCAGGGATCGGATGAATCGGGAGCAAGCAAAGTCGCCTGCTTGAAAAAGCCTTCCGCTTCAGCCAGCCGGCCTGTGTCCTCCAAGGCGAGCCCCAAGCTGTTATAAGCTTCGGCCATGCCGGGCGCGAGCGCTATGGCCCGGAGCAGTTCCTGGACTCCGGCCGCAGTCTGCCCTGATTGCACCAGCATGTTGCCCAGGTTGTAGCGGGCGACGGCATGATCGGGGTCGATCTTCAAGGCTTCGCGATAATGCGCCAAGGCTTCCTGGGGCCGGCCCGATTCATTGGCGCAGATGCCCAGGTTATTGTGTGCCGTGCTGGTCGCCGGATTGATCCGAAGCGTGTAATTCCAGAGGGTCGGTGAATCCTTCCAGATGCGGGCCTGGGCATAGGTCCGCACCGAAAGAGCAACCAGAACGCCTCCTATAATCGCCCAAGCCGCTATTTTAAGGCTTGGCCGATTGGCCATCACCCACAATAGACCACCGCCGAACAAGGGCGCCAAAGCGAGGCCGGAAAAATAACTGTATCTGTCGGCAACAAGCTGGGGGCCGAACGTGACGAAGCCCAGCACCGGCAGCAGCGTTACGGCGTAGCAGATTTCCGCGGCCGCCAAGGCGGGACAGCGGTCCCGCCAGCGGATCGCCGCCCAGCCGATGGCAAGGACCGCGGCCAGGCTCAAGAGGGACGGCCACAGCAATGCGCTCAGGGCATAGGGTTTTTCGTAAAGCGGCAGGAGATGGAACGGCGCCAGCGTCTTCCACACATAGAAGGCGAGCCCGTAGCAAGCCTGCATCAGGCGGCCATGGAACGGGTAAGCCACGAAGTGCCTTTCGCTGAGGCTTCCCCATCGGCCGGCGACTTCCAGGATAAAAGAAGCGGCCGCCAACGCCGCGAAAGGCAGTTTTTCCATCCGCAGCCGAGAGGGGCGCCGCAATGGATACCTGTCGAGCACGATCAAGACGAGAGGCAGCGTCATCGCGGTCCCTCTCGATAGCAGGGCGCCGGCATACGCGCCGAGCGATGCCGCATACCACCAACGGCGCCAGGGCGTTTCGTCCGGGCTGGCGCAGGTCTTCAAGTAGCAGATGATCGTGGCGAGTGAGAACGCGCCCGCAAGGACATCGTTGCGGGCCGACGCCCAGGCGACCGGTTCGACCCGCAAAGGGTGCAACGCGAAGAAGAGCGCCGAAGCGGCGGCGCACAACGGAATGGACCCCTGCTTCCGTGGCTGCGTCCCTGCGGCGGCCCGCAGCAGCAGGAGGTTGACCTGATAGAACAGCGCCGCGTTGAGCGCATGCAGCAAGAGGCTGGTCAGATGGCAGCCGCTAGGGCTCATCCCCCACAACCAGTAGTCCCAGGCGTAGCTCAACCAGGTCAAAGGCTGATAATGCCCCATGTAGAAGGCGCCGAACATCCAACGCAGCTGGACAAGCCCGAATCCGCGATAGGCAGTATTGTCGACCAGATTGGCGACGTCGTCCAGATTCACGAATCCGTTGCGAAGGATCGGGGAAAAAGCGGCGAGGGTCGCCAGCGCTATAAATCCAGGCAAGAGGCGCCCCGCCATCCTCCGGCAAAACGATTCGGCCCCCACACGACCTGATGTGTGGGGGCCGAATCCCTGCCCAGCCGCCGGATCCAAGTTAGACCTTGTGCGTCGCCGTCTCCTTGATAACCATGGCGGCAATCTCGTTGCGCTGTATCTGGTTGGTGCCCTCGTAGATCTGCGTGATCTTGGCGTCGCGCATATACTTCTCCACGGGGAAGTCTCGCATGTAGCCGATGCCGCCGCACATCTGCACGCAGTCCACGGACACCTTCATGGCCGTGTCCGAGCAGAGCACCTTGCACATGGCCGATTCCTTGGTGTAGCGCCGGACCTTGAGCGCGTTCATCTCGTCGAACACCACCGTGCCTTTGGCCATGGCGGCGTCCATGGCGGGCTTGACCGCGGCGTCGACCGCCTTGGCCGTGGCGTAGAGCAGGGCCCGGCTCGACTCGATGGCGGTGGAGCAGTCGGCGATCATGTGGCCGATAGCCTGATGGCTGGACACGGGCTGGCCGAACTGCTTGCGCACCCGCACGTAGGCCAGGGTCTCGTCGAGGGCGCCTTGGGCGATGCCCAGGCCCTGCGCCGCCACGCCCGGCCGCGACATGTCGAAGGTGGTCTGGGCCACGAACAAGCCGTAGCCCTCCTTGTAGAGGATGTTCTCCTTGGGGATGCGGCAGTTCTGGAAGACCAGCTCGTAGGTGGGGTTGGCGCGGATGCCCATCTTGTCCTCTTTCTTGCCGAAGGTGAAGCCGGGGGTCCCCTTCTCCACCACGAAGGCACCGATGCCGCGCGCCCCGCGCGCCGGGTTGGTGGTGGCGAAGACCACGTAGGTCTCGGCGATCTTGCCGCCGGAGATGAAGGCCTTAGTGCCGTTGAGGATGTAGTGGTCGCCGTCGAGCTTGGCCGTGGCCTTCATGGCCGTGGCGTCGGAACCGGCCTCGGCCTCGGTGATGGCGAAGGCGGCGATCTTCTTGCCGGAGGTCAGGTCCGGGAGCCACTTCTGGCGCTGGGCCTCGTTGCCGAAGAGCAGGATGGGGATGGTGCCCAGTCCGGAACCAGCCACGCACAGGGCGATGCCGCCGCAGCCGCGCGAGAGCTGCTCGACGACCAGGCAGAGGTCCAGGGTCCCGCCGCCCATGCCGCCGTATTTCTCGGGCAGGTAGACCCCGAACAGGTCGGCCTGGCGGATGGCGTCGACCACGGGCCAGGGGAAATCCTCGGTCTTGTCGTAGTGCTCGCGCACGGGCCGGATCTTCTCCCGCATCAGCTGATAGGCCACGCTGACGATCTCGTTCTGGGTCTCGCTGAGGCCGTAATCCATGGTATTATCCCCTTTGTTTTGTGGTTGGCTAGGATGAAGCGTCGTCGATCCGTTGCAGGGCGTCGCGGGCGGCCGCCTGCTCGGCTTCCTTCTTACTCTTGCCCTCGCCGTGGCCCAGCGTCCTCTTGCCGAAGTGGACGCAGACCCGGAAGGTCTTGTCGTGGTCCGGCCCCTCGTCGTGCGTGGTCTCGTAGACGGGCAGGGCTTTATATCTCTTCTGAACGGCTTCCTGCAGGAGGCTCTTGTGGTCGGGCTCGGCCGCGGGCCGGTTCCGGCTCAGGCAGCCGCGGATGAAAGCCGCCGCCGCCTCGTAGCCTCCGTCGAGGTAGATGGCCCCGATGATGGCCTCGTAAGCGTTGGCCAGCAGGCTGGCCCGGCCGCGGCCGCCGGAAGCGTCCTCGCCCACCCCCAACATCAGGTAGGTGCCCAGCCCGAGCTCCGCGGCCCAGTGCGCCAAGCTCGGCCGGGAAACCAGGTGGGCCTTCCTCTTGGACAGGCCGCCCTCGGCCTCGCCGGGATGCGCGGCGTAGAGCTCGTGGGCCACCACAGCCGAGAGGATGCTGTCGCCCAGGAACTCCAGGCGCTCGTTATCCACTGCGGAGTGGCTCTCCGAGGCGTACGACTTATGGGACAGGGCCTCGCGGAGCAGCTCCCCGTCGCGAAAACGGTAGCCGATGAGTTCTTCGAGCTGGGCAGGTTCGGGCATTAAAATGCGCAGCCCGCCCCGGCACGGACCAAAGTCCGGCCGCGCCGGGGCGGGACAGCCGCAGGGGCTACTTCTTGCCGTGCGCCGTGATGTAATCGACGGCCTGGCCGACGGTCGTGATCTTCTCGGCCTGATCGTCCGGGATCTCCATGTCGAACTCTTCCTCGAGGGCCATCACCAGCTCCACGGTGTCGAGTGAATCGGCACCCAGGTCATTGACGAAATGAGCCTGCGGGTTGACCTCGGAGGCGTCCACGCCCAGTTGCTCGACGATGATCTTCTTAACCCGGTCTGCGATGCTAACGGTGGTATCCGCCATTTGCTATATCCTCCTCTATCCCTGCGACTTGCATCCACGCCACATGGGCGTCGCTACATGTACATCCCGCCGTTGACGCCGAGCACCTGCCCGGTCACGTAGGACGACTCGTCGCCGGCCAAGAACAGGGCGGCGCGAGCGATGTCCTCCGGCTCGCCCATGCGTCCAAGCAGAATCGATTGCACCAGCTTCTCCCGGGCCTCGGCCGGGATGGCGTCCGTCATCCGGGTGCGGATGAAGCCGGGCGCGACGGCATTGACCAGGACCTGGCGGGAGGCGAACTCCCGGGCGCAGGTCTTGGTCAGGGCGATGAGCCCGCCCTTGGAGGCCGAGTAGTTGGCCTGGCCAGCGTTGCCCTGCTGGCCCACGATGGAGGCGATGTTGATGATGCGCCCCGAGCGGGCCTTGAGCATGACCCGGGCCGCGGCCTTGATGAAATTGAAAGCGCCCTTGAGGTTGACGTCCATGACCAGGTCCCAATCGGCCTCGGACAGCCGCAGGATCAGGTTGTCCTTGGTCACGCCTGCGTTGTTGACCAGGATGTCAACGCGGCCGAAGGTCTTCACGGCCTCGGCGATGACGGCCTCGCAGTCCTCGTAGCGCGAGACGTCGGCCTTGAGTCCCACGGCTCGGGCGCCGGTCGCGGCCAGGGTCTGCGCGGACTGGCCGGCGCGCTGCGCGTCGACGTCCACCAGCACCGCGGCCGCGCCCTCGCGGCAGAAGAGCTCCGCGATGGACAAGCCGATGCCCTGGGCGGCGCCGGTGATGACGGCGACCTTGCCTTCTAATCGGCGCGACGGCACGGCGGCGTTGGCGTCAGGCATGGGAATCTCCCTAGGACCGCAGGTTCAAGAGACCCCTCAGGGCTTCTTCTCGGTCCCGCCCTCGCCTTCCGCGGCTTTCCCCTTCTTGGTCTTGGGCGCCAGAACGAGCTTGCCGTTGTACCAGCCGCAGGACGGGCAGATGACATGCGGCGGGCGCAGGTTCTTGCAGTTGGGGCAGGCGGAGGCGGTAACGGCGTCCAACTTCCAGTTCTGGGCTCGGCGGCTGTCGCGCCGGGATCTGGTATGCTTGCGTTTCGGGTTTGGCATTTTCGCTCCTCAATTCAAATCTAGGCGACGACCTCTCCGCGGCCATACGGCGCCGGGCCCTCCGGCGGGCAACCGCAGTCACCTGCGTTGCGGTCCGCGCCGCAGCGGGGGCACAGCCCCTTGCAATCCTCACGGCATCGCGCACGCTCGGGCAGCGCCAAGCTCAAGGCTTGGCGCATCTCCTCCGAGACGTCGAGGACGTTCTGGCCCGCCGCGACGGACCCCTCGACGCCGGCCCGGAAACGCAACCGCGCCGGCTCCAGGCAACGGACGCAGGCGAATTCCCACCCGCCCTCGACCGTCCCCGAAAACGACGCGCCGCTTCCGCTCCGGACGACGCGCAACTGCAC
>Ga0118677_10002233_pt2 | contig 12072 bp, 10 predicted proteins | sample AliMusrvi5mmetaG_FD_86154 | JGI IMG/M metagenome (GOLD analysis project Ga0118677, IMG submission 86154) | reverse complement strand
TCTCCGGCGCGGCTGATGACGGTCTTGACCTCGTGCGGGGTGAGGTTCTGCGCCTCATCGACGATAATGAACTGCCGGGGGATGGATCGTCCGCGAATATACGTCAGAGCCTCGAGTTCGAGAACCTCGTCCCGCAGCAATTTCTCGATGCGCTCGCGCAGCGTATGCTTGTGTTCGCCATTGTTGGTCGACTTAGCCAGCAGGTATGTCAAGTTATCGAAGATCGGCATCATCCAGTTTGTGATTTTTTCCTCCTTGCTGCCGGGCAGGTAGCCGATGTCCTTGCCGAACGGCATGATCGGGCGGGTCACCAGGATGCGATCGTACCGTTTCTGATTGACCGTTTTCTCCAGGCCGGCGGCGAGGGCCAGCAGGGTTTTGCCCGTTCCCGCCGTTCCCATCAAGGTGACCACGTGCACGGAATCGTCCATCAGCAATTCCATGGCCATGCGTTGTTCGCGACTGCGCGGCTTGATGTGCCAGGCGGTATCGTTCGCGGCATTGAGGGCGAGGAGTTGGCCATCGGCCATGAACCGGCCAAAGGCGGTGTGTTTCGGGTCGACTTCGTCGATCAGTGTGACGAATTCGTTGGGCATCAGGTTGGCCTCGGACAGGGGCAGGGACCGGTTGGCGAGGAATTCGTCGACCGTGGAGCCGGATACCTTCAGGGCGCGATAACCGGTGAACAATTCATCGAAATTGACCTTCTTATTCTCAAAGTCCATGGCCTCGATACCGAGGGCATCCGCCTTGATCCGGGCATTGATATCCTTGGTGACAAAGATCACCCGTTCGCCCTGGCGGTGGAGCTGGTAGGCGACCTGGATAATGCGGTTATCGGCGATGTCGACATCGAGGACTTCGTCGCTGAGGGGCGTGAGGCTGGTGACGATTTTTAAGATGCCGCCGTTGTCGAGCGCGACGCCTTCTCCGAGTTTGCCGCGGGAGCGCAGAAGATCCAGTTGGCGGACGACACTGCGGGCGTTGCGGCCCAGTTCGTTGGTTTCCTTTTTGAAACGATCCAATTCCTCGATGACCGCCATGGGCAGGATGACGGTATTGTCGGCGAAAGCATCCAGGGCAGTGCGATCATGGAGCAGGACATTGGTATCGACCACAAATATTTTTTTCATCGGCCATCCTGTTTAGTTTCGATTCCCGGCAACGAACCCGCAGACATTCCGGAATGTCTGGGTATCATCCTAACACGGATTTTAGATTTGAGGACTGAAAAAAGCATTCGGCTTGGCGTCCATTCTGACAGAGGGTCTACGGTGTCCTTGGAAGAGGAAACTGGAAGGGGACGATGTCAAGTTGCTTGAATAACACAACCACTTCTATAAGGGTATTTTTTACCTCTTCGAACTCGATGTCCTTGGGCAAAGTCGGGTCGCTTCGGAATGCTATCTCCGTTGCGGTTGAACCCTCCATGAAAGTTTCAATGCCCATGCAGTCAATGAAGCGCGATTTACAGGCCAGCCGGAACTCCATTCCCGCCGTGCGCCAAAAGTTGAGATCGTCGGTGGCGCGTGCGCGGCGGATACGCGCCAAGTCATACAAATCCTTTACCCGAATGGCGTCCGATCGACGTCCAATTTTCTCAATGTAGACCGGCAGGGAACTGAGGAAAGCCCGTAGTTTTTCTCCCGCAATTCTTTCCAAGGTATAAGCGCGGATGGTTAAGTTGCCATGAATCGTCAGGTCCGAAACCGCTCCGGGTCCGAGCGCTTCACTGGCTGCCACATCGATTTCGACGGCCGGGATCCCCCGCAGGTCAGACTGCCGACCATCTCGAATCCGCACCCGAACGACAAACCCATTCCAGCCGAAGGGGTGATCCATCCGGGTGGGGCGTGGTTCGACCGTTATGTTTTCGACAGAAAACCGAACGGGATTCTGACGGTCAAAAAAGCGTCTTAACGCGGTCGCGAAGCGCGTTTCCAGCAGTTGTTGTTGCTCTTCCACCCGAGGGTGGGCCTGTTGAAACCCGAAGGCCAGGTTCGAATCGATATCCAACGACTGCCTGATTTCATTTCCCAAACGAAGGTTGAGAATTCGGGCGCCTTTGAATATCAGAGAATCGCGCAAGACGGTATCCGATGCGAATGCCTGTAACGCTTCTTCCAATACCGCCGATTTCCAGCGATTTTGTTCAAGCGGGTTCATAGATATAACCCCCACTCTGTGCAAAGGGTTTGGGCGGGAACCTGGGGCAAAAGCGGAACGGGAGGAACGGTGAGAGATCCCGCCTTCGATTGCGCTTCGCGAAGTTGTCGGCGCAACTCCGGATCGGACACTTCGTGATCTTGTTGTTCCAGCAGGAAGCCGACGCGACGCGGGAGTTCGGAGTTTGGAATGGCGAGCAAATACTGCGCAAGTCGTGTTTCATCCAGACGTGAAACGCCTCGTGCCCAAGCCTCGAAGACGACGGCGGGACCGCCGCAGGACCAGGGTCGATGTAGCGTGTCGAGCAGTGTTTGTTCAAGCGTGGTCACGCGAGCCAGAAAATGCGTGGCCATGCGGACGGTTTGAACTCCTTGAACCAGGCTACGATCGCGCAGGGTCAGGAAGTAAGGCGTCCCCTCGAAATCAAAGAGGCGTGATCCCATTGAGGGGATGCGATCCGTCGGTTCCGAGACGCCTATCCTTGCGGGGTATTCTTTTAGTAGGGCGATGTGATGGTGGGGGGCGACTTGAGTGGTCAGGTCATGATATTGGATGGCCGTGAAATAGCAAATCGCGGTTTTGCGGAAATCCGGTTGCGTTGCCACCAGTAATTCCATGGGCGAAATGGATGGCTCGCCGCCGACCTCCAGACCATACGCCGTGAATGCCGGTCGATTGGGCAAAGCCGGGAGAATGTACAGCTCTTTGACCATGCCGCAGGCCACGAGCGAGTCGAGCAGCGCCTGCCCAGAGAAGTTTTTGGGCGCCCCGACCGAATCGCGGATGCGAACCAGTAGACGGCGGAGAGCCGGGCCGGAAATCCACCGGGTATTGGGATACTCGTCGGAAGGGCTTTCCAGCGCCCGATTCAAGTCCTTGACGATTTTGCTCCAAGTTTCGGATACGAAGTGCGGTTTCATCATCCACCCTGATAGACTATGCTAATTTCTCTCCAGTTGTAAACAACTGGAGAGAAATTAGCATAGAAATATCATTTCGTCAACCATCATCCAAAAGATTAAATTATTATCACAATCTGGGACGTAGCAAAGAAAGAGAAATCATCGTCCACCGGATGTTTCGGTTCCAATTTGCTGTTGAATCTCCAATGCTATCATCGTTTACTTTTGCGGTTGTTGCAGACACTTGTTCATAAATGGTCCAATGCTGAAGCTTCTGCCATATTGCTTCAAGTTGGTCGTCTGGCAGTTTTGGTCGTTTCTCCAGCAACTCGGTGCATGTGTACGGCAAGTTGATCAGCGTTTGCCTAAGCAACAGTGTTTGTTCGCCTTCTTCATCTCTCAACTCTATTGGTCTTTCCTGCTGCCAGCCTTTTCGTCCGTCTGGAAGCGTGACTTCTTTGTAAAGCGAACGATTAAAATCTGCAGCCCAACGTAGGAGCGGCAAACGTTCACCCGAGCCTTCAGGAAGAGCATTTGCCTTTTGCTGCCAAGTCGCCGAAATTTCAGCAAAGACGGCTTCTAATTCAGGTTTTGTCATGAGCCATTCGCAGCATGCGTTTTTGAGCTGTTTTTTTCGACCAGGTAATTGAGCCCATTCCGCCCGAAGTTTATTGATATATTCCCCTTCGCGCGACCAATAATCATCTCCTAGGTTATCCAAGACGGCCTTATGGTCAAACATGTATATATCGCGAAGAAATAGCAGTGGCTTCAAATCAGTGGCGAACTTATCCGGATGCCTTTTGCCGATACTAACCAATACTCCAGCAAACGCTAGCGATCGACCTTCTTGATAGAGCAAGTTAACGGCATCCGAGATGCCGTTATTAGCCTCGATTTGTTCGTCAAACCACTTCTCAACTGCCATGAGCGCGCAGGTTATCATTTGAGGCGTGTTCATATGGAAACGGTTCCAGGCGTAGACTTGATGATTGCCTTTCCATCGAAATGTTCCTTGAGGAGTCGAGATGTGTACTTCCCGAACACCTGGATCATACGGCCACCAATCCTCGTAACGATCTGTGGCAAAATTTACTAGACGGACTACGAGACCCAACGCGGCTCTCCAATCCTGCCGGAGGAAGTTCAGAAAAGGACCTTTAGACCAAAATGCCGGATACATGTCGTCTGCGTCAGAGCAGAAGCCATGTTGATCGCTTTCAAAACTATGCCGGCCCCGAATAATCTCTGACCTTGGCCAATCAATTAGGAATGCCAAGGTTGCCTCACATGCCGCGTTAGGACGTAATTTGAAAAGGATTAACGCTGTGGTGTCATCAAACCATGCGCGGAAAAAGTCTTTGCTGATCCGACGTGTAGGTCCTTCAGGCCAGGATTCAACAGGGGTTTTCACATAAGAATCATATTGTTCAAATGGACGGTTATGCCACTCACCATTCCATCCTTCATCTGCCGTATCGCTAACGTCGCCTTTCTCCCACGGAATGCGTCCTGCTGCCTTGAGCAACAACTTTGCAGATCGATCGGGAAATTGTGACGCCGCAAGCAACGCCGATGTATAGATGCGGACGCGCGACTTGCTTCCACAAGCAATGCTCTGAGGACCACGGTCATGGCGGTATTCCCCAGATACTTCCCGGTGGAGTTCTTTCTCCCCGTTGAGCAAGACTAAATCGGCCAATGCTGGCCATTGTAATTTAATATATTCTTCTAAACGAGCCCACATCGCACCGATTTCAGCGAGTTCCACAGGGATGAAATCAGTTGATTGGTCGGAATTGACGATTAAAAACTCTAGAAAAGGATTCCAAAGGACGGCCTGTGGCAGGCGAAAACGAATTGTCGCCTCCTGTGCCAAAGTGGAGTCAATTTGATAAAAGCGCTGCTGGATTATTGGGTCCGGAATAGTGCCTGTGTGTAACATACGCTTAGCAAAGCGCTTCAACAACCAGCCATCTTCATCGAAAAGATCGATTTGAACGTTTTTGAGGACTTGAGATGAATTGGCGCAATAGGCAATGCCTTCCAACCAGGAGTCCAATACCTGCAAGTCTTCGGCCGGAGGCTCTTTTCCATCTTTTATTTCACCCTTGCATCGTGTGACAACCGAACGCCATCGTGCAAGATTGGGTGTTCGTTCCAGCAAGTGCTGCGAGAGTAGTCGAATGGCCCGAAGCCATGGAGGATTCTCGGTGTTCGCACGCATGAATGAAAGAGCATCATCTCCAAGTGACCGGAGATGCATTACGCGCGTCCAATCGGCGAGTAAATCATGATCGAAACGAAAGCGACCATCCCCAGTTCGACGTAGAACCCGATTCCGCAGGAGGCTTTCAACTGATTCTGAGGGACCAGCAGGGACATCTGGTGATACTTCAGTAACAAGGTCGTTAGCCATTCGAATCGCCACATCTCGAGCAATCTTTTCTTCGGCAGCGAATGGCTTCCCACTTTTCACCTGCTCCTCCCACCACCAATCAACGAGATCGGCTTCGCTAGCCCAATTCAGATTGTCCGAAAGTTGTCCGCGAAGAATCAGATCTAGCATTTTGGGCGAAGCCAACATTCGCGAGAGATGTGAGTGTGAAATAAGTCGACGAATCGAGGGTGATCTGGCAATGACCAGATTCATGTCATCTTTAGATAGGTCACCGCAACGCACCTCCTTCGTAAGTGCGTCTGTCCCTGCAATTGTCTTCGCCAAGTGGCGCGAAACACGTGACCATTCTGGTGTCTGACAGACTAGAATCACTTTCCATGTCGATGCCTCATTAGAGGAAAGGGCTGTTATTGTTTGCCCAATTCGCTTAAAGACATCGTCATTGGCACAAGCGTCCATTGCATCGAAAACTATCAGCCCTGTCGGCAAGCGGGTCCGCTGAAGAACTTCAATAAAGTCAGCAACGGAAGCAATCAAGCGAGGGAACTGGTCTGTTTTAACCCACACAATCTCAGCACCGGAAAGGGATTTCTCGGTTGCGAGGGTTTTTGCCAGCGCGCTTTTTCCCGAGCCCGATTCCCCAATGAAATGAAAAGAATGGTGAGCCAATAGCATCTTCCGTAAACTGGCTAGTTCAACTTCGCGGGGCAAGGTTTGACCGTTTGGAAGGGAGTTTTCAATTTGGCTCATCCATTCCTGAGTAAAGGCATGGATTGAACGCAAAGCAGAGATATCCAGCGGATCATCACGAAGCCTAAAACTGTGCCGAAGTTTTGATGCAAGCCGCTCTCGCGTAAACCGGCTTCCCAATTACACTCCATAATCCATCGCGGATCGCAGCGTTACATCCCTTCGCATTGACCTGTCGGTTGCTTTTCACTGAGCAACAGCACCTTGTCTGCGTGCCATTATTATTTGTCACGGTTAACAACAAATCCCCGAAAGGCTCCCAATCAAGGGCCACTCGTTCAATTCGCTCAACGACTCTGAATTCTTTTCCGAGCGAAGACTTACCTGAGAGAATTTCACAGAATAGAAAGGCGGCGACCTTGTCTTCAAATGAAATACCAGCAACGCTTGCGGACTTGAGGCTGAGTGGTGGGGCGAGTCTTTTTTTGTGCGGTGCCGTCTGTTTCTTTGTAATTTTCATTGAGAAAAATTTATATCTGGTGCAGATGTAGCCGTTTGATTTGAGGTTGGTAGGTTAATTGTTCGCGCGCGGCCCAGGCGCGCAAGCGAGCCAGCAGGGCATTGGCGTCGGGACTGTTTTGGAACGACAGGAATTCGGCGTCCCATTGAGCCCGTAGAAATGGATCATCGAAGATCGGCAACATCGGCATATGTCAAACGCTACCAGACGAGGCTGGAGAAGGCCAGAAAGAAACCAATATGCCTTGGATGAAATTGGAGAACGGCGGTGACCGCCGTGTCCAGGTGGTTTGATTTTCGTGTTGCTGACATCCTTAAATAAGATGAGTATCTTTGTCGGCAATGAAAATCCCCGTTATGAGGTAACCCATGCGCATGGAATTGGACTCACGCCGGACCTGGGCTATTCGGTGCCAGGATTGGCCTGGCTTTAATATCGGATCGATGCGGCCCCAATTGAAGGTGGACGCCGAGGTTCTAGAGGCGGATCAGATTGATCCGGTTGAGGGAGGATGGACGGTTCGATTCAATGCGGATTTCAGCTTGGATTGTATCCTGCGTCCGGTCGAGGGCGGGTATTGCCTGGAGCCGGTATTGCGATACCGGGGGCGGATGCCCCGAATTGTGAAAGCCATTCGATATGGAGGAACTCAGGCCTCGGAGACGTCCGATGCGGTGCAGTTTGGGGAGCAGCCCGATGGGGTCCGGGTCATGGAACAGGCGAATTATGGCGGACAGGTACGGTCTTTGCTGTTGCCGACAATTCTTCCCGCACCGACGGTTTCCGGTGAACCCGGTTCCGAAACGGCCCACCGTCAGCAAGTATCCCAGGGGTTCACGGTAATCTATGATCGCCGGGCGCGTAAGGCCCTGCTGGCGGGATTTGAAGCCGCCGAACGCTGGGCGGGAACTTTTCGGTTGGAACAGGATGCGGCAGGGAAGCCGGTGGGCTGGTTCGTGGAATACGACACCGGTGAGGTTCGGATTGAGCCGGGGGAAAGTTGGGCGATGGAACCCCTGCTGCTGAACATCGGCGACGATCCCTGGTGCTTGTTGGAAGAGTTTGCCGACCGGGCAGCCGCCCGGCATCCGGTCCATGTGCCGCCCCAGCCCCCCGTATCCTGGTGCAGTTGGTATCCCTATCGGTTGGGTGAGACCGCGGACCGGTTGATCGAAACGGCACAGATTGCGGCTGCGCGCCTCAAGCCGTTGGGTCTGTCGATTATCGAGGCGGATTTGGGTTGGGAAAAAGACTGGTTGCCCAATGAATTTGAGGAGAACGCTCAATTCGCGGGAGGGCTGGAGGTATTGGCTGAGCGAGTGGAGCAGTTGGGCTTGGAATTGGGAGTCTGGACGGCGCCTTTCATGATCTCGGAATTTTCAGCCCTTTACCGGGAGCATCCGGACTGGTTGATTCCCGGCGAAGATGGCCAGCCCCGATCAATTTGGACCTGGTATTGGGAACCGCATGGCCGGGTTTTTGTTCTGGATTTGTCGCATCCGCAGGCCCGGGCGTGGGTGGCCGAAAACATCCGCAAATTGCATGATAAAGGGGTGCGTTATTTTAAATTCGATTTTATCGGGTGTGTTTCCGGATATGAGGCCCTGCGGCGGCATGATCCGCGGATGGTGACCGGAGGGGGAACGGAGGCCGCACGAAAAACAGCGGCACTGATACGGACGGCGGCGGGGGATTCCTGGATCCTGAACTGCGGCGGACCGGAAATGCCCGGGACCGGCCACTGGCCGCTTTTGTATGCCTGTCAGGACACCGGCAATACGGGATTGATCAAGCCTGATTTTCAGAGCGCCAATCTCCAGGCCTTGTCCTGTCATTTATTTAAGAACCGACGGTGGGGCTGGATTCAGCCGTCCTGCCTGTGTGTGGGATTACCCGGAACGTTAGAAGAGGCCCGATTGCGGGCAACGGTGGCGTTTCTGGCGGGAGGTCAGGTGGATATTTCGGACGCCTTGACCACGCTCCCCGAGGAACGCTGGCGGGTGCTTCAGACCACGTTGCCCGTTTTGGGGACCAGCGCAAAACCGATTGATCTTTTCGATCCCGTCGATTATTCGGATCGATATGATTATGCGGCAACCTGTAAGGGAGAGGCGGACGCCGGAGCGCAAGCTCAGGAGGCCATGCCCGGTTCCGTCTGGCACCTGCATGTGAAAAGCGACTGGGATGAATGGGATCTGGTCGCATTCTTTTCTTTTGAGACAACCCCTCGCGATACGGATCCGAAAGTGGTCCGTTTTGGATTGCCCTTGTCCCGCCTGGGGCTCGATGCCCGGGATACCTGGATGGCGTATGAATTCTGGGACGGCCAGGCCTTGGGCAATTTGCCGGGCGGGCGCCGCAATGTAAAAGATTACCGGCATCCCGGCGACTTTCAGGATCTGCTGATGGGTACGGATCCGAGCCGCCTCGAACTCTGTTATTCCGGGCTTGGATGCAAATTGATTTGTCTACGCCGCCGTCGGACGCATCCCTGGGTGATCGGAACGGGATTTCATCAGAGCTGCGGATGTGAATTAAGCGGGGTGACCTGGCGTGAAGCCACCGGCGAATTGGCCGGAATTCTGAAACGCCCGGCGGGCGAGACCGGCAACCTGGTCTTGGATGGGACGGGTCAAATGCCGGTGGAGGCGCGGGTAGGGGGGCGTGTGGCGACCCTCCGTCCCGGTGCTCACGGAAGCTGGATCTTGTCGATTCAGGCTGAGACTGATATAACGCCCTGGTCGATCCGCTTTGCGAAAGGATAAATACCATGAACCGTTCCTCCCAAATCGAGGCCAGTATTGCCAGTTGCGGCCGGGCCATTACCGGGTTACGCGCGCAGATCTCTCTTTTAGAAAAGACAGGGCAAGTCTTGTTAGATTGTTTTGCGCGCGGCGGAAAAGTGATGACGGCGGGCAACGGCGGCAGCGCCGCCGAGGCGTTGCACCTGGCGGAGGAGTTGATCGGCCGGTTCAAGGCGGATCGTCCGGCCCTGCCGGCGCTGGCCCTGGTGGCTGATCCCACCGCGCTTACCTGTATTGGAAACGATTTTGGATTCGACCAGATCTTTCGTCGACAGGTGGAGGGCTTGGGCCGGCCAGGGGATGTGCTGGTATTGTTTTCAACCAGCGGAAAATCGCGGAACCTGACAGAAGCACTAGAGGCGGCCCGGGCGCGGCAAATGGTGGTAATCGCTTTATTGGGCGGTGATGGCGGGCATCTGAAAGGGCACGCCGATTTTGAAATCCGAGTGGCCGCCGATGCTTCCGCGCGGGTCCAGGAGGCGCACCAGTTGATCGTGCATCTCTGGCTGGAGATGATTGAAGGGGAGGCTTAACGGAGCGGGAGAAAAGGTTCGCGTCTTCACTTATGATTCCGCTGAAAAGTCGGTTTACCCCGGGAGGGACGGCTGCCACGCCGTCCGCCGACTTTTTAGCGGATTCTATTTTCACATTCGCCACCGGTGATCGGTTTTCGGATCACCGGAGTCTGGCCAGAGCCGCCCGGATCAGCATGGCAAGACCCACGGTCTCGTCCGGCGGCAGGTAGTCTGCCATCGCCTTACGGATGTCGTCATCGGACAACCCGGCCGCCTGGGCGCGAAGGAAATCATAGAACTCGTTGATTGTGCTGCCGACAAAATGATCCTCTTTCGTGACCAGTCTTGAGTAGCAGGGACGTCGCAAGCGTGACCTTAAATTTTCCGCATCCGGGACCACCTGCATCTGCAGGTAGAACCAGATATCGTAAAGATCCCGGATCAACCGTCGCTCGTTCCAGGCGGCCATCTTGTTGGCCAGCGCAACGGAATGATCCACTACCGGGATGATCCTCCGCGGCAAATTGAAACGGGGAGAAAACAACCGGGTTGAGGCCATTGCCGTTCTCATCTCCAAGGCGACCTGGGCCTCAACTTGAATCGTCGTCTGATCCACCGTTACCACCGCACGTAAGCATTTCGAGTTGAGGGAATACTCCACTACCGCGCCCTCGATCGATTTCAGGCATTTCACGATTTCCCCCACAATGTCCTTCTTGGACCGGTAAGGAACGAAGACGTAGTCAATGTCATTTGTGAGGCGCTCCGACCCTAGAATGCGCAGAACCATGCCTCCCCTGAGGATCGCCTTCTTGTCAAAGGTGCGCGCGAACAGATCCACCACCTGGGCCAGCAAGGCCTGTTCCTTCTCAATCATAGAGATCTCCAAACTTTCCGGAAAAAGGCCACAAAACGTGGGTCATACTGTTTTAGAAACTCTGAAATGACTCCGGGATCGAACCCTTGCACGGCTATATCGGTGGCTGGGTCGAAGGAGAATTGTTTGCCTTTATAATAGAAGTAGCAGACATCAAGGAATGCCTTCTCCGGCGTGGCAGTCAGAATCCCATCCATCGAAATGAAACCAAAGTAGAGACGAGGATCAATGCTGAGATGTTCAATCGTACCTAGAGCGCACTGATAAAGGCGGGGCCGGCCGATCTTGACGGCTTGGACCTTACGGGCGGGAACGGATCCAATCAAAGCCTTGGCCGCCAGCACGGTGCCCGTGGAGATGTAGGCCTCTGGAGCGATCTTGGCGCTGATCACCGGCAAGGCCGCATCGGGCGTGGCGTACATCCCGCGTTTCACCTTGATCAGCGATCCCTGCCGGACCATGTCCTTCACGGTTCTGTATAGGGTTGCTTCCGGCTGTTGACTAAACAAAACCTTCAAATCTGGCAGGGCAAACACCCCGTTCAGTTCCTTCGACCAAGTATCAACCATTCTATAAGTCTTCAAGTCCATGTATAGAAACTATCATTTATTGATAGTAATTGTCAATGGACAAAAGAGGGCTGATTTTAAAGTCCGCTGGGGATCAGGCAAGGAGTGCCTATCCGATGACTAAAACACAATTTCGCAACCCGGCAGGGCTTTGCGAATTCGATCTCTTTCCGCTTCAGGCAGGGGATTACCCTTCAAATGAAGGCGTTTGAGGGTGGGGGCCAGCCGGTCTATTTTTTCGGGCAGAGCGGTGATTTGATTGCCGTTCAACCGGAGCCATTTCAAGGACGGGAGTTCGACGATTTCCGGGGGCAGCTGGGTCAAATGATTGCGATCGAGGTTTAAATAAGTCAGTTTTTTGGCGGAAACGATCTCGGGCGGAAGGTTGGAGATTGCGTTGTCGTTCAGATAGAGCTGAGTCAGGGCGGGGAGTTTGCAGAGGACCGGGTTTAATTCGGCGATTTGATTTTCGCCCAGGTCCACCCACACCAGGCGGTTAAGCGCGGTGATTTCAGAGGGGATGGCGGTCAACTTGTTTTTACGAAGGCTGAGCCGTTCCAAAGAGGTGATCGTCCAGAGTTTGGGATCGACTTGGGTCTGGCCTTGATCGTACAGCCAGAGGTTACGG
>Ga0118677_10013017_pt1 | contig 12073 bp, 6 predicted proteins | sample AliMusrvi5mmetaG_FD_86154 | JGI IMG/M metagenome (GOLD analysis project Ga0118677, IMG submission 86154) | reverse complement strand
CTGTCCTTGGCTCATACCCTTACTCTTCGACGGTGGACGCAAATCTCCTTGGTATTTTTAGCCTGATCAGCGATATTTTACGAGAAAAGACCGATGCCAGACTTTATCCGCGGGCTGCTAGCCCTTCACGCCATCGGTAAACTGCCGCCGGCAGAGGGCGGCATAGGTGCCGTCGAGGCGGATGAGGGAATCGTGGGTGCCGAGTTCGGCGACGCGGGCGTCGTCGATGACGGCGATCAGGTCGGCGTGGCGAATGGTGGCAAGGCGGTGGGCGATGACCAGGGTGGTACGGTCACGCATCAGGTTTTCCAGCGCGAGTTGCACGATGTGCTCGCTTTCGGCGTCCAGCGCGCTGGTGGCTTCGTCGAGGATGAGGATGGCGGGATCTTTGAGGAACGCGCGGGCGATGGAGATGCGCTGCTGCTGGCCGCCGGAGAGTTTCATGCCGCGTTCGCCGATGAGGCTGTCATACCCATGTTCCAGTTTCTCGATGAACTCGTCGGCGTAGGCGCACCGGGCCGCCTCGCGCACCTCGTCTTCCCCGGCATCGGGACGGCCATACAGGATATTATCGGCAATGGTGCCGGAGAACAGCAGCGGCGCCTGCGGCACCAGGCCGATCTGCCGGCGCAGGGAAAAGATCGTGTAGTCGCGCAGGTCGCGCCCGTCGATGCGGATGCAGCCTTCCTGCCACTCGTAGAAGCGATTCACCAGGTTAGTCACGGTGGTTTTGCCGCTGCCGGAAGGCCCGACGATCGCCACCGTCGCGCGCGCCGGCACGTCCAGCGTCAGGTCGGTGAAGACCGGATAGGCGGAGCCGGGGTACGTAAAGGCGACGTGCTCGAAGTGGATCTCGCCGGCAAAATGCGGCGCCGGCGTCGCGCCGGGACGGTCGGCGATTTCCGGTTCGGTATCGAAGATGGCAAAGATGCGGTCAGTGGCGCCCAGCGCGGTCGCCAGCAGCACCTGCATCTCGTTCAGCCAGTCGAAGGGCATATACAATTGCCCCTGCATGAGCACGAACTGGGTGAGCACGCCGACGGACACTTTGCCGGCATGATAGAGCGCCAGATAGCCGCCCACGCCGATGAGCAGCAGTTGCCCGGTCATCCGCAGCACCTGCATCAGCGCTTCGTTGAGCCCATTCAGGCGCGAGTTGTGCGCCCCCAATTCGACGAGGGCGATGGTATCGTCGCTGAAGCGCTGCACCTCGTCTTCTTCATGGGTGAAGGCCTTGACGATGGTGGCGGCGGCCAACTTCTCCTGCGTGCTGCCGGCCAGATGCGCGAGCCGGTCGCTGATGGACTTGGCATTCTTCTTGACCTTCCAGGCGATGGCGCGCTGGATGAGGATCTGGAAGGGGATGAGCGACAACGACAGCGCGCCCAGCAGCAGGTTGCGCGAGAAGAAATAACCCAGCACCACCACGATCAGGCCGATGCTCATCCACATCTGTACGAAGGCGCGGCCGATGAAGGGCTGGATCGATTCGATGTCCCAGATGATGCGGTTGGTCAACGAGCCGGAGCGATTGCTCTCGAAGAAGGAATGCGAAAGCTTTTGCATGTGCGCGTAAAGATCGCAGCGCAGATTGCGCACCACCTCCTGCACCGCCCGCGCCCCGATGGCCGAGCGGAGATAGACCGGCACCGGCGCCACCAGCAGCAAGCCCGTCCCCAGCAACAGATAGTGCCGGAGACGCAGCCACACTGCTGCCGGTGCCTGCCCGTCCGACGTCGCCAGCACATCGACGCACTGCCCCACCACCCACATGATGCCGACGGGAATAAGCAGCTTGATCAATCCGCACACCGTCGCCGCGGCAAACGACGTCCAATAGGGACGCACATACGCCAGCAATCGCCAGAGATTCCGTGAACTCGCCGCTGCCTCAGAGGATCCCATACCTTATAATTGCCGCCCCACGCACCAGTCTCCTGCCGACGCAACGTGTATTTGTGGAATAAGGGACAAGATGGTCGGCGAGGCACCGTGCTCTCAGCGGGCAGTAATCAAGGTAAAATCATTATCTATTGTTTAATCTGCCAGGCCTTGCTATACTGTCAAAACGGTAATACTCATTACTGCCATTCCATACCCTGCAGGCGATTTCTGTGATCGGAAGTGTATGATGAACCTGATCGACGGAAAGTATACCCTCCCGCAAATTGTCGATCTCCAACAGTTTCAGACCTTACTGGAAAATTTCACGCGGGCGACCGGATTTACCACGGCCCTGGTCTCGTATCCGGATCAGCAGTTGCTCATCACCACCGGCTGGCGTGATGTGTGCACGAAATTCCATCGCGCGAATTGGGCCTCCGCGCAGCATTGCGTGTCCAGCAATCGGCTACAGTCGCAGGCGCTGGCCGAACAGCGCCTGCTCAATATCTGCCCGTGCGAGAATGGACTGGTCGATGGCGCCACGCCGGTGATTATACACGGCACGCATGTGGCCAGTTTGGCCACGGGACAAATCTTTTTCGCTCCGCCGGACGAAGCCCGTTTCCTCCGGCAAGCCGAGCAATATGGCTTCGATCCGGATGCCTACCTGGCCGCGGTCCGGGCGGTGCCGGTGGTGACGGAAGCGCAATTCGAGGCGGCGTTGTGTTTCCTGCGCGAATTGGCGCAACTGCTGGCCGAACAAGCCATTGCGAACCTGGATAGTCAGGCCACCGCCGAAGCGCTGCGCAGCAGTGAAACCCGCGCTCGCGCGATCCTGGAGGCGGCGGAGGTCGGGTTACTGATTGTCGATGCCGAAACGCATGAGATTCTTTCGGTCAATCCCAAGGCGCTGGCGTTGTTTGAAACCACCGAGGAGCACTTGCTACATCGGGTGTGCCATCGCTTCATTTGCCCCGCGGAAGTGGGGAAGTGCCCGATCACTGACTTGAAGCAAGTCGTGGACACCTCAGAGCGTGAACTACTGAACGTGCGCGGTGAATCACGTCCTATTTTAAAATCCGTCCGGGAAATCCAGCTCGATGGCCGCGCATGTCTCCTCGAATCCTACATCGACATTACCGCCCAAAAACGTGTCGAAGCCGAGTTGCAAGCCGCTAATGCACAAATGCACGCCCTGCTCAGCGCCATTCCCGACCTGCTGTTCGAGTATGACAGGGAAGGGCGTGTATTGAGCTTTCAGACCAATGATCCCTCGCAACTCTCGTTGCACCCGGAACAATTTCTCGGTCACACTATCAGCGATATCTTGCCGGCAGCGGTGGCAGACAAAATCACCGCGGGACTAACCTTGGCTGCTACCGAAGGTTTCGCGCGGAATATCGAATATCAACTGACACAGTCCGGGGTGACACGCTGGTACGAAATGGCGATCTCCCGGTGCGATCCCGCCGGTAATCGCTTTCTGGCTGTTTCCCGTAATATCACCGAACGCATCCAGGCGCAGCAAGTATTACATGATTTACAACAGCAGTTCAAATACCTGGTCGATCATACCAGCGATTTCATTATCCAGGTCGATATGGAAGGGAATTATTGCTACTGCAACGCGGCGTCCGAAGGCTTTATCGGGTATACCACCAGTGAATTACTGCAGATGAACATTCGGCAGATCACCGCGCCGGAGTATCACGCCTTACTCTTTGCGCGATTGCGCTGTCGCAAGCTGAAGCAAGCGATCGATGAACGCCCCTATCAGATTGAACTCCTGCATCGTGATGGCCACCGGGTGTGGGCGGAATTAACCACCACGGTGGTGTATGACGCGGAGCAACGCCCCATCGCCGTGCAGGCCATTGCCCGCAATATCGACGAGCGGAAGCGCTTTGAACAGCGGTTGACCGCGCTCCGGGATGGTTTTCTTCATTTCGGACCGGATCCGGTCAGCAATATCAATCGTTTGACGGCACTCGCCGGTGAACTGCTGACGGCGAGTTGCGCGATCTATCACCGGTTAGAAGGCGACGGTTTACACGCCGTCGGGTGTTGGCACACGCCGCCGGATTTCCCACCGTTCTGCGCCGCGGACGGGTGCATTTGTGCGCAAGGCATCGCCCGACAATCCCCCGAACCGTGCGTGCTCCACGATCTGCCGCACTCCCCGTATGCGGCAACCGACCCGCATGTGCGCCGTTACGGCCTGCAAACGTATATCGGGTATCCAGTTGCTTTGCAGAATGCCAATATCGGGTCGCTTAGCGTCGTCTATCGGCAGGAGTATGCACCCTCGGATGATGATCTACAGCTCCTCGGCATTCTCGCCATGGCGATCGGCATCGAGGAGTTGCGCCGGCAGGCCATTCGCGAATTGGCGGAGAGTGAAGAACGCTATAAAGCGTTAATACAGAATGCGGTGGAAGGAATTGCCGCCATGAACCCGAAGACGGAACGCTTGAAATTTTTCAATCCGGCGTTCTGTGCCATGTTCGGCTATACTGCCGACGAATGCGCCAACCTGGCTTTACCAGATTTTCACCCGCTGGATATCCGGTCCAAAGCGCAGGAGGAATTCCAGGCAGTAGCGCGCGGCGAGGACATTGATTTGAATGCCATTCCGTGCCGGCGAAAAGACGGCAGCATTTTCTATGCCGATATTACGGGGGCACCCATCGTCCTGGAAGGTGAGCCGTGTCTGATGGGCTTTTTCACCGATAGTACCGAGCGCAAACGCGTTGAGGCGGAACGGCTGGAGATGGAACGCCGTTTGTTGCATTCAGCCTGGGGGTGCTGGCTGGCGGCATCGCGCATGACTTCAACAATCTGTTGATGGCGATTCTCGGGAATCTGGACATCGCCTTGACGGATTTACCCACTACGCATCCCGCGCGCGCCGGTATCGAACAAGCGATACACGCCTCGCATCATGCCACCGATCTCACGCGCCAGATGTTGGCGTATTCCGGCAAGGGGCACGTGATCCTGGATAGCTTGAATTTGAATACGCTGGTGCGCGATAATACCGATATCTTCCGGGCGGCAATCGCGCGCACGATTACGTTAACCCTGGAGATCACGCCGGACATCCCGTCGATCATCGCCGACCCCGGACAGGTGCAGCAGGTGGTGATGAATCTGCTGACCAATGCCTCGGAAGCCATCGGGGCAAAAACCGGAGTGATCACGCTGGTGACCGGTGTTCGCGCGTGCGATAGCGCCTATCTGCAGCGCAGCCGCCTGGAAGAGAAATCCGCGCCCGGACGCTATGTGTTCGTGGAAGTGACGGATAACGGGTGCGGTATGGATGCCGGCACATTGGCCAAAATGTTCGATCCGTTCTTTACCACCAAGTTTACCGGTCGTGGACTCGGCATGTCCGCCGTATTGGGTATTCTCCAGGGGCATCACGGTGCGATCATCATCGACAGTGCCGTCGATCAGGGTACGAGTATTCGCGTGCTGTTCCCGGCCTGCCCGGACGTGGCGCCGGCTGAACCGGTATCCGCGCCCACGGACACCCAGCCGGCCGCGACCAGTGCCGTTGCCGTCCCCCCGTGCATTCTGGTGATCGATGATGAAGAGATGATTCGTTCCATCTGCATACGTTTGCTCACCAGGCACGGCTTTGCCGCGGTCGGCGCCGCGGATGGCGAGGAGGCAATACGCCTCTGTCAGGCGTCGGCGCAGGACTTCGCCTGCGTGTTGCTGGACTTGACCATGCCGAACATGGATGGTGTCGCCACTTTCGGTGAGATCAAGCGACTGCATCCTGATCTGCCGGTGATCCTCTGCAGCGGCTATACCGAGCAGGAAATCAATTCCCGCTTTTCCGAGCATAAACCCGACGACTTCCTCCAGAAACCCTATCGCCCGCACGAATTGCATGCTACAATCACACGGGTGTTGGAACGCCGGCAGGCGGCGGCTTTGAAACCGGGCTAATGCCAATTCAATGTTATCGATAGAAACCATTCAGGCATTGCTGGCGCGCGAGCGTCCCCGCGAGCACGCCGGTGGTTTCGATACGCCCCTGCGTAGTCTACTCAACCACCGGCGTGCTCGCGGGGACGCTCGCGCGCCAGCAATGCCTGAACGGTTACGATGGGAGTAACGACATGCGTATCGTGTGGGTGTTAGGAATGCTCTTGTTATTGGGCGGCATCGCGTTGGGTCGCCCGCTGGTGATGAATGCCCACACGCTCCCGGCGTGGAAATTGCCGGCGGAGAATTGGCAGTTTTATCCTCTCCAGTGGCAAACCCAGCCGTTGTCACGGGGAGAATACGGCGATTGCGAGATCACCGCGCTGGTCACGGTCGGGCCATCGCTGCCGGTCGCACCGCCGTTCGACACGGCGCATTACACCCGGCACATGTCGTTGTCGCAGTTTTACTTTCAGGGTGGGCTGGTGCTGCGTGCCCAGGGGACGCGCCAATATCGCCTGCAGCTCTCGGCCAGCGACCACACCATCGCGCTGTGGAAGACGCCGGAGAATTTTCTGGCCGTCGCTGACATGCCGCTGCGGGAAGGACAAGCCGTGCGGCTGGTCGTGCGGCTGGCCGGACCGCGCATTACCGTCGACGCGGATGGAAAGCGTCTCTTCGATGTGGTGGACCGCGTGGATCCGATCCTGAACGGGCAGGTGCTGGCGGGCGCCAATCACGCGCGCATGACCTTCGATGCCGTCGCGGTGACGCGCCTCCCCGCGCCGGCCGCCGAACCGGCCGCCGTGCATCACCCGGCGTTTACCGTACGGCCCTGGTGCCGGGCACGCTGGATTTTCGACGGCGCCGAACCCATCGCCCGGCTGGGTGACGGGCAAGATGGCAAACCCTGGAGTTATTTCCCCACCGCACTCTACTCGACCAAGCTGCGACCCGGCACGCGGGAGGCGGATTGCATTCCGCTCTGTTATACTTCGCTGGGCAACTGGCCGGACAACCCCATCACGGTGATCACTGAGACGGCGGAGCGGCTCGTGCTGGAAGCGCGCACGTCCGATCGCACCCCCGAGCACGCGCCGACCGGCACGGCGCTCTTCCGGATGACGCTCACGTACGATGCCGCGCGTGACACCTATGTGTATGACGTGGATAGCACGGTGACCTACCTGAAAGCACGCCTGCCGATTGTCGAAGTGCTGGACCCATGGGCGTATGGGGTGACCGGGCCGGCGTACTCCGAGGCGCCGCAATGGGATAAGCGCTACACGCATATCCTCTGGCGCGGCGAGGATGGTCGTTTCTATCGCCAGCCCTTCAACCATTTTTCCATCTTCGATGGCTTGCTCTCCGCGACGCAGCCGGAGGTGGTCTATGTCGGTGAAACCGATGTCAACCCGCGTTACGAACTCTACGGCGACGCCTTGAAGTGCCGGTATAAGATCGGCCTGTGTACCGTCATGTTCGATCTCCACGTGCAACCCACCCGCAAGGCCATGCTGCCGGCCGGCGCTACCGAACGCTTCCAATGGCGGGAAAGCTGCGTGCAGGGCGCGGAAGCGACCCGGCTGTGGGAAGCGTCCGCCTGGTCGGTGGACGAGAAGACGCAGAACAGAATGACCGCGCTGCTCTTTCCCAGCGGCACCACCTTCGCTCCGGCGCAGACGGTGCGCGCCATCGATCCCACCCCCACCCAGCCATTCGCGCCCAGCGCCTATTACCAGCTCGATCCGCAGGTCGGGCATAACGCGCCCGGATCACTGCGAATGGTGGCGGTAGACGGCCAGCGGGAAGTCAAAGTCAGCGATGGCGCCAGCTATTTCGGCCGGGGGTTCGACGGGCGCGAGATGGAACTGGTGGCCTATGTCCGCACCGAAGGGCTGGACGGCAAATTCACCATCAACCTGGAAGTCTACGGCCAGCCCAACAGCCGGGTCACCTCCACCCCGCTGACCGGAACGCATGGGTGGCAGCGCATCGCCCTGCGCGTGCATCCCCAACCCCAAAACTATTTTGTCACCCTCACGCTGGCGCTGGATGCCAAACGAGGCGCCAACGGCGTAGTGTGGATCGATGACGTGACGTTGTTGCCGGTGGGGAAGGCGGGACGGTAACGCGGAATGTCAGAATTTAAGCATCTGAAAGAAAAAGGGAACCGACCATGACTCCACCAACCACCTTAAAGGTCTCTTGCGCCCAATTGCACTGGGCGCAGTCATTAGAGCGGAATCTAGCGCACACGCTGGCGTATCTGCGGCAGGCGGCCGCGGAAGGGAGCCGCGTGGTGCTCTTTCCGGAAGCGACGTTGACCGGCTATTACTTCCCATACCTGGTCAACTTGCCGCCGGAGCAGGTGAAGGACGCGCTGGCGCAAGTCTGCCGGGCGACGGCGGAGGCCGGCATCTGGACGATCGTCGGCACCATTCAGCCCACCGCCGATCGCTTTCTCAACCTGGCGCACGTGATCGATCCCGCCGGGCAGATCGTGCATGAATATGCCAAGGTGCACATGGCGGGGCGCGACGAGATGCAGTATTGCCGGGGCGGCAACAAGCTCTCGCTGTTCGAGATCGACGGGATTCTCTGCACATTAGTCATCTGCCGGGACGGACGTCACCCCGAACTCTACCGGATTCCGGCGATGGCCGGCGCGCAGATCCTCTTCCACCCCTCGTGCAGTTCGGATGAGATCGAAGCGGTTACCTGGAAGCGCACTTCGGGCCGCGCGCAACAACCAATCGGCCCCAATAGCAAAATCTTCCACTGCGTGGCCAACACCATCGGCGAGTCGCCGGACGGCAAACAAACCTCCAGCGGCATGTCCTTCATCCGCGAGCCGATGGGCATTCCGCTGGCAGAAGCGGGCTTCTACCAGGAAGAGCTCATCACCGCCGTCCTCGACCTCTCCCGCGCCGACCGCCACTACGTCCGCGACAGCTTCACCAACCCACCCTTCCTGCACCACTATTGGGAAGCGATGGTCGAAGACTGTAAAGCGCGGAAAGATATGAAGCCGGAGTGAAGGTCGGAGAAAAATACTCCGATTTTTCAACGCAGCGGCGCGGAGATGCAGAGGACGACGCGAAAGAGAATAACTCTCTGCGTCGTCCTCTGCATCTCCGCGCCGCTGCGTTGAAAACTCTTAATCTGCGAAATCTGCGTAATCTGCGGTTCCCGTCCTCCTAACCATCTCCACTGCCTCTTCCCGCGTGCGAATCACGCCGTCGAGTTGCGCGGCGCGGAGGGTGCGGAGGAGGTGGCCGATTTGTGGGCCGCGCGGGATGCCGAGGGCTTTGAGGTCGTCGGCGGTGAACAGCGGGGACAGGTGGCGCAGGGTGACCAGATAGGTGGTCACGCGTTCCCACACCGAATCGTCCGGCGACAGCGCCAGCAGCAACAGGCAAAGCGGGATGGACAGCCGATGCAGCAGAAGGTCGAGTTCGCTGGGGCGCAATCCGGGCGCTGCCAGCGCCGGGAGCAGCGCGGCCAGACTCGGTGTTTGCGCGGCCAGCGTCAATTCCCGTTTGCGCAGGCGCAGCCGCTGGGACAGGCGAATGGCCGCGTCCGGCGCCAGCGGCGCGAAGATGAGCAGCAGGCGCTGATCGGCGGCATCGATGCGATGCGCGGCCACCGCCGTCTCGGAAGCCGCCCAGGCCAATACCTCTTCCAACCGGCCATATTCCGGCGCCGGCCCGGGGAAGGCCCACGTCGGTTCCAGCGCCGCGAGCACGCCCAACTGGTCCATGCGCCGCAGTCCCACTTCCGGATAGGGGTGGGCGAAGAGCTGGACGAACTCCTCGCGAATGCGGCTGCCGGAGAGCCGATCGAGCAACTCCATTTCGATGGCGTGGCGGGCCAACTCCTCGGTGCGCTCGTCCATGTGAAAGCCGAAGCGCGCCTCGAAGCGGACGGCGCGCAGAATCCGTGTGGGATCTTCCACGAAGCTCAAATTATGCAGCACGCGGATATTGCCGTCGGTGAGGTCGCGACTGCCGCCGAAGGGATCGAGCAGACGTCCCGGTTCTTCGCCGTTGAGCTGCATCGCCAGCGCGTTGATGGTGAAATCGCGGCGATAGAGGTCTTCGCGCACCGAACTGTGCTCCGCGGTGGGCAGCGCGGCGGGATACTGGTAATACTCCGTGCGCGCGGTGGCGAAATCGAGATGACGGCCATCGGGAAATTCGACTTTGCCGGTGTGAAATTTGGGATGCGTCACCACGCGCCCGCCTAGCCGCCGGCCGACCGCTTCCGCCAGCGGAATGCCTTCCCCTTCCACCAGCAGGTCGAAATCGATATGCGGATTCCCCAACAGCAGATCGCGCACTGCGCCGCCGACCAGAAAGACCGTCAGTCCCATCTCGCCGCCGATCTCGGCGATGCGCGATAGCAGCGCGCGCGCCGGTTCCGGGACGCGCTCGGAGAAGATGCCCCAGATATTGCGTGCCGGGCCGGGACCACGAAAGAGGGTATGCCGTTCGGTGAACCGTTCGCCGTGGAGCGCGCGCAGCACGTCGCTCCGCGTGACGATGCCGACCAGTTTGCCGTCCGCCAACACCGGCAGGCGGCCCAGATCGTGCTCGATCATGATGCGCTCGATCTCCGGCAGCGGCGTGTCGCGCGCGATGGTGATCACCTGGCGGTTCATAAATCCGCGCACCGGCGCATGGCCCAATTCGTGATGGCGCGCGCGGTCCACCTCGCGGCGGGTGATAATCCCCACCACCTGGTCGTCCTCCATCACCGTCAGCCCGCTGTGCCCATAGCGCAGCATCAGCTTGGCCGCTTCGTCGATGGGAGTGCCCGGCGCGATGGTGCGCACCGGGTAGGACATCAGCGTGGCGGCGGTAACCCGCGGCTGCACGGCGCCTTCCAGCACTTCGGCTAACTCGGCTTTCACCACCGCGATCGTCGTATGGTGCAGGGTGGCGGAGGCGGCGCGATTATGCCCGCCCCCGCCGAAATGCTGCGCGATGACGGCCACGTTGACCGCATCCACGCTGCTGCGCGCCACCAGCAGCACGCTGTCGTCCAGTTGGATAATGGCCATCACCGCGTCGCTGCTCTCGATGTCGCGCAGCTTGTGCGCCAGCAGCGACAACTCGTCGGGCGATTCGGCGGCGTTCGCGGTCGCGATGAGGATGGAAATCCCGTGAATGCGCTGAATCTCCGCGGAAGCCAGCAGTTGATTGAGCACCTTCCGCTGCCCCTCCGTCAAGGTGCGGTTCACGAAGGCCGCCACTACGTCGAGATTGGCTCCCTGGCGCAGCAACCACGCCACCGCCTCCACGTCCTCCGGGGTGGTGGTGCTGAAGGTCATGCTGCCGGTGTCTTCGTAAATGCCCAGCGCGAAGAGGGTGGCGCGCAACGGATCGATGGGGATTTCGCGCCGGCGCAGCAGCAAGACCATCTGCGTGGTATTCGCCCCGAAAGCTTCCACAAACGCGTCATCCGGGTTGATGGTGGGTTGCTGCGGCAGGTGGTGATCGTAAAGGATCACCTGCACCCCCGCCCGCCCGATCAGCGCGCTGAAGCGTCCCAGCCGGCGGGCGTGCTGCGTCTCCACCACGATCAACCGTTTCACCCGCTCCAGCGGCACATCCTGCGGCGGCAGCAGGCTGATAATCTCACCATGCAGCGAGAGGAATTCCCGCACGTTCCGATCCGCCCCCCCCGACAGCGTCATCACCGCCGCCGGATACAGCAGCGACGCCGCCACCATACTGGCCAGCGCATCGAAATCCGCATTGGTGTGCGAAACAATCAGCTCCACGGCGTAATAGTAGCAGATATTAGAGTGGAGGAGTATGGGCGTGGAGTGGTAGAGTGGTAGAGTGGTGGAGTGGTGGAGTGGTAGAGCTGTGTTGGAGAAATAATTCCCATGACTCCCAATAATTCAAAATACTATCCCCCCAGGTAAGAACGATCATCCTCTTTGTCCCGGAGGGACAATTGAACCTAGCAGCCCGCGGATAAAGTATCATCGAGTGATGACGCCGAGATTTTGGCTCAGGGCAAGGACTAGATTTAGCAACTTTACTCGCAGTAAACGCTAAATCTAGTAACGCCGCCCTGGGCCAAAAGATCAAGTCAGCACCGAGGAGACTTTATCCGCGGGCTGCTAGCCCCGGACGCCAGTCCTGGGGAGGAGGAGACTATTCCCCATTCGCCTGCTCATGACTCAGCAGTTTCCATTGGTAATAGCGCGAGTTCACGGAGAAATCCCACGGGGTGGGTG
>Ga0118677_10008880_pt2 | contig 12073 bp, 21 predicted proteins | sample AliMusrvi5mmetaG_FD_86154 | JGI IMG/M metagenome (GOLD analysis project Ga0118677, IMG submission 86154) | reverse complement strand
GGTCTGACCAAAGTTGGTAATGCTCAAGAGATCCTTCTCGGTGCAGGCAACGAGTTCACCGATTGAGTTAATTCCACCGCGCTTGAGGCAGTTTCGGGCACGCTCGGTAAGACCAAGGTCTTCGATCCGGGCGTCAAGTTCGTTCGATGCACCTAACGCCGCGCCGACGTCGCCGAGTTCCAAGCCCTGAGGCTCTTCGTCAAGTGAGGCAACCAGTCCAACAAGTGAGCCCAGGGTCGCACCGGCCGAGGCCAGCGCTTCTCGAGGCGAAATCGAGCCATCCGTCTCAATGTCCAAGATCAAGCGGTCGAAGTCGGTTGATTGCTCAACTCGAACCGGCTCAACGCTGTAGGTCACGCGTCGCACCGGCGAGAAGATCGAGTCAACAGGAATCACGCCAATAACATTGGACTTTTGATTACGAGCAGCAGAGACATACCCTCGGCCACGGTCCACGGTTACGTCAAGGGCAAGGTTGCCATTGGCATTCACCGTCGCTATGTGCAGCGTTGGGTTCAAGATTTCCACATCAGCTGACGGAGCGAAGTCTGCAGCCGTTGCGTCGCCTGGGCCCTTCTTTTCAAGGCGCAAGACGACAGACTCATCAGCCGTCACTCGAAGCAGAAGATCCTTCAAGTTCAAGATGATGTCGGTGACGTCTTCTTTGACGCCTTCGATCGTCGTGAATTCGTGCAACGCTTCGTCAAAGCGCACCTGCGTGACCGCAGCGCCCGGAATCGACGACAACAAGGTTCGTCGAATGGAGTTGCCCAACGTGTGGCCAAATCCTGGGTCAAGCGGTCCAACGGCAAAGCGCTGGCGATTGTGTCGTTCCTCGTCGATTGACTCGACAGTAGGTCGTTGAATGATGAGCATTGTGGTTCTGGCTCCTCGTGTGTGAGACGTCTCGGGGTGCTATTGCTATTTCGAATACAGTTCGACGATCAACTGCTCTTGTACCGGCTCGTCGATTTGATCGCGAATCGGCAAGGAAAGCAGTGTCACTGCGAAACCATTGTCTGAAGCCTCGAGCCATGGAACTAACTGGCGATCGAGGATGTCACGGTTACGGACAACATGGAAGTTCTCTCGCGTCCCGGACTTCAACGCCACAACGTCGCCCTTCCGGCAGCGGTACGACGGAATCGTGACGCGCTTGCCGTTGACCGTGATGTGGCCATGGCGGACGAGTTGACGAGCTTGGCTACGGCTTGCTCCCCAAACAGCGCGGAAGACCACGTTGTCGAGTCGGGTTTCAAGCATTTGAAGCAACTGCTCACCAGTAATTCCCGGTCGGCGGTTGGCTTCTTCGTAGAGATTGCGGAACTGCTTCTCGAGCAGACCATAGATACGACGCGCTTTCTGCTTTTCACGCAGCTGGGCGAGGTACTCAGAGCCCTGACGCATGCGGTCACGACCGTGCTCGCCTGGTGGGTACGCACGCAAGGTGCGCTCTTGGGTCTGATCAGAGACGGGGCACTTCGTGGTGTAGCAGCGCTCACCCTTCAAAAAGAGCTTGGTTCGCTCTCGGCGACAAAGTCGGCACACAGGGCCTGTATAACGAGCCATTCGTATTCTTCCTTAAACCCGGCGACGCTTTTTAGGGCGACAACCGTTGTGGGGGATGGGGGTTACGTCTTTGATGCCGACGACTTCGATGCCAGCAGCAGCAATAGAACGGATTGCGGTTTCACGACCTGAGCCAGGTCCACGGACGAAGACATCAACTTTGCGGACGCCATGTTCCATGGCCTTTTTCGCAGCTTGCTCAGCGGCCAACTGTGCAGCGAACGGCGTTGACTTTCGTGAACCCTTAAAGCCAACGTTTCCTGCTGACGCCCATGACAGGACGTTGCCTTCTGGGTCAGCAATAGACACGATGGTGTTGTTGAACGAACTCTTGATGTGCGCGACGCCGTAAGCGATGTTCTTTCGCTCCTTACGACGAGGACGACGGGTACCTTGAGGCTTTGCCATTACTTGATGACCTTCTTCTTCCCAGCAACGGTCTTCTTCGGACCTTTTCGAGTACGAGCATTGGTGTGCGTTCGCTGCCCATGGACTGGCAGACCTTTACGGTGGCGCACTCCCTGGTAACAATTGATCTCCATCTTTCGACGAATGTCTTGCGCCACGTCCCGTCGAAGGTCACCTTCCACGGTGGCTTCTTGGTCGATCCATGAACGAAGGCTGGTGATTTCGTCTTCCGTCAAGTCTCGGACGCGCGTATCTGGGTTCACACCAGTTGCTTCAAGCGCGCGCTTGGAGATTGTTGGTCCAACGCCATAGATATAGGTCAACGAAATCTCAACCCGCTTCTCACGGGGGATGTCGACGCCGGCAATACGAGCCATAAAGTTCTCTTCCCTCTTCCTTTAACCCTGGCGCTGCTTGTGCCGCGGGTTGTCACAAATCACCTGCACGTTGCCGTGACGGCGAATGACCTTGCACTTTTCGCACATCGGCTTAACGCTCGGTCGTACTTTCATCTCAATAGCTCCTCAAAGACCTTGAATTCCGAAAACTTGCTTATTTGTATCGGTAAGTGATTCGTCCACGAGTCAAGTCGTAGGGAGTGATCTCCACTTGGACTTTGTCTCCTGGCAGAATTCGAATGCGGTGCATCCGCATTTTTCCTGAACTGTGGGCAAGAACTTTGTGCCCGTTCTCCAACTCGACCTGAAACATTGCGTTCGGCAATGGCTCAACGACGGTTCCTTCAAGAACGATGGCATCTTCTTTCGGCTTGGACAGGTCTCTCTCCTTTAAAAATCGATTTACTGCATGCCGCAGTGCGTCACAAGGACCACCGCAGAATTTCGGGGGATACACCCGCCAGTCGGACCCAGAGGGCACGATGGACGGGTTCCTATCCTACTCAGATCTGAACAAAGCGCCAACCCGGGCGAAAGAGCCCTGCTCTGCGGTGTGAAATCCTCCATCTTTTAAGGAAGGGTGAAAATCTCAGGGCCATGGTCAGTGACGGCAATCGTGTGCTCAAAATGCGCTGAAAGACTGCCGTCTTGGGTCATTACACCCCATCCATCATCGAGGGTATAGGTCTCAGGCCCCCCAATATTGACCATGGGCTCGATGGCAAAGACATTTCCAGTCTTCAGCGCCGGTCCCGGCGATCCGGGCCAGTAATTGGGGACCTGGGGCTGCTCGTGCATGGCCGTGCCAATGGCATGGCCTACGTACTCTCGAACGACGGTGAATCCGGCAGCTTCGGCGGTGTTCTGAACAGCTCGACCAACCTCATGGAGCCGATTGCCCTTTTTGAGCTGATCGATCCCGTCGAAGAGACTCCGCTCGGTGATTTCAAGCAAGCGTTGCGCCTCTTTTGAAATCTCCCCTACTCCAGCTGTGTAAGCAGCGTCACCGTGATAGCCCTCAATAATCGCACCACAGTCCACAGAGATGATGTCCCCCTCGACCAGGACTACGTCGTCACTCGGAATACCGTGAACAATCATGTCGTTTGGTGACGTGCAGATCACTGCAGGGAACCCGTGATAATTCAAGAAATTTGATGTTGCTCCCCGCTTTTCAATTACTGCAGCGGCCACCTTGTTGAGATCCATTGTCGAAACTCCGGGTCGTATCGCCGCCCGCGTGGCCTCATGCATCTCAGCGACGACCTTGCCGGCTTTGCGCATTTTGTTGAGTTCGCCCTCATTGCGCCTCATGCTTGATTCGCCTTTCGAGATTCAATGGCATCGACGGTTGCCTGAAATACACGATCAGGATTCTTACTTCCGTCAATGACTTCGAGAATTCCACGCTCTTGATAGAAATCAATAAGCGGTCGCGTTTCTTTTTCATATGCCTGCAAACGCACCATGATCGCGTCAGCGGTGTCGTCCGGTCGCTGCACCACCGCACCGCCACAGGTGTCGCAGACCCACCCTTGCGTTGGTGGCTGCGCTGTCGAATAGATCGCTCCGCAGTCTTCACAGACGCGACGCGTGACCAGCCGATTAATGACTTGCTCAGTAGGAACATCCAAATCAATCACGCAGTCAAGCCCGTTCTTCGCCAGCATTTCATCAAGCATCTGCGCTTGAATCACGGTACGAGGAAACCCATCAAGGAGAAACCCCCGCGTCCTTGCGTCTCGTTCTTTGAGGCGTTCATCAACGACGCCCATTACCAACTCGTCGGGAAGGAGTTGACCGGAATCCATGAACGCCTTGGCTTGCTCGCCCAGTGCGGTTTTATTGCGTACCGCGGCGCGCAACATGTCGCCTGTGGAGATATGCGGAACGGCATAGCGGTGAGAAAGGCGGACGCACTGCGTCCCCTTTCCTGCCCCCTGCTTTCCGAGGACGACCAGCCTGACCCCGGTAGCCACGGGATTACTTTAAAAATCCTTCATAGTTACGCATCATCAGTTGGCTGTCGATCTGGCGCATTGTCTCCAAGGCCACCCCGACACTGATCAGAAGCGTGGTTCCATAGAACGGGAATCGATTCAAGTGCCACAGGGCCATCAAAACGCTCGGCAACACTGCGACAACACCAAGGAACAATGCCCCGACGACGGTAATCCTGCTCAAGAGGTGAGCAAAATAGCGCTCGGTCGGAGGACCAGGACGAATCCCGGGAACGAATCCACCTTGCTTTCGAATCAGATCAGCCTGCTGGTGTGGCTCGAAGGCGATGTAGACGTAGAAGAACGTAAAGGCCACGATCAAAAGGAAGTAAATCGAGATGTAGACGAAACTCGTTGGGGTCAACGAGTGCGTCACGAAGCTCTGGAACCATGCCCATGGAATCACGTTGCTCAAGAGAACGGGGATATAGAGCACCGACGACGCAAAGATGATCGGGATCACACCAGCTTGGTTGACCTTCAGCGGAATATACGTCGAGGAACCGCCGTACATCTTTCGCCCAACCACTCGTTTGGCGAAAGTCACAGGGATACGGCGCTGCCCTTGGTCCATAAAGACAATGAAGACCAGTAGCGCCAGCGAAACCAACAAAATCGTCATCGTCTTGATCAATCCACCTTCTTGGTAGATCGCCTTGGCGCCAGATGGGATTGCTGCCACGACGTTGGCAAAGATCAAGATCGACATACCTTGGCCGATGCCACGTTGCGTGATCAGCTCAGCCAGCCACATGACAAAAGCCGTCCCAGCCGTGAGGCACAGCACCATGAATACTCCGAGCGGCAAGGTCATCTTCGGAATCAAGTCGATCGTGGATCCGATGAGCGCTTGGTCATGGCCGTGGAAGGCATAGACCAGTCCCGTTGCCTGTAGCAGCGCCAAGGCAATCGTCAAATACCGAGTGGTCTGGGTGATCTTCTTCTGCCCGACGGCACCTTGATCGCGCCATTCTTCCAACTTCGGAATCACGGTCGTGAGCAACTGAATGATAATCGAACTCGTGATGTAGGGCATGACCCCGAGGCCAAAGATGGCAAGGCGCGTCAGCGCACCACCAGAGAAGAGATTCAAGAAGCCAAGTACACCTTTTGACCCGGCTTGCTGCTGCAACGTCTGGACGGCTGCGAACGACACCCCAGGAACAGGGAGATTGGCCCCGAGCTGGTACAGGCCGATCACAAACAGTGTGAAGACAACCTTGTTCCGAAGGTCAGGAACCCGGAAGATATTCGCGAGCCGCGTCAGCACAATGAGTAATTCTAGCGGTTGGTGTGGGCGTTACCCTTGGCGGCCGGACGCACTGCGAATGGCTTGTCAAGCTTCACGACTGATCCACCTGCTCCGGTGATCGCTGCTTCAGCAGAGGCCGAGAATCCGTGGGCGCTCACCGTGATCGCTGACGACACCGTGCCTCGTCCGAGGACTTTGACCAGGTCACCCTTCTTCGCCAAACCATTGGCTACGAGGACCTCGAGGGTAACTTCAGCCACACCCAAGTTGGCGACGGCGTCAAGGTTTACTGGGGTGTATTCGACCCTGAACGGGTTCGTGAACCCCTTCAACTTTGGCAAACGTTGCATCAACGGGAGCTGTCCACCTTCGAACCCAGCCGGGATGGTTCCACGCGCCTTTTGACCCTTGGTCCCACGGCCAGCGGTTTTGCCGCCCTTACCGGAGATGCCACGACCAACGCGATGCCGTGATTTCTTTGATCCCTCTGCAGGGCTTAAGTCATGAAGTTTCACTTCGTTACCTCCTCGACCTCTATGAGGTGGGGTACGCGAGCAATCATCCCGCGAATCTCTGGACGGTCAGGAAGTTCGTTTGAGTGACCAATACGGCGAAGACCTAGGGCCCGAAGGGTTCCTCGGTGCTTCGGCTTTGTACCGATCGCTGAACGAACTTGTGTGACCTTGATGGTCTTTTCTGCGGCTGCCATTGCTTAGCCCACTTCCTTGAACAGCGTCTTGGCTCGCTGGGTCTCGCGGTATGCCCGCAAGACGCCACCAGGAACAACTTCTTCAGGATCTTTTCCACGCAGCCGAGCAACGTCTTCTGGTCGACGCAGCGACTTCAAGCCAGCAATCGTGGCGTGCGCAACGTTGATGCCATTCGACGACCCTAAGGACTTGGCCAAGATGTCGTGGATGCCCGCCATTTCAAGAATGGCCCGTGCTGCTCCTCCGGCGATGACACCGGTACCTGGGGCAGCTGGCTTCAACAACACTCGACCTGCTCCGGCTTCGCCGAGCACTTGGTGGGTAATGGTTGATCCAGCAAGTGGAACATCGAACATGTTCTTTCGTGCTTCTTCAATACCCTTTTGGACAGCGAGTCCGGCTTCTTTAGCTTTCCCATAGCCCAAGCCAACTTTGCCGTTCCCGTCACCAATCACCATGAGTGCGGCGAAGCTAAAGCGTCGACCACCTTTCACGACTTTGGCAACACGGTTGACGTTGATCGTCCGCTCTTCGTACTGCTGCTGATCTGCCATTAGAACTCCAGTCCTTCTTCACGCAGTGCATCGGCTAACGCCGCCACACGACCGTGGTAGGCAAATCCCCCACGGTCAAACACGATTGCTTTGATCCCAGCGGCTTTCGCTCGAGTTCCCAATGCTTTTCCTACAGCTGTCGCCCCGTCTCGGTTTGATCCGGCTGCACCGAACTCTTTTTCAACCGATGAAGCCGAGGCCAGCGTGACTCCATTGATGTCATCAATGATCTGCGCGCTGATGTGCTTGTTCGTTCGAGAAACCGCAACGCGCGGGCGCGTTGGGGTTCCTTCAATGTGTTTCCGGACCCGTCGGTGACGACGGATGCGGAGTTCACGGGTAGTTCGCTGAGCCATGATTACTTCGCTGCCTTTCCGGCCTTGCGCAACACACGCTCATCGGCATAGCGAACACCCTTGCCCTTGTAGGGCTCAGGCTTTCGCAGTTTCCGAATGTTTGCGGCAACTTGACCGACTTTTTCTTTGTCTGCGCCCTTTACCAAGATCTTGGTGGGGGCAGGAACATCAAACGTCACACCTTCAGGGGCATCGAAGTTCACGACGTGGCTGAATCCGAGGGACAGTTCGAGCGAACTCGGACCTTTCGCCAGCGCACGGTATCCAACCCCGACAATGTCAAGCTCTTTGGTGTAGCCATCGGTCACACCAATGACCATGTTATTGACCAATGAACGTGTCAGTCCATGCAGGGCTCGGTGTTCTCGCTCGTCACTTGGACGCTCAACCAACAAGGTGTCGCCATCTTGTCGAACAGTGATCGCTTCAGGAATGGTTCGCTCCAAGGTTCCACCAGGTCCCTTGACGGTCACTTTTCCAGCAGCGATGTCCACGGTCACAGAAGAAGGGACAGCAATAGGGCTCTTTCCAATTCGAGACATCTACGCCTCCTCTCTCTCTACGGTGCGCTTACCAAACATGACAAAGCACCTCTCCACCAAGGTGACGCTGCCGGGCCTCGCGGTCCGTCATCAGTCCCGCTGAGGTTGACAACACTGCTACACCGAATCCACCCAAAACTCGTGGGATGTTGTCGGCGCGTGCGTAAATACGAAGGCCAGGCTTCGACACTCGGCGGAGGCCCGCAATCGTTGCCTGTCGCTCAGCGTCGTACTTGAGCTCAATGGTTAATGCAGTCCCTGGACGTCCCTCCATGGGCTTCACGTCGTGGCCCGCAATAAAGCCTTCTCGCTCCAAGATTTTTGCCAAGGATTCTTTCAACTTCGAACCCGGCATGGTGACCGAGTCGTGCTGTGCCTTGTTGGCATTTCTGATGCGGGTCAGCATGTCCGCGATTGGATCAGTCATTGTCATCGCAGTACCTCCCTCACCAGCTCGCCTTCGTCACGCCGGGAATCTCCCCTGCGTGGACCATCTGTCGCAAACAAATACGACATAACCCGAACTTGCGATAGACGGCTTTCGGTCGTCCACATCGCTGGCAACGGGTGTACGCACGTACCTTGAACTTCGGAGTGCGCTGTTGCTTGTTAATTAATGCCTTTTTAGCCATGGGATTAACGGTTCTCCTGTCGGAATGGGAAACCAAACGCTCGCAAGAACGCCCGTCCTTCTTCGTTATTTCGGGCAGACGTCACGATCGTGATATCCATCCCTCGTGGTGTGTCGATCTGGTCGTATTCAATTTCAGGGAAAATTAATTGTTCCGTGACGCCGAAGGTGTAGTTACCCTTCCCATCAAAGGACTTCGGGCTCAGACCACGGAAGTCACGAATTCGAGGAATTGCCAGCGAAACCAGCCGGTCAAAGAACTCCCAGGCGCGATCTCCCCGCATGGTTACCTTGACACCAATCGCCTGTCCTTCACGAAGTTTAAATCCTGCAATGGACTGCTTGGCAACCGTGATCGCTGGCTTCTGTCCAGTTATCGCCGCCAAGTCGCGTTGCGCACCTTCAAGCAACGACTGTTGCTGTGTAGCTTTCCCAACTCCGGAGTTCACCACAATCTTCACCAAGCGAGGTGCTTCCATGATGTTTCCGAGGCCCAACTCTTCTTTGAGTTGTGCGCGAATTTCAGCGTCGTAGCGCTGTTTCAAACGAGGTCGAGTTGTCGTGCTCATAGGTCTGCTCCACACTTGCGACAGACGCGAACCTTTTTATCGCCTTCTGTCTTCATGCCAGCTCGGGTTGGGCTGTCACACTTCTTGCACCAAAGCGACACGGCAGAGACTGGCAATGGCATGAACTTGTCGATGATGCCTGCTTGCGTTGTCTGACCTTGTTGCTTCATGTGCTTCTTTGCAATGTTCACACCATCGAGGATTACTTGATCCTTCGAAGGAATAGCGCGAATTACTTCGGCTCGTTGTCCTGCGTATTTTCCAGTACGGACCACGACGTCATCACCTTTTTTGACTCGCATCTACAACACCTCCGGTGCAAGTGAAACGATTCGCATAAATTTCTTGTCTCGAAGTTCACGACCCACCGGGCCAAAGATTCGAGTTCCACGTGGTTGCGACTGCTCGTTGATCAACACAGCAGCGTTCTCGTCGAATCGAATGTAACTACCGTCTGGTCGACGCTTTTCCTTCTTGACTCGCACGACCACGCAGCGAACAACGTCACCACGCTTCACGGCTGCACCAGGAATTGCATCTTTGACCGTAGCGATAAACACATCACCGATCGAGGCGTAGCGACGACGAGATCCACCAAGCACTCGAATACAGAGCACTTCTTTTGCGCCAGAGTTATCGGCGACACGGAGTCTTGATTCCTGCTGGATCATCGGGCACGCTCCAACACTTCATCGAGGCGCCAACGCTTTAGCTTCGACAGCGGACGAGTTTCAATCACTCGAACGCGGTCGCCAATCTTTGCGTCGCTCTGTGCATCGTGGGCGTAGAGCTTTTTAGTGCGCTGCACGGTCTTGCCGTAGCGAGGGTGACGAACACGCTCGACAACAGCGACGACGACTGTGTTCTCCATTTTGTCGGAAATCACAATGCCTTCTCGGACCTTGCGCTGTGCGCGCTCAGTAGTTTCAGTGGTTTCAGCCGCCATTAGACGTCTCCTCCGTTGTTGGCCAACGCTTCAGCGTCAGCAATCTCACGATCTCGAAGGATCGTGAGGGCACGAGCGATGTCCTTTCGAACCACGCCCATTCTTGCCGTGTTGTCGAGCTGTCCCGTTGCAAGTTGGAAGCGCAAGTTGAATAACTCACGACGACCTTCTGCCAGGCGGTCAACCAACTCGGTTGAACTCAATGATTTCATTTCATCGACTTTGGTGCTCATAGTTGGATCTCCGATGTGCCGTGCGTCCCGGGACGAACAACGAACCGTGCACGCATTGGCAGTTTCTGAATAGCTCGCTCCATGGCGGCTTTGGCAAGAGCCTGATCCACTCCAGCAAGTTCAAACAGAACTCGACCAGGCTTCACAACGGCAACCCAGTGCTCAGGGTTTCCTTTTCCTGAGCCCATGCGGGTTTCAGCAGGCTTTTCAGTAACAGGCTTGTCAGGGAAGACTCGAATCCAAACTTTGCCGCCACGCTTCACGTGACGAGTCATCGCGATACGGGCTGCTTCAATTTGCCGGGCCGTTAGCCAAGCTGGCTCTAAGGCCTGAATTCCGAAGTCACCAAACGAGACTTCGGTTCCGCCCTTTGCGTTACCGCTCATGCGACCACGCTGCTGCTTTCGGTACTTCACTTTACGAGGCATCAACATGGTCAGTCATTCTCCTTCTTGAAGTGAGGAGTTTCGTGGTGTTCATGCAGCGTGCGCCGCTCAATCTCTTCTTCGTTTGCCAACTGCTTCTCGAGCTCATCGGGCTCCGCAGGGGTTTCAACGAGATCCTTAATCGGCTCGCTCAACGGCTCTTCCTCGTCAACTTCTACTGCCGTTCCTGGAGCTGGCATTTCAGCCTTTCGCCGTCCACCACCAGCGGTGACAAGGCGACGTGGTCCGGTCGGAGCGGCGGGAGCCACGGTACCGGTTGAACCAGACGTTTCGCCCACGGCCATCGCCGCTTCTCGCGTGATCTTCTCTTCAACCGAGACCTTGTAAGGCAGGATGTCACCCTTGTAAATCCAGACCTTCACGCCCACGCGTCCCGTACCGGTTCGTGCTTCGCGGAAGCCATAGTCAATGTCAGCACGCAGCGTGTGGAGAGGAACTCGTCCCTCTCGGTACTGCTCTTTCCGACTCATTTCTGCGCCACCAAGTCGACCCGAGCATTGGACTTTGACGCCCAGCGCGCCAGCCTTCTGCACAGTCTGAATTGCCCGCTTCATCGCTCGACGGAAGGCAACTCGACGAACCAATTGGTCGCAGATGCCTTGAGCAATCAGTGCAGCGTCAAGTTCTGGCTGCTTAATTTCTTGAATGTTGAGTTGAATCCCATTCGGCAGTCCCGTGATTTTCTCAAGGTCCTTCTTCAACCGATCGGCTTCTGCTCCACGACGTCCAATAACAATGCCCGGACGTGCCGTGTGAATGTCGACGCGAATCCGGTCTCGGGTTCGCTCGATTTCGATGCGGCTAACCGCTGCAGTCTCGAGCTGCTTCGTGAGATAGTCACGAATCTTCCAGTCCTCAACGACGAACTCTTTGTAGTTGCGGTCTTCGAACCAACGAGACTTCCAGTCCGTCGTCACGCCGAGACGGAAACCGTATGGGTTTACTTTCTGGCCCATTACTTGCCTTCTTCCTCAGACTCGGCGTCGTCGTCATTTGACGCTGCAGCCTTCTTCGTTGTCGTTGCTGCCGCCTTCTTGGCGGGTGCCTTCTTTGCGGTGGTCTTCTTTGCCGCCGCCTTCTTTGGCTTGGCTTCTTCTTCGTCGGTTTCCTTGGAATCCGTCACAGCACTGGTCTCAGCATCAACGGTCTCCACCGTTTCAACCTCGACAACCTCAGTCTCGACTTCTTCCTCGTCAGTCCCGGCTTCTGCCTCCACTGCTTCAAGTTCTGCTTCACGAGCGGCGTCACGACGACGGCCTCGTTGTTGTTGGTCGGCCCGTCGCTGACTACCAGCGACTCGCCGAGAGCGCTCAACACCAGCGGCTTGGCGAGCAGCCAATCGCTGTTCCAGGCGATCATCATCCATGCGAGCGACAATGATCGTGATGTGCGTAGTGCGCTTCCGGATCCGCGTGGCGCGCCCTCGAGCTCGAGGACGCCAGCGCTTCATCGTCGTACC
>Ga0118677_10013015_pt1 | contig 12074 bp, 13 predicted proteins | sample AliMusrvi5mmetaG_FD_86154 | JGI IMG/M metagenome (GOLD analysis project Ga0118677, IMG submission 86154) | reverse complement strand
GTTTAATTATAATTTACACATTTTTTGTATTAACCTATCATGAAACGGCTACGCATCATTCATTTAATATGAACACTGAAATCATGGACATTCTTCCGGAGAGGCTGTAAAATCTGTCGCAAGCGGATTACGTCAGTACTCTCGGAGACCAATCATGAACAGAAGAACATTTCTGAAAGCCTCAGGCGCTGCCTCCCTCCTAGCTCCAGTTCTTATCAGAGAAGCATTTGCCGCGAAGGAGCAATCTCTGGTAGCGGTAGCTGAGGGGAGTGATTACCCGGCCATCACCCGGAAAGCCATCAACGCGGTCGGTGGCATGAAGAAATTCGTCAAGCCGGGAGACGTGGTAGTAGTGAAACCCAATATGGGATGGGACAGAACCACGGAATTTGCCGCAAATACCCACCCACAAGTGGTGCGCGCCGTCGTGGAGGAGTGTCTGGCGGCGGGGGCAAAGAAGGTAAAGGTGTTCGACAACACCTGCAATGATGCACGTCGTTGCTACGTCAACAGCGGCATCGAAAATGCCCTCAAAGGAATGAAGAATGTTGAGTGCAAACACATCGAAACAGAGCGTTTCAAAAAGGTTGCCATCAACGGGCATTTCCTGAAGGAATGGGAACTGTACGATGAAGCGTTGTCAGCCAATGTCTATATCAATGTGCCGATTGCCAAGCATCACGGATTATCCAAGCTGACACTCGGCCTCAAAAACATCATGGGCATCATGGGAGGGAGCCGTGGCTACATCCACCGCAACATAGACGTGGCCCTTGCCGATATGAACAGCCATTTCAAGAGCCATCTGACCATCATTGACGCGACCCGTATCCTGACGGCCCACGGTCCACAGGGAGGCAACATCGCTGACGTGAAAGTGCTGAACAAGGTAATCGCCTCCACCGACATAGTTGCCGCCGACGCCTTTGCCACAACGCTGTTCGGCTTGAGGCCCGCCGATATTCCAGTCACGGTAGCGGCCTACAAACGCGGCCTGGGAGAAATGGACCTGGGCAAAATCAAAGTGGTAAAGGCCTGAGCGGGTGAAACGAACGCCGGCCCGCATCAGCCAGTTGTTTTTCCTGGCACTGTTCCTGATTCTGTTCACCCAGACCGAATATCGTGGCAAGGATGAGATTAATGCGGCGGTGAATTCATTCTTTCGGGTTAATCCTCTGGTACTGTTCAGCTATCTTCTGGCCGCAAAAACATGGACCTGGCTGCTGCTGCCCGCCCTGCTGATGACCGTGGCGACGCTGGTTTTGGGGAGATTTTTCTGCGGCTGGATCTGTCCGCTCGGAACAGTGCTCGACCTGGTGACCGTACACATCCGCAAGTCCGCACCGATCAAGGCGCTGGGCGGCAATACCAAATACTGGCTGCTGCTCCCGCTCTTGGCGGCATCACTCTTTAATCTCAACCTGAGCGGCCTGCTCGACCCGATTGCCATCCTGCTGCGGGGCCTGACGTTCCTGTTGCACCCGCTGCTAGGGCTGGCGGCGCAGGAATCATGGGTATCCCTCTATCACTTGATCGGAGAACGGCGCGACTCCATAGCACCTGCGTATACTCTGGTCCACGATACCCTGCTGCCGTTCCGGGATACGATCTATCCGCTGGCACTGTTCTCTGCGGCTATCCTCCTTGGCGTTATTGCCCTGGAGCGCTTTGAAACACGTGCCTGGTGCCGCCATCTCTGTCCGCTGGGTACCCTGCTCGGCTGGCTGGGAAGCTTTTCACCATTCAAACGGGTACCGGCCTCTCTGTGCGCCGATTGCGGATCGTGTCGTGAGCTCTGCCCGACCAGCTTTACCGGCAACAATCTGGTCAAAGAGGAATGTGTCCTCTGCATGGATTGCCAGCGCGACTGCCCCCATGAGCGGATAACATTCCGTCCGGGGCTGGCACTGAAGGGGCTCGGACCGGTACAGCCCGGCAGAAGGGTGCTGCTCGGCGGATTGGCTGCCGGGGTCCTGCTGGCGGTGCCGGCAAAATTCCGCTACCCGGAGCGGGTATCACGGCTGCTGCGGCCACCCGGAGTACGCAGCGAAGATGAATTTCTGAAGCGTTGCGTCCGCTGCGGGGAATGCATGAAGGTATGCCTCAAAAGCGCACTCTATCCGGCAGCCTACCAGGCCGGAATTGAAGGATTTTATACGCCGCTGCTGATCCCGCGGCTCGGTTACTGCGAATACAACTGCACTTTGTGCGGACAGGTCTGTCCGACTGGCGCCATCCCCGCTCTTCCGAAAGCCTCCAAACAGCGCGAAGTGATCGGCAAGGCGGTGTTCGACAAGAACCACTGTATTCCATTTGCCCGCAAAACGGATTGCATCGTCTGTGAAGAACATTGTCCGATTCCGGAGAAGGCCATCCGCTCGCGGGAGGTCACAGTCATTGGCGCAGACGGCCTGACGCGAACCATCAAGGAACCGTATCTGGTGGAAGAGATCTGCAACGGCTGCGGCATCTGTGAAAATGTCTGCCCGCTTGAATCAAAAGCGGGTATTGAAGTGTTTGCCGTAAAAAACCGGACGCCGATCAGCGGGGAACCCGCATCGCCATACAGCAGTTAACAGCCACACCAGTTTATTTCAAATACCTCCAGGAAGGCTCAACCCATGCTCAACTTCACCATTACCCAGCCCCTGTGCACTCAGTGCGGCCAGTGCGCTGCCGACTGCCCGGCCCGGATTATCGATATGGACTCCGGCTATCCTGCCATTGCACCCGAGAAAGAGCCGTCCTGTTATACATGCCAGCACTGCTTTGCCATCTGCCCGACCGGGGCGGTCTCGATCCTGGGACTCAACCCGGCTGACAGCCTTCCCCTAACCGGCGGTTATCCCGATCCGGCAAAGCTTGAGACCTTAATCAAGGGACGGCGTTCCATCCGGCGCTTTGAACCCGACAACCTGGATCAGACCGTGATGCAGCACCTGCTGGAGGTTGCCTGGCATGCACCGACCGGGGTGAATTCACGGCAAGTCCGTTTTACGGTTGTTGACGACAAGAAAAAAATGGACTCACTGCGCGACGAGGTGTTGGCCAAGCTGTCTCAACTCGTAGAGAATAATGCGCTACCGGAAGAAATGGCCTTTTATGCCAATTTCGTCCAGATCTGGGAAAAACACCGGGTTGACATTATCTTCCGCGATGCTCCGCATCTGCTGATCGCTTCGGTTCCACGCCATGTAGCATCACCGCAGCCGGACTGCCTGATCGCCCTCTCCTATTTTGAACTGTTTGCCCAGGCCAACGGCGTCGGCACCCTTTGGAACGGCCTCGCCCAGTGGGTCATCAATGACCTGCTGCCGGAGACCCGCCAACGCCTTGGCATCCCCGGCGACCATCTGATCGGCTACATGATGACGTTTGGCACACCGGCGATCAGTTATGCCCGAACGGCACAGCACACGGGGGCCTTAATTCACCGGGTTGCCTGACAACAATTACCTGCTGTTACTATTTATGAGGTGAAACCTGTGAACAACGATACCGCATATCCTGAGGGAGAGCTGCTGCTCCGGACATCGCCGATGCCCGGTGATACGAACGGAAACGGCGACATTTTCGGCGGCTGGCTCATGTCGCACATGGATATTGCCGGTGGCATGATGGTAATCGAAGCGACCGGAGGGCGGGCCGCCACCGTTGCCGTGGACTCGATGAAATTCATCAAACCGGTGAATGTCGGTGACATTGTCTGCTGCTACGGAACGATTCTGAAGATCGGCACCACATCCATAACAGTGCGGCTGGAAGTATGGGTAAAGCCCTGCTTATGGAAAATAAAACACCAGAATGAAGATCCTTTTTTCAAGGTGACCGAAGCTTCATTCACCTATGTGGCGATTGACGATTACGGCAAAAAACGACAGATTCCAAAAAACGACGCACCGGTGCCATGAGCACACAGGATCAGGCACAAGACATACCCCATGTACCGCTGCGCAGTTCAGCCAAGCGGGTGCTTGCAGGAGGCATGCTCGGCATGATGGTGGCGATGGGCATTGGTCGTTTTGCCTTTACACCAATTCTCCCGCTGATGCAGCGTGACCTGGGACTAAGCCACAGCCTGGCCGGAGGCCTGGCTTCACTCAACTACGCGGGATATCTGACGGGAGCACTGGTATGTGCCGTGTGGCCCCGTGTATTGCGCAAGACCGCTGTAAACCTTGGTGCGCTGCTTGCCTGTATTGCCACAACGGCTTTGATGGGCATGACATACTCGCCGTTCTGGTGGGGAAGCCTGCGACTGCTGGCCGGTGGCGCCAGTGCTGTGCTGTTTGTCCTGATTGCCATAGAAGTCAGCGAGAGCCTGGCATATCACCGGCACAGCCACTGGAACAGTGCCCTTTACGGCGGGATCGGCCTGGGCATTGCGGTGAGCGGCATTACAGTACCGCTGCTGGATCGTATCAACGGCTGGCAGGGTGCCTGGCTCGGTATGGGTGCGCTGTCCGGCCTGTTGGCTCTTGGCGGCGTCGCGCTGGCCGGAAAACATCAGGTGGCGATTCATGTACCGAATGGCACCGAAAAACCGGTCACACGAACTGCCGGGCTGACCGGGCTACCCAGGCTGGCACTCGCCTATTTCATGGAAGGTGTCGGCTACATTGTCAGTGCCACATTTTTAGTGACGATAATCGCCCACACGCCCGGTTTGTCCGGGTTTGCACCCTGGAGTTGGGTTGCGGTCGGATTGGCCGCCGCACCCTCCACGATCCTTTGGCAACAAGTTGCCCTCCGGATCGGTGTTCGCCCGGCACTTGCATCGGCCTATATGCTTCAGGCGGTCGGCCTCCTGCTCAGTATCGGTGCCGGAAGCGCACTCAGAGCAGGATTGGCGGCGATAATTTTCGGCGGCACATTTCTTGGCATTGTCTCACTGGTAATGGCTGAGGGCGTTCGGCGCACCGGCTCGGAGGGACGCCGCGCTGCGGCCGTTCTTACCGCCTGTTTCAGTGCCGGACAGGTGATCGGTCCTCCGGTGGCCGGAATACTCGCCGATTTCCAGGGAGGCTTCTCCCTGGCGCTACTGCTGGCCGCCACGGTGGTGATGATCGGCTTTGCACTGGTAATCACGGATGCCGGGTATGTGGTCAAGCCCGATGCAGATAAAGCATGAAAGAGAGGTACGAACATGCCATACGTAAATATCAGAATCACCCGCGAAGGGGCAACGGTGGAGCAAAAGGCCGCACTGATAAAGGGAGCCACTCAACTGCTGGTGGATGTGCTCGGCAAGAACCCCGTCACCACGGTAGTCGTTATAGACGAAGTGGATACCGACAACTGGGGTGTTGGCGGCGAAACAATTACAGTGCGACGCAAAGCGGAAAAGTAGCGCGACACCATTTGCATATACAGGGAGCATGATTATGGAACAGAGAACACTCGGGACACAGGGATTGTCCGTGTCGGCCCAGGGGCTGGGCTGCATGGGAATGTCAGACTTCTACGGGAGCCGGGATGAAGCGGAATCCATCGCCACGATTCACCGGGCGTTGGATTTGGGAGTAACCTTTCTGGACACTTCCGACATGTACGGCCCGTTCACCAATGAAGAGCTGGTCGGAAAAGCGATAAAGGGGCGCCGCAACCGGGTAACCGTTGCAACCAAATTCGGCATCATGCGGGCGCAGCCTTCCAACGGCGGCTGGGCACCGATTACCGGCATCAACGGCAGACCGGAATATGTCACCTCCGCATGTGACGCCTCGCTGAAACGGCTGGGAATTGATCATATCGATCTCTATTACCAGCACCGGGTAGATAGTGAGGTGCCGATTGAAGAGACCGTAGGCGCCATGTCCGACCTGGTTTCTGCCGGCAAAGTCCGCTTCATCGGGCTTTCCGAAGCTGGCGTCCAGACGGTCCGCCGTGCCCACGCCATACATCCTATTTCCGCCCTTCAGAGTGAATATTCTCTCTGGAGCCGTGATCCGGAGGATGACATATTACCGGCATTGCGGGAACTTGGCATCGGCTTTGTCGCCTACAGCCCGCTGGGACGCGGCTTTCTCACCGGACAGCTGAAAAGCCCCGACGATTTTGCTCCCGACGATTATCGCCGCAACACGCCCCGCTTCCAGGGGGATAACTTTGAGAAAAATCTGGCATTGGTGGCACGAATCACCGCCATCGCCGAACGGAAAGGAATCAGTGCCGGACAGCTGGCTCTGGCCTGGGTTCTGGCTCAGGGGAGCGACATCGTACCGATACCGGGGACCAAACGAAGGAAATATCTAGAAGAAAACATCGCTGCCGGGGCGATAACAATCAGCCCAGAGGAATTGGCCGAAATAGCCGAGTCACTCCCCCGGGGCGCCGCAAGCGGCGACCGGTACCCCACCGCTTTGATGGGGCTTGTCAACCGCTGATGGCATCCCGATGACCGAAAAGAACCAGAGCCTTACACCATTTTTGCTTCTCTGCCTGATCGGATTCGCGGCCTTTTTCAGTTCCTACCTGCGTATCCCGGTTATGCCGCTTTTTGCTGCCACACTGGGTGCCGGTCCGGCCCAGGTCGGCAGCATCAACGGTGCCTTCATGCTGACCGCCGGCCTGCTGTCAATTCCCGCCGGCCTGCTGGCAGACCGCACCGGCCGCAAACTGCCGATTATCGCCGGCGTGACCGCAACGGCACTCTCATCGCTATTGGTAACCCAATGCCACCAGCCGGGCCAGATGGCGGCCGCCTATGTCCTGTTTGGCGCCGGCCTGGCGGCTTTTGCCCCCGGCATGCTGTCACTGGTGGCTGATGTCATGCCGTCAAACCGGCTTGGTCAAGCGTATGGTTGGTACACCACCGCAATATATATCGCAATGACACTGGGGCCGGCAACGGGCGGTTATCTTGCCAAAGCGATGGGGCTCCGCGAGGTGTTTTTTGTCTCCGGAGGATTGCTTGCGGGTGTAACGCTGCTGGCACTGCTGGTACTGCCGGAGGGGCCTCCCCGCCACAAGACGGAGCTGCATGTTGCCCTGGCGGCCAGCTTTGAATTACTGCACAACCGCCGTCTGGTCGCCTGTCTGCTGGCAACCGGTGGCAGTTGTATCGGTTTCGGCGTATTTCTGACTTTTCTTCCGCTGTATGCATCAGACCATGGCTACGACCCTGCCCATGTCGGCTTGGTGTTTGCCGCCCAGGCCATTACCAACGTTATAGGAAGGGTACCTATCGGCAGCCTTGCCGACCGCTGCGACCGACGTTTGCTCGTGACAATCGGCCTGTTCTGTCTGGCGGTGGCACTGGTGGCGCTTGGTCAAGTCGTGCAGCTCCGCCAGCTGATGGTGTGCGCCGTTGTCATGGGAATCGGCATGGCTCTGACCTTCACCGCGCCATCGGCGCCCTGATTGCGGAACTGGTGCCCGCCGTGCAGCGGGGCATGGCCATGGGGATGTATAACAGCTGCATTTACCTCGGCATGATGTCCGGCTCCACCGTCATGGGGCTTGCCCTGAAGCGGATCGGTTACCCGTTTGGTTTTGCCGCTGCCGGCGTTGTAGCACTGGCTACGCTGGTGCTTTTTTTCGCGCTGATGCGCACCAAGCGGTAATCTGGAAGTTATATGGGTGGGGTCAGTTGTGCTGCGGGATCTGATCGGATAAACGGAAAACGCTCTGTCGAATTATGAACGATACGGCTTTTTTATATGCAGGTTGCGATTGATTGCGCTACAGATTACTATTCAAAACGCCTGATCAGCTGGCCGGTATTTTCATCCAACTCAATAACCAGCGTCTTTTCCTTTTTTACCGGGTTTTTCTTTTTTTCCGCTTCCTGCCGGGCTTTGTTCGCAGCTTCCTGTTGTTCATACTGTTCTTTGGCAACAGTCCGCCTACGAGCCACCGGGTCCTTCGCCTCCAGATCGGCATCCCAGACAACCTTGACCCGGTTACGATATTTTTTCGGGACGTTTTCGAACCGGTCAGTGATTATCAAGTCACCATTATTGTCCTTATACTTGAAAAAATCCGCGCGGGATTCCTGCGGCGGAACTAGTAAAAAAACGATAATAAACAGAACCGTAAACAGGCTTGACAAAGCTTTCATATTGCACCATGTTTTTTCTTGTGGAATGAGTATTCAGTTTTTCATTCCCTGAAGCACCCTATTGAAACTTTATGGTATTCGGGTTTGTTGCCTAATGGCTGCTGAGGTTATTAATGGCTATTATTGTTGGAGACATACACGGAAATGTCGAAAAAGCAAAGCGGTTTCTGCAGTATCGACCAGACCAGCCGCATGTTGCTCTTGGGGACTATGTTGACTCATTCACCGAATCGTTTGAGGCACAAGTGGAAGTCGTGCATATTTTGGCTGACAGTAGTGCCACTCTTTTGTGGGGTAATCATGACCTCTATTATCTGAGTAACGCCCCCTGGAAAAGCTGTGGTTATCAGCACACACACGCGGCCCAACTCAGGGAGCTTTTCGACGACCTGCTCCGGCAGCGGCGCCTGGTGGCTGCCCATTGGGTTGATGGCTGGCTGTGCACCCATGCCGGGTTTGCCGAGGGGGGAAACGGCTTGGTCCCGGAAGGATGCTGTCGCGGAAACTCACGACATCTGGCTGACTGCATCAATACGCATTTTTTTGCCAGCCTTGACAGCAACCAGAACAGCCCCCTGTTCAATATTCCCGCTGCCCGCGGTGGTGATGCCGAATACGGAGGAATTTTCTGGCTGGACCCGTTTCGCGAAAAGATCCGGCTGGATCCTCGCTATCGCCAGATATTCGGCCATACTGAGCAAAAAGCGCCAGTGGTGACCGAACGATGGGTGTGCCTTGACACCACCAACGCAGATGACATCTGGATATTCGATACCGAGACAGAAACCCTTGCAAACCTGAGGACACCGTTGGAAATTCAAAAAAGCCGGGCCCATAAAATCAGCGCCGAGCATATTCGGCTGCAGGGATTCAGCGGCGGGATATAACAGCAGACAAAAAAAAAGTGGCAGACCATTCAGAGAAAACGGTCTGCCACTTTGCGCAATCGTTTCAGAATCAATCCGGCTTAAATATTACGGCGGACATTGAGCGCACATAGATTTGAAGAGGTTGGTGCTGAGATAGCGATCCCCACGATCAGGAATTATCACGACTATCACTCCTGATTCCAGCTCTGACGACAGCTTGAGCGCTCCTGCAACGGCAGCTCCGCCGGACATTCCGCAAAAGATCCCTTCATCCATCGCCAGCATTCTGGCAGTTTCAAAGGCGTCATCGTCCTCCACAACGAGCTTGCGATGACAGGCATGAGGATTGTAAATTGGGGGAACAATCGCTTCCTGCATGTTTTTCAAACCCTGTATTTTATGTCCGAGGACCGGCTCGACCGCGATAATCTGCACATCCGGCTTTGCTTCCCGAAAATACTTTGACACTCCCATCAGCGTGCCACTCGTTCCCATGCCGGCCACAAAATGTGTAATGGCTCCATCCGTCTGGCGCATGATCTCCGGGGCGGTCGTTTCGTAGTGTGCCAAGACGTTATTCGGATTGGCATACTGATTGGGCATATAATAAATGCCAGGGTTTTCGCCATGGATTTTGTGGGCCAGGCGAATCGCCCCGTCGGTGGCCTCGCATCCTGGCGAGAGCACGATTTCGGCACCATACGCCTCCAGTACGCTACGCCGTTCCACGCTGACACAGGCCGGCATGACCAGCTTTATACGATAGCCCCGCGCAGCTGCAATCATGGCAAGTGCAATCCCGGTATTGCCGGATGTCGGTTCAAGGATGATTTTTTCCGGCGTCAATTCCCCGCTTTTTTCCGCCGCAAGAATCATGTGGCGAGCCGGACGATCTTTGATCGAGCCACCAGGATTATTCCCTTCCAGCTTTAACATGAGCCGAATAGTGGGATTCATACCGGAGGGGATAATTTCAACAACGGGGGTTGAGCCGATTGACTCAATAAGACTTTGACCTTTCATCTGTACCTCATGGCCTATAATTGGATTGGCATATATAATCCTCGTTCCCTCGGAACGTCAAGGGTGTTGAGACCTGGCCGGACGCTGTACGACGGCAATCAATGAGGAGCGCTTGCACACGGAGCAGCAGACCATGAAAAATGAGTTGGAATATTTACGCCGCACCCGAGGACACGGGCATATCCTTAAACCTGGCAAAACAGATCATACGGGAGTTGGGCTAATCCCAACATAAGCACTGCCAGATGCAAAGTAATTATTTTGTATCTGGATCAAAATGTTCCTCTAAGCACTGTGGACAGATACCATGACTGAACATTGCTTCAGAGTGGTTGGTTATATACTGCTCCAACTGATTCCAACTATTTAGGTCATCCCTAATCTTTTTGCAATACATACAGATCGGAATAATTCCTTCGAGTTTCTTAACTCGGGCAAGAGCCTCTTCTCTGTCAATCTCTGCCTGTTTACGTTCAGTTATGTCTCTGGTTATACCCAAAAGAGAGACAATTACCCCTTGATCATTGCGGAACGGAACTGCATGTGTTTCAAGCCATACACGCCGCCCCTTTAGTCCGATTGTTTCAAATTCAAGTTTTCCTGAGAATCCCTGAAAAACCTGTTTAGTAAGTGCAAGAAAGTCCTCTCTGTAAGGGTCTGTAATCAATGGGCATACGCATTTCCCCTCAACTTGTTCAAAAGTGTCTGCCTCTACCATCTCCAAACCCGCCGAATTCATCATCAATATATTACCATTAATATCGAGCATTTTGATGCATTCCGGTTCTGAATTTATAATTGTTTTCAAGAATCGTTCGCTGTCTGCCAAGGCTCTGATAAGATGGTTGAAACCACCGATTAGTTGACCGACTTCGTCATGCTTGACTATTGGCAATGGAGTAACTGGCAAATTTTTATCGGTTATAGCACTTAATGTTTTCAATGTGTCAAACACAGGTGATAGTTGTCGTTTCAACAACGACCAAGTCAGAGCACTTGCAAAAAGTGTTAGTATAAAGGCGGAAATGAACATTCGATTTTGCATGGCTTTGATAGGAGCAAACGCTTCTTTATGGGGTATTCTAACGACGAGAGTCCAGCCAGCCGCAGGAATCTGTTTTGCTGACGATAATACGGCAAGACCACGAGCGTCAACGATGCTACCTGATCCTTCAAACCCCTGTATATAGCTGTCCATCAACGGGTTAATTCCTGGTGCGGGGATTGGCTTCATGATGTAGCTTTTATCTGTTGCGGTAACAAACAGTTTGTGTTGCGGTGCTATCAGAACATATCCACCTGTTTTGCCGTAGCGATTATCTGTAATCTTATTCAGAAAACTTGGTTTGCTTAGATCTACAACCCCTGCCAATACCCCAATCACTTTTCCTTTCGGATCACGGATAGGTACACTCATAGTAAAAATTGGAACCTTTAGCAGACTACCTATAACTGGCTTACCTATACTTGATTTTCCTTTTAGCGATTCGGTCATCCAATCCCTATCACTGAAATTTTTGCCGACACGGTTAATGGAGCTTGGAACATTGGCAACTACAGTTCCGTTTATTTTAGAAACAAAAACACCACTGTTAAACGCCATATCGAGAGATATACGATCTTCAAGGAAGGACTGTAAGGACGTAGCGTTGCCCAAAGTAGTTGGATTGATTTTGGAAGCAGCTTTTTTTAATACCCTGAAACGCTCGTCTAATTCATCATTGATGTCTGACGCCACAATAGAAACAGCCGTAAACTGCTGTTCATGAATCAATTTTATCAAATTTTCACGAAGTACATTGCTGGCGTAGGACGTTAATACCCAGATACTGGCAATGAATATTACCAACGTTGAAAGAGACACTTTTGTCTTAAGCGACAATCGGTGAAAAATTTGGTTCATATAGTTCCTCAGCATAAAATTGGGAAAGGAGTATAAATGTAACTCATAACTGTTTACAATCAAAGTATTTAAAAGCAGCATTTTGTGTGTGAGCAAAACAAGATTGAAATATTTCAGCCTACTGGTGGATTTTGTGTGGTTTGAGAATCACCTCTAAAAAATCTCGCAAACGATCATATATGAGCTGTCTCTTATAGACAGCTCCGAGCCCACGAGA
>Ga0118677_10013013_pt1 | contig 12075 bp, 10 predicted proteins | sample AliMusrvi5mmetaG_FD_86154 | JGI IMG/M metagenome (GOLD analysis project Ga0118677, IMG submission 86154) | reverse complement strand
GGCCGGACGCAGCACCGCCAGCGCTTTGCCGTGGGTGCGTTTGCGCCAGTCCTGTTCCCAGGCACTCAGATCGCCGTCGGTCAGGACATGGGCTTCGCCAACAATGGCGCGCAGTTCATCAAGCAGTGGTTTCATCAGCAGAATGTTTTTTGGCGGCTGACTTGACGTTTCTGAAGCGCAGCCGGATGTGCAGCGCACAGGCCACAAACAGCAGCAGGCACAGCAGCACCTCGATCAGCCCGACGATCGCCGGATCGATCCAGTCACGCGAGTTGACGAACTTCGCCTCGACCCGCCCGCCGCGGACCAGGTAGGACTCGGGGATCTTTTCGGTGCCGAACGCCGTCTTGAGGTCGCGCCCGGCCTTGACGGTCCCGTCGCGGACGATCACGAAGTTCGGCGGCACCTCGACCGACGCGTTGCGGGCGAAGAAGTCGTCGATCGCCTGCCACGAGTCGTCGTACGACACGGCCACCACCACCAGGTCCTTCGGGTCCTTCGAGCGGGCCAGAGCCAGCAGGCTCGGCAATTCCTCGATGCACGGAGGGCAGTAGGTGCCCCAGAAGTTCACGAACACCAGTCGCGCGTCGAAGGACGCCAGCGTCACGGGGACGATCCTGCCGTCGCGCCTGGCCTCCAGGGCGTAGGAGGCCTGGCCTGCCGTCAGGGGCTGGGACATCGCCTCGCCTTTCGACCGCCTCAGCAGGAGGTCCAGCGTCGTCCGTCCCGAGGACCCGGCCGACAGCATTCCCGCCAGCAGCACCGCGAACACCGCCGCGCCGATCGCCGCTGTGAACCACCGGGTCGCCACGTCCGATCCCTTGCGTCCGCTCGTCGTCATCGCCTCTTGCCTAGTTCTTCAGGAGCGACAGGATCCCGACCATCATGTTCGCCAGCGCGGCATTCAGCGAGGTTTCCGTCGCCGGCTGGTAGGCGGAAGGATCCCGGTTCCCGTCCGTTCCTTCAAGATCCACCGACGCAAGTCCGTGAAGAGTCGGGTCCGGGAAGGCCAGAACCGGGAAGCCGGATGCCGTCCCATCGGCCTGTGTTGCGTAAGACGTGCCCACGAAATGGGGCCCGTCGGTCAGCGCGGCGCCCTTCGTGCACAGCATCCGCAGGGAGCCGTTCGGGAACCCGTCGATCGCCAGGTCCTCCGGGCACTCCCATTCCGCCAGCAGCACGTTGTCCATTCCGGACTTGTCTTCCGTGTACGCCGGCATCCAGGCCCGCAACCCCACGCCGGTCTGGAAGAAGGTGCCCCAGTCGAAGGCCATCAGGTTGGGCAGCAGCCCCTTCAGCACGCCCAGCAGGTCGTCCACCTCCAGCGCGTTGAGGTCCAGCCCGCCCGGCATCTTGATGCCCACCACGTCCAGCAGGCCCACGCGGACGAAGCCCCCGACCACCGCCGCCAGCACGGGCAGCACGGCCCCGTGCAGCGTCACCCGGTCGCCCGGCGTCCGGATCGAGCGACTGGCGTCCCGGAATGCCTGCATCGTCGTGTCGCTGAGGATCAGGTACCAGGGCTCCTCGGTCGTCGTCTTGCCGTCCGACGACTTCCTCACCACGGACCGCACGTTCAGCACGGTGGCGCCGGCCTGGTCCTCCACGAAAGACACCTGCCCGGTTCCCGCGCCGTGAAGCCGGGCCTGTACGATCGCCTGGTCCAGCAGGGGCCCGACGTCGGAAAACCGCTTGCGGGCATCCGCGAACAGCATCGTCCCGTCCGTCGGGTGCAGGGTCAGGAATCGGCTGTCCTCCGCAAGCAGGTATGCCGCGAATCGCGAGATCGTCGGGAAGTTCACGGTGACGCTGCCGCCGCCTCGGACCAGGGCCACGATGGACAGCACGTCGGTGTCGAAGTCCTGGCCGGCCAGCACGTCGAAGATGCCCGCGATCAGGCTGCCCACGGCCCGCATCAGCAGCACGTCGCCCTGATCGAAGGTCCCGCGGAAGATCAGCGACGGCTTGACTCCCAGGTACACGGGCACGGCGTTGACCTGGAATTCGATATCGCGGTCCCCCAGCGCTTCCAGGTGCCCCAGGGCCAGGTCGAAATGGCTCCGCAGCGACATGAGGATCACGTGGATCTTCACGGCCAGGATCTCGTTCTGGTTGGCGTCCTGCCCGTCGGCGAGCGGCAGGACCGTCGGAACGTTGGGGCCGGTCCCCTGGCCGCTCAGCACCGTCAGCGCGGACACGAACTGCTCGCTGCCGAAAATCATCTGGGACAGGGCCGCGCCGAACAGCGCCTCCGTGTCGTCCGGGCATGCCGCGAGAGCCTCGTCGAAGGCGTTGTTGGCGAATCCCGGTTCGGCCTTCTCCAGCCAGTCCCGGCCCTTCGCGATGGATTCCGCGGCGTCACAAGGGACGGGGACGTCCCCGGTTTCGCCGATCCCGTCCCCGGTGATGTCCAGGGGCAGGTCCGCCGGCACGTCGGGTCGCAGGACGTCGATGTCCGCGTCGTCCACCGGGATGTCCGGCGCGCCGTCCGACGGCACGTCCACGGTCGCGTCGGGTCCGCCCGGCCCGCCGCCGCCGCATCCGAGCGCCAGGGCGAACGCCACGGCCGCGATCCCGAGGCAGGAGAACCTGATCACCTGTCGCATGGCGTCCTCCTATCGATCGATGCCGCGTGCGTAAGGAGGCGGCTCGATGTCGCCCCGCATCACGTGCCACAGGATGTTCCCCAGGCCCTCGCACCCGTCCACGTCATCGCCGCAGGCCTCGGATTCGGCCGCCATGACGGCGGTGGCGCCGTTGATCGCGTCGGGCACGTCCACCGGGACCGATTCGTAGGGCGTGTAGTCCGGCTTCTCAACGTCGCCATCGACCCAGATGTCGGTCATCGGGACCGCGTAGGCGTCGTTCTTCCCCATGGCCTTCAGGCCCAGGATCATTTCGATGGTCCGGAAGACGCTGGGGATGTCGTAGTGGACCGACGTGATGTGGTTGCGCCGGACCCACGGCGACACGACCGTGCACAGCGACCGGTGCGCTTCCACGTGGTCGCCGGATCCCTGGGGATCGTCCTCGATGATGAACACCGCCGTGTCGGGCCAGTGCACCGACTTCGACAGCCACTCGACCAGCATCGCGGTTCCCCGATCGTTGTCCGCCACCATCGTCTGCGGCGTCGGGAACTTGGCCTTGGTGCCGTAGGTGTGGTCGTTCGGCAACCCGATGAAGATGAACGACGGGAAGATGTCCAGTTCCCACTCGCGGATGACCTCGGCCGCCTTGTCCACGTCCCAGACGCCCTGTGTCCAGAATGGGTATTTTTCGTCGTAGAAGTCGCGGTACTTGTCCAGCATGTCCAGCCCGAACGACGGGAACTCGCCGTAGTTCCGGAAGGACACGCCGCCGGCGAAGCAGAGGTCGAAGATCATCGGCGTCGGCCCGCCGGGCACCAGCGCGGGATCCACGCCCGGGATGGGCAGCTGGTCCCGGTATTCCTTTTCCATGAAATCGTTGCATTGGGCCTGCGTCGTCCATTCGTGTCCCTGCAGGGACACCTCGGCGTTCGCGTAGTAGTTGTCCATCGTCGTGAACTCGCGCGAAAGCTTGTGGAAGTTCGGGGTATTGTGCTCGGGGAACACCACCAGCGCCGGATCCCCGTCCCCGATGGGGGTCCCCTGCGCATCCTTCAGGTCGCCCAGGATCATGTCGTAGGTCTTGTTCTCGCGGACGATCAAGACCACGTGCTTGATGGGCGACGTGTCGGGTCCCGACAGCACGGGGACCTTTTCGGGCCGGCAGTCGCCCGTGAAGTAGGCCGACGTGCGCTGGTTGTTCGCGGTCACCTGCGCCGTCCATCCCGCCAGGGTCGCCGCGTCGGGCCAGGGGAGCGTCGCCAGGAACCCGGGAATCGAGTGCAGCACGAGGGGATCCGGGTTTCCCATTCCCTTGCTGGAAATCAGGTACAGGCCCTTCGCATCGGCCCGGACCTCGGTCGGGTACCAGCCCGTCGGGATCGAACCCAGCGTGGCGCCCGTCGCCGTGTCCACGACGTCCACACGGTTCATTCCCGCCGCCGTCACGTAGAGCTTCGTCCCGTCCGGGGAAAGGGCCAGCCCGTTCACGTTGCCGTGCCGCAGGCCGGCGGGGTCCCCGGTGAGGTCGAACGTGGTCGTCAGGGCCCGGCTCGCCGTGTCGATGACGTCCACGCGGTCGTCGTCCGAGCATGCGACGTACAGCCGGGAGCCGTCCGTCGACAGCGCCATGGCCTCCGGCCCCTTGCCCACCGCGATCCTCGCCTGGACCTCGCCGGAAGCGATGTCGATGGCAGTGACGGTGCTGGCCGCAAGGTTGCTGGACCACAGGGTCGCCCCGTCGCGCGAAACCTCCAGGTCGTACGGGTAGGCGCCCCCGGCGGGGTGGGTCGCGGTCAAGGTGTGGGTGGCCACGTCGACCACGTAGATGTTGCTGTTGGTCGCGGCAACGGCATACACCGTCGCGCCGTCCGGGGACACCGTCAGGTCGGCGATGTAGCCGCTGACGCCCACCGACGTGCCGGGCTGGGCCAGCGTGCCGTCGGGCTGGACGTCGAAGAACCACACCACGCCTGCGCTGCCGCCGCTGACGGCCAGCACCGCCCCGCCCATGGCCAGCACCACGCCGCGGAACGTCGAGCCCAGCGGGATGGTCTGCAGAAGGGCCGCCGCGGGCGCTGCGGACGGCCCGGTCCCCGGGGCTGCGGCCGTCAGGTCCATCACCATCAGTGCGCGCCCGAAATCGTCGTTGTGGGTCACGTAGGCCCGTGTCCCGTCGGCGTTCACGGCGAGGCCCAGCGGGAAGTTGCCGGTCGCGAACCGGGTCCCCGCGGGCGTGATGGCGCGTCCGTTCGCCAGCACCGCCGAATTCCCCGATGGGTCCAGCCCGGCCTTGCGGAGGGCTTCGGCCGTCAGGTCACCCGGCTCGCAGGCCAGGGACGTCTTCGTGGAACCTGGAGGGTTGGCCGGCCCTTCGGCGGGTGCGGTCCCCTGGCAGTGCGTGCCGGCGATCCCGGCCGCGAGAAGGGCGACGTACCGCCAGTGGTTCGATCGCGGGGTCCCAGAGCGCGCCATTTCGTCCTCCCGGGTGAACAGGCCGGTCCCACCTGCGTGCGATCATCGGGCGCCGTGACCGCGAGATTCGCGAAAGCATAGCACGCGCACGCGAACGCCCGCTCGATCAATTCGCGACGAAACCGTGCGAATTCTCTTGCTTGCAACGACCGAATCGATGACAATCTCTGCCAACTTGACCGGGCAATGGCCCGGTGGAGGAGACCGGATGGAGCGCCGGGGACGCGTGCTGGTGGCGAAGGTCGGGCTGGACGGACACGATCGCGGGGCCAAGGTGGTTGCGCGCGGCCTCCGGGATGGCGGGTTCGAGGTCGTATACACCGGCCTTCACCAGACGCCGGCCATGGTTGCGGCAGCCGCGGTCCAGGAGGACGTGGACGTCGTCGGCCTCTCGATCCTTTCCGGGGCGCACGGCATCCTCGTTCCGGCGGTCCTCCGGGCGCTCCAGGCGCTCGGTGCCGATGACGTTTCCGTGGTCGTCGGCGGAATCATTCCCGATCACGACCACTCCCGACTGCGGTCCCTCGGGGTCGCGGCCGTGTTCACGCCCGGCACCCCCCTTCCCGAAATCCTCGATTCCCTGGGTGAAATCTGCGCCCGTCGCGCCCGCCTGGACGCCGATCAGGCGGCCGTTTGATCCCGTCCCGCCCGGGCTTGCGCTAAAGTTGTCATCCTTCGATGTCGATGGGCCCTTCCTCAGTGGAGGCACGCTTGTCTGACCTCTTTCCAATGCTCGTCGGCGGCGGCGCCCTGGCGAACGTGATTCTTCTGGCGGTGGTTCTGCAGCGCGACCCCACGTCGCGGGTCTCCCTTCGCTACGCATCCTATGCCGGCGCGCTGATCGTGTGGGGACTGGCGTGGGTCATGGAACTGTCCACGGGCGACAAGGACGTCGCCGCGGCGTATCGCGGCCTCGCCTCGATGGCGTACTGCTTCTCCCCGGCACTCTACCTCGGGCTGGTCCAATCCTTCACGGGACGCATGGGGAAGACGTCGAGCCGGATCGAGCGGATCGCGGTGTACTCGGTCGGCGCGACGCTGCTGGCCATCTCGCTGATCCAGGGCCCGCTGGTCGTCGAACCCATCCCTGCCGAACTGTCGCTGCGCGCGGACAAGCTGCTGCCCTTGCAGAACGTGTACGGATTCGTGATGCCGATCGTCTTCCTGCTGGCATTCCGTCACCTGGCCGTGGCGGCCCGCGAAGTCCCCGGTCAACGGGGCCGCGGCGGTTTCGCGACCGGCGAGTCGAGGACCATCGACCTGCGCGCCGCGACCCTGTTCCTGCTGGGCGCGATGCTGCCGATCGCGGCGATGGAGTTCCTGAAGGCCTTCGTGCCGGACTCGGTGAAGGATTTCCAGGGCCTCGGCTTCGTGTCGGCCGCGTTCAATGCCGCCCTGGCCGGCGTGGCCGTCCTCAGTGGCGGTGTCCTGCCCCTGGCCATCGCCCGTGCGGCCGGCGCGGTGGGGGATTCGGTGGGCGAAGCGATGCTGGTGGCCGATCGGTCGCTGGCCATCGTGTATCGGAACAGCCTCGCGGCGCGCCTCCTGGGCGAGGACGGCCCTCGGACGCTCCTGGATCTCTTCGGCGATCCCGAGGTGGCTGCACGCATCTGTGACGAGGCGGCCATGGGCCTCCGGGTGTCGGCGGACGTGGATGTGGTGCGCGACGACGGCACCCGCATCCGGGTCAACACGACGGTCACGGCGCACGAGCAGAGGGCCGGGAACGTGGACGCCTTCATCATCGTGGCCCGGGAGCAGGACGATTCGGCCGAGCAGATGATCCGGCTCCAGGACGCGCGCGACCGGATGCAGCGGGCCGCGCTCACCGATGCCCTGACGGGACTGTACAACCGGCGCTACCTGATGGAACGCCTGCAGGAGGAATGCATCCGGTCGCGGCGCTACAAGCGGCCCTTCGGCGTCGCACTGGTAGACCTCGACGGCTTCAAGCCGATCAACGACATCCACGGCCATCGAGCGGGAGACGAGATCCTGGTGGGCGTCGCCGGGGCGTTGAAGGCCGCCCTCCGCGAGTCGGACCTTGTGGCCCGGGTGGGCGGCGACGAGTTCGTCGCGATCCTCCTCGACGTCACGCCGGATACCGCCGGGATCGCCGTCTAGCGAATCCGCGCGCGCCTCGGCGAGGTCCGCAAGGACGCCGCCCCCGAGGGAGTCGAAGCGAGCATCGGGATATCGTTCTGGAGCCCGGGCGACGCGGATTCCCCGGACGTGCTGCTCGAGCAGGCCGACGTGGCGATGTATCGCGAAAAGCGCCAGCGCGTCGTGGCCCGTCGGACCTCCCAGACCCTCCGGGTGGTGTCCACGGCGTTCCGGCGGGTGGACGCCGTGGCGGTCCCGCCGCGCAAGGATCCGTCCTCGTTGTGAGGGCCTGCCTTCACGACCGGGTCGCCGCCTTGCGGTCCCGGGGCTTCCGGACCGAGAATCCTGCCACGGGAACGGAGCAGCCTGAATGGGTCATGAAGGCATCGATCAGCGACAGAACCCGCGTTTCCGGACCCGTCTCTTCGGCGTGTTCCGTCGGGACATCGACCTCGACGAAACCGAGGCCCTGATGCTCAACCTCAGCATCGGCGGCGCGTTCGTGAAGGCCGACGACCCCTGTCCGCCCGGGACTCCGATCACGCTGCGGTTCTATCTGGACGACGCTCCCACTCCTCTTTCCGTGGCGGCCGAGGTGGCCTGGTGGCGGCGGCCCGGCGTCGAGGCCGTCGAACCCGGGATGGGAGTCCGGTTCCTCCAGATCGGCAGCGACGACCAGCGGCGGTTGCGGGAGTACCTGGCGCGCCTGGTCGAGGAGGACCTTTTCGGGGCCTGATTGCGACCCGACGCCCTTGGGCGCAGGCCCGGGCGATGATACAATGCCGTCTCGCGGCATGCGGGCCGTCGGTCCTGCGTCGCGGGCTTTGTGGAGGGACCATGAACCAGCAGACACCCGAGGAGCAGCGGCTTCACACGCGCATCGACTACGAAGCGTCGATCGACGTCGAGTCCGACGATCGCTTCTTCACCGGTTTCGTCCGCAACATCAGCAACGGCGGCGTGTTCGTCGCGGGCGGTTCGGCGCCGCCCGTGGGCACCAAGGTCGTGGTCCGGTTCCGGATCCCGACGCTGGCCGATCCGGTGGTGGCGGAGGCCGAGGTCCGGTGGGTCCGGCCGTTCAGACGCGAGTCGCCGGACCTGATGCCCGGCATGGGCGTCGAGTTCCGGTCGCTGCCTGCCGAGGCGGTGAAGGCCATCGACGCCTTCATCCAGAAGCACGACACCCTGTTCTACGACGAGTAGGTGTGAACGCCGCGTCCGGGCCCCGGCCTCGACGCGTGGGAGGTGCTGAATGGGGGATCTTCGGATGGAGCCTGGTGCCGAGAAGCGACGCTTTCGGCGCGTGTACTTCGCCTTCATGGTGCAGGCCTCCGACAGCGCCCGGACGATCCTCGGCCGTTGTCAGCGGATCTCGTCCTCGGGTCTGTATGTCTATGCGCCGGATCCATTCCCCGAGGGCCATCCGATCCGCCTCCGGTTCGCGCTGCCGGGGCAGACCGACCTGCTGGACGTCGAAGGCAAGGTGCTCCGCTCCCGTCGCGAGGACGCCGAAACGGGCGCCCTGGGCGGCATGCTGGTGCTGCTGGCGCGGTTGATGCCGGACAGCGAAAAGTCGATCCGCGATTTCGTGCTGACCTGCATCTTGCGCGAGCAGGAGTATGACGGGCGGTCCCTGCCGTCCGAGGGTCCCGACGGGACGTCCGACGTGATCCCGATCCGTTTCTTCGGAACGGACATGCATCTGGATGAATACGTCGTCAACATCTCGGAGGGAGGCGCGTTCGTCCGGACACTTCGGCCGCGCGCCCCGGGGACCCAGGTGCTGGTGGATCTCTACCTCCCCGGCGCCTCGCGGGTCACCCGCCTGAACGCCCGCGTCGCCTGGAACCGTCCCCACGACCCGTCCTCTCCCGGGCTCAGCGGCATGGGGCTCGAGTTCCTGGGAGTCCAGCCCGACCTGGCGGATGCCCTGCGCACGTTCGTCGATCGATTCGGGAACGAGTCGGTCTGACCGCCTTTCGCGCCGCGGTCCCCCCCGTTTCGAAAGGGGCCTCAACTTGACACGGCACCCCCTGACACCCTAAACTGCCTCGGCGGGCGAAGTCCGTCCGGGCCTAGATTCTTCGCGGCTCTGCGGGTTCCGAGGGGAGGGTCGCCATGAGACGCTCGTGGGTCCTGATGGTGGCCGTGCTGGGGTTCTCGGCGGGCGCCCTGGCGCAGGCACCTGGACCGGCTGCCCAGTCGCCCTCCCAGGGGCCGTCCTCCGCGACGGCATCCCCGGATTCGGCGCCGGTCGTGCCGGGTGCAGCGTCGGATGCCACCGCGGCCGCGCCGGGATACGACATCCGCTTGCGCCAGCTCCGCGAGCGGGTCGAGGACCTCAAGGGGCGCGTCTTCGACAGCAAGACGAAGCTGATGCTCCTTCGCGAGCAGATCCTCCAGAACCTCATCGTCGAGGCCCGCGCATCGATCACGCACGTGAACGAAACGTCCTCGGCCCTGATCATCGAGGAAGTGCTGTACTTCCTCGACAACGAGAAGATCTATTACCAGTCCAACCGGGACGGTGCGCTGGAATCGAAGAAGGAGTTTCCCGTCTATTCGGGCAGCGTGTCTCCGGGCAACCACCTGCTGAACGTGGAAATGGTCTACCGGGGCAACGGCAAGGTATTCACCTATCTCAGCGGGTACGTATTCCGGGTGAAGTCGTCGTTCCCCTTCTTCGCCACCAAGGGGCGCGAAGTTCGTATCAAGTCGGTCGCCTATGAGCGGGGGGGCGCCGCGGCGCGCCTGGAAGACCGGCCGTCGATCCGGTTCGAGATGCAGCAGCAGAAGGTCGTGGAAGGTGCTGCCGGGGCGATACCCGGGGCCGTTCCCGTTTCGGGCGCGACCGACGGCGGGAAGTGATTGACGGGGCGAGGGGCCCCGGACCCGGGAGAGTCGATGCGGCGGCCACTCCTGCCGGTGGGGTTGCTGGTCGTGGCGCTGGGCGTTACGCCCTGGGCCACCGCTCGCGATTCGATTCCGGGCGAGGCCCTCCCGGGGGCGCGCCGGGATCTGGCCCGCGCCGAGGCGGATGTCGTCGTGGTGGAAAACACCGTGGCGTCGGCCCGCAGCGACGTGGGCAACCTCGCGGCCCAGGCCCGCTACTTTCCCGCCGAGCAGCGCACGGTCGACGCCGACCTGTTCTTCGAGACCGGCGACTACGAGAAGGCCGCCACCCTTTACCGCGACCTCGTGGAAAACCCCGCCAACCGCCTGAAGCCCGGCTGGACGCGCGCCGTGTTCCAACTGGGCGAAAGCCTGTATCTCCAGCGCAGCTTCGTGCGTGCCCGCCAGTTCTTCCGGGAGGTTTCCGGCCCCCAGGGCGGGCGGTATCGCGGGCCGGCCCTGGCCCGGCTGTTCGAAGTGGCGGTCCACACGGACGACTTCACCTCGGTCGAGGACCTGGAAGGCCAGGTGACCGGCGACGCGGCCACTCCCGAAGTCCTGTACGCCTACGGGAAGTATCTCGACGCGCGGGGGCGCAAGCCGGCCGCCGCTGAAGCCTTGCTGAAGGTCGCTCCGGGCTCGGCTCCCTATGCTCGTGCACAGTACTATCTCGGCGTTCTGGCCGCCGGCCGCCAGGCCCTCGACGAGGCCTTCGGCCGGTTCGCCATGTCGGCTTCCCAGACCGTCAACGACGATGGCGACCGCGAAGTGCAAGGCGCCGCCGTGCTGGCCAAGGGGCGGGTCCTCTGCGCCCAGGGCCGGGTCCCGGAATGCATGCAGGCGCTGCAGGAAGTCGATCGTCGGACCGCAGCGTTCCCGAATGCCCTCTTTGAACTGGCGTGGGCCCACTACAAGGCGGGGGACCTTGCCGGGGCGGCCCGGACCCTCGACATCCTCCTGATGACCTCCCCCGAAGGCGAGCTCGCGCTCCAGACCAATGCGTTGCGGGGCCGCATCCTGACACGCCTGAACAACCAGGAAGATGCCCAGGAATCGTACCAGCAGGTTTCGGACACCCTGGGCCCCGTGGCCGCGGAACTGGATCGGCTGATCCTGGAACCCAAGAGCATGAAGGCGTGCTTCGACTTCGTGCTCGACCGGAACCAGAAGAGCCAGGTTTCCACGCCGCCCATCACCGAGCGGACCATGAAGTGGCTGGGAACCGACCGCGACATGGCCGCCCTCGTCGGCATGTTCGGCGACCTGCGGCAGCAGCGGGACGACGTGCGCGAGTCCATGCAGATCGTCGAGTCGCTGCTCTGGGTGCTGCGGTCCGGTGGCCAGTTGGAGGCGTTCCCGGCGCTGAAGGACCGCTTTCTCCGCTTGAAGGAGGCCGAGGGCCTGGCGGCGCGGGCGTCGGTGGAGGCCGTTCGGGCGGCCCGTCCGGTCGTCCGGGACCGGCTTGCCGGGGACCTCCTCGCCCGCTACGACCGTGCGATCAAGGCCACCGAAATGGCGGCCCGCTCGACCATGTCCGCGCCCGTGACGGTGGACGAGTACCAGCGGCGCGAGCATGCGATGAACGCCGAAATCGAGGAACTGGGGCGCGAGGTGTTCCTGATCGATTCCCTGGTGCGCATCCAGCGGCAGCAGGTGGTGGCCATCGAGCAGTGGCTCCAGGAACAGCGCTTCGCCAAGGACGGCCCGTCGATCTCGGGCGAACGCGAGGCGGGGCTCCAGGGCGAACTGGGGTCGTACGTGGGTGCCCTGGACCGCTTCGAGGGCGAGGTGACGGCCCTGCGCGAGCGCCTTTCCCGGGAGTCGCTGACGTTGAACACTCCGGAAGCGCTCCAGGCCGAGGACGTCGGGCGCAGCGCGCTTCTCCGGGCTGCCCAGGTCGAGGCCCAGATCCTGAAGGACGCGTCGCCCGGCCTGGACTCCGTCTCCCGCGACGTCGCGAATGCCTCGATCGGCCTGGTGGGCCGGAGCGCTGCCGGCATGGCCGCGGTGGGTAAGG
>Ga0118677_10013012_pt1 | contig 12075 bp, 10 predicted proteins | sample AliMusrvi5mmetaG_FD_86154 | JGI IMG/M metagenome (GOLD analysis project Ga0118677, IMG submission 86154) | reverse complement strand
GTCGGGAACGGACCTTTCGACATTGCATATTTAAATGTAGCTAATTATCACTTTGGTTGACCCACTGAGCTTCAAGGGGAGCATTTGGCATAAACAGCATTTTTTAAATGCGTTTGCCCTGATCATGAACAGGTGTTGCTTGGTAAATAAATTTCTTTGTGTTACTTTGTTGACTTGAGACTTTGTGGCTAAACTATATGCCACTAAGGCTTTAAAACGCGAAGTTTCACCTAGAATACAAACAATAGACTTATGATCTGGGAAAAACGTGGATTTCAGTTTACTATTCTGATGGTATTGGCCTTTATCTGGGGCAGCTCGTTTATCCTGATGAAGATCGGACTGAGGAGTTTCAGCCCTGAACAGGCAGGGGCATTACGCATCCTGCTGGCCTCCCTGGTGCTGTTGCCCATCTCGCTGAAACAATTGAAAAACCTTCAGCGGAAGGATATGAAAAGCCTCTTAATCGCAGGATTTATCGGCAGCTTTTTCCCGGCATTCCTTTTTATGAAGGCCGAAACTCAAATCGACAGTTCGCTGGCCGGTATGCTGAATTCGCTCACACCGGTATTTACCCTATTGGTTGGCCTGCTCTTTCATAAAACGGTATTTAAATGGATGCAGATTGCAGGATTGTCACTTGGTTTGCTGGGTGCAACGGGATTGATCCTTGCCGTTGAAGGGTTCCACCTTGGAACAGTAAACGGCTATGCTTTTTACATCGTGCTTGCAACTTGTTTTTATGCCATTAGCATCAACCAGATAAAGGCTAAATTACCACATCTAACGGGTGTTCAGGTTACCTCGCTGTCATTTCTATTCATTGGACCGGTGGCGCTTATTTACCTTCTCTGTACTGATTTAGCTCCGGTACTGTCCAGTCCGGGTTGGCCGATCCATTTACTTGCACTGGCAACCCTGGGTATGGTTGGCACTGCACTCGCCATGCTGCTAATGAATAGCCTGATCAGGCATTCATCAGCAGTAGCCGCCGCTTCGGTTACCTATGTCATACCGATCTTTGCCATCCTGTGGGGTGTGCTCGATGGAGAAAAAGTCACATTGCTTCACCTAACCTGCATGGGGTTTATCCTTTCAGGTGTTTACCTGATTAACCTTAAGATCCGCACACCAAGGATATAATTACCATTTCTCTTGTTTCCACCTATTGAAAACAGAACCAACTAAAAAACTATAATTTAATTTGCTGCTTCGGCTTCTTTTTAAATCAAATAGCTTAATTTGGGTACCCGATTAAATAGGTCACATGCATTCCATAATTGCTTTTCATCTTGCCTGCCTTCCACAGATAAGTCTCATTATCAACTGAGCTGGCAATGGCCAAAAGATCGTCTGGAGTGTATAAGCGAATAATGGAAACAATGCCATCCCAAATGGAACATAAAGGAATTATGGGAATGAAATAGGTAAATAACAGCCTTGAAAACCGAAAAGGCTGGAAGAACGGAGTGAAGAAGATAAATACGATCGGATGAATGATTAATATAAACAGGATAGCCAATATATTTTTATCTCCACCATCAAATATTCCTATTCCTGATTTTGCATCCACGGCATTCTGTATGACAGCTTTTGCCAGTTGCGGCTCGAAATGATGGAAACCTGAAAAGATTGTTCTGAATCCTGTTAAGGTTTTAGAAACATCGGCAGCATCAACTGACGCATCAGAAAATAATATTCTACCATTGGTTTTAGCGGATATATATTCAAAAGCACTACAGTTAGGATATTTATCGGTTAAAATAATCTTGATGTCAAGGGTTGATTGCTTTTGCAGATCATTTTGAATTTGTTCAATCGCACCCCCACCCCCCGAACACAAATCAATAATACAGTTGGAACTGGTCTGATTCAGTGCTTCGGTGATTAATGGAATTACAGGCTTGTAAAAATTGATCCTGGCAATCAGATAACGCAGGTAATCGGTCATACCTTCCCGAATCACATTAGGAAACCAGGACAAGTCTTCAAATTCAAAAAAAGAAATAGGAAGTTTCATCATTGAACCTTTGCATTATTATCTGCATGACTTCAACTGACCATTAGTTTTGATCAGCAATTCAGGAAAGGATTGGAAACAGGCAGTATAATGAAGAATTTACTTCATTATTGAGTCTACTCCGAAAACTCTCTAATAAACATTAAACGCCAAGACATGAAGTAATACAACGTATTGAACATCTTCATTTTATAAATATTAATTCTTTGCATCTTTGTGTCTTCGCGTTAAAATTGACATTTCGGTGCAGACACATCATTCCAATTTCTCCCCTACCCTTTTCCCTAAAAGTCAATATCATATAGCCCTTCGGAATCAACTTCAAACTGTCTTACACCGATGTCAGTCATTGGGTGTTTAATCAGCTGATGGAGCAATTCAGAACTGATGGTAGCCGAGTGTGCACCTGCCATGCTTGTACGGTAAATCTGGTCAACGGTTTTAAAACTGGCTGCAAGAACTCTGCCTTTCAAATTGTATTCAAAAATGTTTTGTACGATATCGCCTACCACTTCAATCCCGTGTGAGGAAATATTATCAAGCCGACTGACATAAGGTGCAACAAAATCGGCACCGGCCTTCATAGCCACTAAAGCCTGCTGCTGAGTAAAAATGGCTGTTGCTGTAACATTAACCCCGGCATCCTTCAGGATTCGAATAGCCCGGTAGCCCTGGGCAGTGACCGGGATCTTGGCATAAAAATTATCTCCAAAATCAAAGTAACTGCGGTATTTCTTTGCTTCACGAACCATATCATCCGATTCGGATGATATCATCTGGATATGTACCATGCCGTTACCAACCAGTTCCTGAATTCCTTCTATGGCAACGGATAGCTTATTCCCTCCGTGTTTCAGGACGGTTGGATTGGTTGTAACTCCTTCCAAAGGAAAAAATGAATACAGCTCTCTGAGTTCATTCAGGTCGGCTGTGTCTGCCATGTATATCATAGGGATAAATATTATTAATTGAGACCTCAAAGATAGGACACAAGACGCAGTATCAATCATTAAGACAAGAGATATCTATACTTAAATTACATTGATTTAATCAATCCTATTCTTGTACTCAATTTTACAAATAAAGAATAGAGAGTAAAAGGTGATTTGGTCGGGTGTACGACAAAATTCCTTTAACGCAGCAAATCATTACACAGAGTTACACAGAGAAGTCACAGAGTTACACAGAGACTTTTTTCTCCGTGTAACTCTGTGTTTTTCATCCTATGGCTCTCTGTGTAACTTTTTTGAAAAATTGTACAGAGATTACTATGTTGAATGATAATAGACAACATAACACCAGAAAACACTAAAAAGGAAATTTTGCTGTACACCCATCTGGTCTGATTCTATTTTTCAGTGAAAGATTAGGGTATGATACCCATTTTTTTCATCAGGAAAGTGGCATTCATGGTGCGGGTCACACCGTCGGTGAGCTTGTAGTCGAAAATAAGTTCATCACCATGCAGCTGCACTTCGAAACACTGGTTCTTGATTGAAGACGGATAGATTGTTGAAAGTTCTGTAAGACTAAGATCATGCGTTGCTACAATCCCGTGAGTTCTTAAGGAAATCAGCTGGTTGATCAAGGCTTTCGAACCATTTAACTTGTCGGTGGAGTTGGTTCCTTTGAGCATTTCATCGATAATCACCAACAGGTTTTCGCCCTTCCTCAGTAGATTTAGCATTGTTTGAAGCCTTAACAGTTCGGCATAAAAATAGGATTCATCGTTCATCAGGTTATCCGATGTACGCATATTGGTATAGAGGCGGACAGGGCTGAATTCGAAACCTTCTGCACAGACTTTACAACCGGTAGAGGCAAGAACAAGATTGATGCCAACGGTGCGAAGAAAAGTGCTTTTCCCAGCCATATTGGCTCCTGTCACAATGACTATTTGCTCGGGATTAATGATTTCAAATGAATTGCGGATACATCTGACTTCATCGATTAACGGGTGCCCCAGATCGTTGGATCTAAAAAAGAATTCAGAATCAGAGAGGCTTGGTGTTGTCCATTCCGGATGGTTGTAATTGCAGTTTGCCAGGCTAATAATTGCATCCATCTCTGCAATGACTTCGAACCAAAGCGGTAAATCGGTATTGTAGTTTTGCTGCCAGCGGTAAAGTTTCGACAGGCAGCGTACATCCCAAAGAAGCACTGAATTGAGTACGAATCCGACCAGTATGTTTTGTCTGTAATCGAATTGATTTAAAATTACCTGGAGTTCAGAAGTAATCAGACTGGCTGTCTTTCCTTTGCTCGATAGCTTTTCCCGGAGACTGATCAAATAGCTGCTTTCAAGTTTTATATTCTCGATTTGCCTGAGCATTTCGACATATCGAACCAGGAGTTTGGCCTGACTTTCAAATTGCCTGTGGAACTTTGATATCGTTTTGCTGTATAGTATGAAAATAGCCCATTGCATAAAAACAGCAATGAGATAAAATGAAGGGATTATTCCTGTTGCATAAAGACCTGTTAAAAGGAGCGTTAAGGGAGGGAGTAAATATAGAATGTATCTCAGGAAATTGGGTGATTTGATGGTAATTAATTGGTGGATTGAATCGTCAATCTGACTCTGTTTCTTCTCATCTTCGGTTTCTTTTCCTGTTGCAAGAAAATATTGTCTCCAGTTTAGTTCATTGGCCAATTCCTGCACTGCAGCCTGCATTTTTATAATTACATCAGCCGGACGGAATGTTTGATTTAATAATGAAGCAAGATACCTTTTACCTTGATTCGTTACGCTTCGGTTCAGAAACTGGAAGAAGGAGCCTGGACCATAAAGATCTAAATCATAGCTGTAATCGTGATGTGGATCAATGAATTCATTGCCGGGATCAAAATGGTTGAAATTGCGATTAAGGGCTTCAATCTCATTGCGATTGATCTCAACCAACCTTTGGTTGAATAATTGTTGTTTTTCGGTCTGAATGAAGGTCTTAATCAGGGTGAAAAATACGATCAGCAAGAGCAGCGCAACAAGAATAGCCAACAGACTGCTGATTGGATTCAAATAATAATAAGCAGGGAAAATGCCGATAAAACAAATGAAACGAGCGAGAGACAGGAATTTTAACTGTTTCTTTTTGGAGTCGGAAAGTGATTGATATTGACTGGCAAGTTGCTTGTATTTGACGAGGAGTTCTGTGTTCATGAAGTGAAAAACTGATAATTAGTAAGTCTGTCAATGGTTATCAGTATTGTTAACACATAAACGATTACAAAAAATACCAGAAATATAAGTTTTTGACGAGATACAGATGTTCTTGTAATGTCAGGAAAGACTGAGCTAAAGTATCTTTTCTGAACGAACACCATCAATTGGTAAAACGCCAGACCTGTAAGAATTCCCCATATCCAGCCGGTAAGTATATCGCCCGGATAGTGAAGCCCAATATAAATCCTCGTGTAGGAGACCAGTATTGCCCACGTAAATATCAGGATCGTATAAATTTGATTTTTGAACAGTTTGGCAGTAATGATTGCCATGGTGAAGGTGTTGGCAGCGTGGGCAGAGAAGAAACCGTATGCACCACCCCGATTGAAGACATTGTGTACCAGACTGCCGAGGACAGGATCCTGTGTGGGGCGCAACCTTTGCACTGAATTTTTAATTAAACCTGAAAATTGATCGCTAACGACAATGGATAATGCGATCAGGATTAAAATGTAAATTGAATTCCTTTTGTAGGTTTTGATGATAACATAGATTATCAGCATATAGAAAGGAATCCAGATCTCAATACTGGTAAACAAGGTGACTGCCTTGTCCCAGAACCCGTTGTGAAAGCTGTTCAGAAACAGCAACAGCGATTGATCGATTTGTTTGAGTTCTTCCATAAGTAAAGCGCCTTGAGTGCCTAAAGTTATATGAAATATTTACTAATCGAACATTTACTATTTAGAAATTAAAAAGGCTCTATGACGTTTGGTATGGGTTTGAGTATACACTGAGAAGTCAAATTAAACGCAAAGACACGAAGGCACAAAGACACGTCATTTATAACACAATGATATTATTTATCTTACATTACATAGTGCCTTCGTGTCTTTGCGTTGAATGTCAATTAGGGTTTACGAAATGAGCATAAATGATAATTTACCCACACTATCCGTTATAGAACCATAAAAAATGAAAAATAACCACCCAGGCACAACTTGTCCCGATTTTTCGGGATAGGGCATATAAAAATTAACACCACAGATTACACAGATTTACACAAATTAATAAACGATAATATGAAGTCTTTAATCTGTGTTTATCTGTGTAATCTGTGGTGTTAATTTCTATGTGTCCGATAGCTTTTAACGAATCAATTGCTCTCTGGTAAATCGTTCGAAACTTCACTCTCCGAAGTAGGGTTGTTCAGTATTTGCCAGATTTTATCTTTTAATTGTGTGATTCCCTGACCTGTGATGGATGAAATGAAAAGATGTGGAATATCCTTCAATTGTTCGCTGATTTCAACTTTCAATTCCTCATCGAGGAAATCGCTTTTACTGATCACCAGGAAACGTTCCTTATCCAGTAATTCCGGATTATACTGTTGCAATTCGTTCTTCAGGATATTAAATTCCTTTCTGTAATCTTTTGCATCAGCCGGAACCATAAACAGGAGCATCGAATTGCGTTCGATGTGACGAAGAAAGCGCAGTCCCAGTCCTTTTCCTTCATGAGCACCTTCAATAATGCCGGGGATATCAGCCATCACAAATGACTGATTGTCACGGTAAGCAACAATTCCCAGATTTGGAACCAGGGTTGTAAAGGGGTAATCTGCTATTTTTGGTTTGGCAGCCGAGACCACTGAAAGCAAAGTTGATTTTCCGGCACTGGGGAAACCAACCAAACCAACATCAGCAAGGATTTTCAATTCGAGAGTAAACCAACCTTCGGTGAATTCTTCTCCGGGTTGTGCAAATCGGGGAGTTTGCTGGGTTGCTGATTTAAAATGTACATTTCCCTGGCCACCTCTGCCACCCTGGGCAATAATTCTGGATTCACCTTCTTTGGTGATTTCAAAAAGGAATTCACCTGTTTCTGCATCTTTGGCAACAGTACCAAGCGGCACGTCAAGATAAACATCTTCTCCATCGGCTCCGCTACTGCATTGTTTACCCCCTGATTCGCCATGACCGGCATAAACATGCCTGCGGTATTTCAGATGAAGCAGGGTCCACATTTGCGGATTAGCCTGAAGAATAATATGGCCTCCACGACCACCGTCACCACCGTCAGGACCGCCTTTGGGTTCCGATTTTTCCCTGCGGAAATGTGCAGAACCAGGGCCTCCATTGCCTGACCTGCAATATATTTTAACGTAATCAACAAAATTAGTATCTGCCATCAAAAAGAAGTTTCAAGTTCAAAAGCCCCCTCCCAACCTTCCCCTTATATGGGAATAGTAAAGCCCCCCTCCTGTGGAGGGGTTGGGGGAGGCTATAAAGGGCGCAATATACACAAAAAAAGACGAATGGACTGTCAAGCATTCGTCTTTTGTGTTTATTATCAGAATCTTATAACAATGATACCTTATCGCTCAATCGTTGTGCAATTTCATGAACAGAACCAGTGCCATCAATTTTGTAATATTTACTTTGGGCCTTGTAATATTCCCGCAAAGGCTCAGTCTTTTCATGGTAAATCTTTATACGGTTCTCAATGATCGCAACATCCTGATCGTCGGGGCGACAAGAGGTTTCTCCGCGATTAAGCAGCCGGTTAATTAATTCCTCTTTCTCAACCAACAGACATACCATTCCCGAAACAAGCGTATCGTTTTCATTCAGTAACTGATCCAGTGCCATGGCTTGTTTGACCGTGCGGGGAAAGCCATCAAAAACATAACCGTTGGCATCCTTATTTTCCTGAAGTTTCGTTTTGATCATTCCGATAACAATCGAATCCGGGGCCAGAAAGCCTTTATCGATATAGCCTTGTGCTTCCAATCCAAGTGGTGTTTTAGCCGCTATTTGACTTCTCAATAAATCACCGGTTGAAAGGTGGATCAGCTCGAATTTCTCGGCAAGGAAACTTGCCTGAGTGCCTTTCCCGGCTCCGGGAGGGCCAAATAAAACGATATTTAACATTAGAGATGAGTGGGATTACTTTTCAGTTACTTTATAGATATCAATCAAATTCCGGCCTCTGCCATTATAATCAAGGCCGTATCCGACTATGAAGTCATTTGGTATTTCAATTCCAACATAGTCAAGCTGGACTTTAGTCTTTAGTGCATCAGGTTTGAGAAGCAATGTAGCGATTTTAATTTCAGCAGGGTTTTTTGCCTGTATCTGTTCTATGGTTTTAGCAATGGTGATACCCGAATCCACGATGTCTTCCAGCACAACAATAACCCGACCGGTAAGATCTTCGTTAAGCCCGATCAATTCCTTTACATTACCTGTTGTACTTATACCTGAATAAGACGCCAGTTTAATGAAGGATATTTCAGCATCAAGCAATGAAATACGTTTAAACAGTTCGGTAGCAAACATGAATGAACCATTCAGTATACAGATAAACAAAGGATTTTTACCGTTGAAATCCGTATTCATCTTTTCGGCCATTTCCTCAACTACAGATCTTATCTTTTCATAGGGAATGAACAGTTCAAAATCCCGGTCAATAATCGTTACTTTTTTCATTAAGCTTTACAGTTGAAAATATTCAAAGGTTGCGACAATTTTTTTCTAAGTATTTTTCAATTAAATTTGGCTTGAAAAATAAAGCGACAAAGTAACAAAACAAATTTATACTGGAAAATTAAATTTTAAAACATGGGACCAAAGGTAAGCATCATCATGGGAAGTACGTCTGATTTTAGTGTTATGGAAGCGGCAGCTAAAATACTGGATGAGTTTGAGATACCATTCGAAATCAATGCTTTGTCAGCTCACCGTACTCCGGAAGCGGTTGAACAGTTTGCCAAAGGAGCCAAAGCCCGGGGAATACAGGTGATTATTTCGGCCGCTGGAATGGCAGCCCATTTACCCGGGGTTATTGCTGCAATGACCACGCTGCCGGTTATAGGCGTACCTATCAATGCCTCTCTTAGCGGAATGGATTCGCTACTGGCAATCGTACAGATGCCTCCCGGAATTCCTGTTGCTACAGTGGCCGTTAACGGAGCTCAAAATGCTGGTATACTTGCAGTTCAGATGATGGCCCTTGCTGATCCTGAATTATCCGTTAAACTTGAATTGTTTAAGGAAAACCTGAAAACTAAAATTGAAAAAGCAAATAAGGATCTTGCTGAAATAAAATTTAATTTTAAGACCAATTAGACTTGAATTATTAACAAAATATTTGTAACTTGTATACAATGAATGAGTTCCTGTAATCTTACACGAACTCATCGGGTATCTATGTTATGAAATTGTTACCGGCATTTATCTCCTTTATTTTGTGTCAGCTTTCTGTATTCGAAAACAAAGCACAGGAAGTCTTTTCTCCAGTACCCAGGTTTCAGGCATTAGCTGATGCCTCTGTTGGTTTGTCTGGTTGCTGGTCAGTTTATGGAAACCAGGCAGGACTTGCCGCCACTGATCATTCTGAAATTGCTTGTTCTTATCAAGACCAGTTTTTAATCAATGAATTATCAACACGTTCATGTTTGTTTGTTTTCCCTGTTCAGTCCTCAGTATGTGCAATATCCGTTTATCAATTTGGTAAAAATCCATTTCGGCAGGAGAAATTTGGAATTGCGTATGCCCGTCAGCTATTTCCACAGCTAAACTTTGGAGTTCAGTTTAATTACTACCAATTGTTCCTTTCTGAAGATAACCGTTCAGTCGGTACATCTGGATTGGAATTGGGTTTTCAGTATCTAATTGTAAAAAAGCTTGTATTTGGACTCCATGTCTTGAATCCATACAGCACCGGCATAAAAACATTGTCGGGAACCTCTCTCTATCCTTCACGGATTAACTTCGGAGTGCTTTATCACCTTTCAGATGTTTTTAACATTGCTACCGAATTGGAAAATGATTTTAATCGTCAGTTTATAGTAAAGACAGGACTAGAATATGTTATTCTGGAAAATCTTTTTTTGAGGACAGGCTTCTCCGGTAAGCCATATCAGTTATCTGCAGGTATCGGGTTTCAGATAAAGGAGCTGATTATGGATTTGGCAACAACTTACAATCAATATCTGGGTAATTCCCCGTCAATATCTTTTCAATATCAATTCTGATGATTAAGCGGTTTGCACTCATTATGCTAACATTGGGAATAGCCTCCAATTCCTTTTCTCAGGAACCTGTGGTGCAGCAGACTGTTGAAGATTTACTTGAGTCAGTGGGTGAGAACATGAGTGAAAACACGAATTTCCAGGAAATCCTTGACGACTTGGAAAGTTTCAGGCAACACCCGTTACAAATAAATATGGCAACCAATGAAGAACTTAACCAATTACATCTCCTATCAGAACTGCAAATCCATCAACTATTGAGTTACAGGGAAAAAACCGGGAATATTTATAGTCTTTATGAAATGGCTTCTATCGATGGATTTACCCCAGATCTCCTGCAAAAGATTGAACCATTTATTACATTTGAAATTCAGGAAAGATCCTTAGGAGCAAAAAAATCCTCTGGATATTTGTATGTAAAATCAACACTGACATTTTCAAATGTCAATCAATCAAACTATGAAGGTTCACCGGAAAGATATTTGCTCAGATGGAAACAAACTTCGGCTAATTGGGAATATGGATTGGTCGCCGAAAAAGATCCGGGCGAAGCTTTTTTTAGTCAATCTAATCCGCAGGGATTCGATTATAATAGTGCTTTTGTCAATTTTAAAATAGAAAAGACCGGATTCAAACTATTCGCAGGCGATTATCTTGTAAATTTTGGTCAGGGATTGGTTGCCTGGCAGGGTTTTTCGATTGAAAAATCAGCTGAAGCAAGTCGGGTTTTCAAATCAGGCTATGGTATCAGATCATATTCATCAACTGACGAAAATCAGTTTTTCAGAGGATTAGCATGTCAGTACAATTGTGGACTTTTTACTTTTTACCCTTTCCTTTCAATACACAAACTGGATGCCATAGTGGATACAATTAATGGGAAAACCTTTTTCAGTGCATTCCAAACAAGCGGATATCATCGGACAGGTTCTGAAATTACAGGAGAAAATTCGTTGACACAAATTGCCGGAGGAGGACATGCGACCTATATGTTTGATCGTTGGTCGTTTGGATTCACCATGGTATATACGCATTTTAATGTTGAGATGAAACGGACAGATGAACCATATAATCAGTTCTTACCGGAAGGGAAGGAAAGCACTGTAGCTGGATTCGACTGGAAAGGAACTGTAAAAGATGCATTCTTTTTTGGTGAGGCTGCAATCAGCGCAAATTCCGGGAAAGCATTGCTTGCGGGATGTATGTTGAAACCTGCTCCGAATGCCGAGTTTTCGATGGTTTACAGGAATATTAACAAAACCTATTTTAGTTATTTTGCGAATGCATTCACCGAATCATCTCAGGTAAATGATGAACATGCTTTGTATCTAGGATTAAAGTTTTATCCCTTTTCAAGTTGGATTGTTAATACTTATTCTGATATTTTTAGATTTAAATGGATTAAATATACGACTATAGCCCCATCAGCCGGAACAGAATTCTTAGCTCAGGTATCATATAATCCTACAAAATCCACTCATTTTTATCTTCGGTTTTTCAAGGAGGACAAAGAACAACGGTTGATTTCAGAAAATCTAAAATTCGATGAACCACAGTTGATTAACCGAATCAGGTTTAATTATACCCATGATATAAATAAGCAGATAAGTCTAAATAGTAGGATCGAGTATTCATTTTACAGAACACAAGACAGTGAAAAAGGATTTTTAATTTGTCAGGACTTAATTTATAAACCTCAGAAAAAGCCTTTCGCTTTCAATGGAAGAATTGCATATTTTAATACTGAAGGATATAATTCTAGAATTTATGACTATGAAAACGATTTATTATACTCATTTTCAATTCCAGCGCTTTATGGAAATGGGTTTCGCAGCTATATTAATTTTCAACATAAAC
>Ga0118677_10013011_pt1 | contig 12075 bp, 11 predicted proteins | sample AliMusrvi5mmetaG_FD_86154 | JGI IMG/M metagenome (GOLD analysis project Ga0118677, IMG submission 86154) | reverse complement strand
GAGCTCTGTCACCGTGAAATGACCACTCCCCGCTAAACTTACAAATTGTTGTTTTTGTTCCATTGATGACACTTCTTTCCAGGGCATCCGCCCAGTCTAAAGTGTAACCCATGTCCTCGGTCAATCTGTAACCCATGTCCTCGGTTCATACCCGCGTTCACGCGGTTCCAATTTTCTTCTGCCAAAATACCTCTTCCCCCAGCCCAGAAAAGCGGCGGCACCGCTGCAACAACTACACCGCCTCCTTTGCTCCTTGGCGGCTTTGCGCGAGACACTCTTCCTCTTCATTGCCTCCGGCCCACAGTGGCGCGGGAATTCTTCCCGCCGCCTTCCAATTCCCGGACTCATTTCATTTTCACTGGGGTCGGGATGTCTGAGGATAGAATTCGTGGCTATCTTGCTTGGCCCGGTTGTCGTGTCTTATAACCTCTCTGAGGCGAAATGTTACATGGCGAGAACTGATACCAGAGAAGCATTTTGTCGAAATGCGACACCTGAGCCCGTTTATGACCCCGTTTATTCCTGTATTCTGCTGGTAAAATCCTGTGATTTTTATCGTGAAAAGTTTGACGTAACTGATTATTCCTGCAAAAATATTCACCGAAATTAATCAACAACCCAAGTGAGAATGCCGAAATAGGGTGAGAAGCGCGGATGAGAAAGGAACAACAAAATGGAAAAGTTTGACGGGAAGTTTGTGAAGGTCAGATTCAAGACTATAGGCGGGTATGGTCAGTATCGTGGGCAAGGATCCATCATTATAGACTCTGATAGTATAACGATATGCGGGAAACATGTTTACACGCTGGGACAACGATGGGGGTTTGGCCTGCTCCTGTTTTTCGGAATTCTGCTAATAACGCTTGGAACATTCGCTCCTGGAGTATTGATCATCTATCCAATTGTAGAATACGTATGGCTCAAGAAAGAAGATATTCGCGTGCCTTTTGATCAACTTCGAAAAGTTGCCGCTAACCCAAAGAAACAACAGGTCGCCATCGCATTTGAAGGAAAGAAATACACTACGCCCATCGTTCTAATTACTCCCAAATGGATGGAGCTTCAAACAATACTCAAAGAGAAGCTCTCCGGGGCCCTTCCTGAATAACAGACAGCGCATTCCCTATTGGAGGGCAAGGCATCAATGCGGGTTGTAGGTGCCCATGTGCCCGAAGTTCAGGAGATCCCCAGCTTCCACCCAAGCGCCTTCAGCCTGCTTACGGAGCCGAATTGTTACACTGCGGGAACCCATTGACAGTGGCGCGGGAATTCTTCCCGCCGCCCATCTCCGCTGATACCCTTCGCTCCGGCTCTTCCCGCCGCCTATCAATTCCTGGACTCATTCCATTTCCATAAATAACCATCATCCATCCCTCGCCCCTCTGTCAATGTCTGTTATTTGGGACTGACCCCGGAGAGGGCGGCGGTTTTTCGGTCATCTTCAATGATCAGGACTCGCATTGGAATGGATCAGGGGCGAGAGGTAACTACCGCCGGGAGAATGTATCCCTATCATTGCGGTCGGCTTTTCCGCGTTCAGCGGGGTTCTGCCAGGCTATTTAAGCGTTAGGACGATGGCACCCGCCACGATGAGTACTCCGCCCAATCCTGTTTTCCATGTAAGAGATTCGCCTAGGAAGACCGCCGCGAACAGGAGTACGAAAACCACACTGAGCTTGTCGATGGGGGCAACTTTTGAGGCTTCCCCTATTTGTAGGGCGCGAAAATAGCAAAGCCAGGACAGTCCGGTTGCGAGGCCAGAAAGACCGAGAAACAGCCAGTTCCGCTGAGTCAGACCGAGCACGGCCGTGGGCCTGTTGGTCAGGAAGCAAACCGCCCAGGCAAAAACCAGGACCACGGTGGTGCGAACCGCCGTGGCAAGGTTCGAGTCAACATCCTTGACGCCAACCTTAGCGAGGATGGCGGTTAGACCTGCGAACAGGGCGGAGAGAAGGGACCAGATGAGCCAGTTCATAATTTAGAATGATGATGATATTATACCGCCGGTTATGAGCATGCATGCGGATTTCCGGAAATCTCTAAAGGTCTTGTGTTTGAAGGAGGTGGTGAGAAGTGGTTTGAATTATTCGGCAACCCCCTCACTGAGTCAGAAATTGGGCCGTTCATTCCCTGCGCAGGCGGATCTGGTATTGTTCCAACTCAGCAATGGTTTGTTTCAGGCTGGGGGCATTGGACGCGGTTTGCTCCAGCATTTGTTCGAGCGCGGTCAGTTGGTCCGAGGCTTGTATCTCTGCCTGGCGGGCCAAGTCGGCGATACCCGCCGACACACGATTCGCCCATAGCGCGGCAAGACGTGAAAAATTCTTCTCAACTTCCCAACGAGACTTGCGGAGCAGCGAGCGTTCGATCACACGACGGAACAAGCTCATGGGGATAAGCGGACTGATAGTGCTGAATGCCGAGTCCACGTGCCCGACATTTACCGGTGGCACGGCGGGTTCCCGCACATTCAGGTTGAATTCATGGGAAGACAGCTCGATGCCGAGCGCGACCCGTACATGTTCGGCAAGTCGGATTTGGAATGCCGTTAGCATCCGCACCAGATGTCGCTCCATTCGATAGAGCGGCTCGTTGAACATTGGCTTTTGGAGGCGCGAAATGTCGGTCAGTTCAACGGTGAGAAAGCTCCGTAACATTTCGCGCCATGCTTGCAGGAACCGCGGCAAGGACACCCTCCATTGTGGAAATTGCGCGAGCAATTCCCGCTTGATCTGATCCTGTAGGGCGATTTGGCGTGGTTTCAGACGGGTGAGCGATTGTTCCAGCGCCTTTGACGACCACTCACGTGACATGACCTGAAGCTCCTCGCGGAACAGATCGAATTGGCGACGTTCCCCGGCAAGCAAGTCCCGCAAGGCCGTGCGGGCGGCTTCAGTCTGCGTGGCCACCGCCAGCGCGACTCGCAGGTAATTGAGTGTCTGCACCAGCAGTGAGTGGGTCTTGTGTCTCACAATCTGGTTGGCGGCCTCATCCTGATGTTGGATGAGGGGAAGCAGGAAACCTTGTTCAAGCGCGGTCTTCATGTCCGCGCAATCCGGCTTGATGGAATATAAAAACACAGGCAACTCCGCTTCCCCTCCCGCATGGAGCTGTTTGCTGACAAAAGACATGACTTCCGCACGCTCCATCGGGGTCAGCAGATCCGCCTTGGTCAGCAACAGGGTGATCCTTGGTGTGTGGAGATGCAGTTCGCGGATGAATTCAAGATCGCGCTCCGACAATGGAGCGTCGCAACTGATGGCAACCAGAGCCGCGCCGGTGTTAGGCAGCCATTGCAACGTGGTCTCGGTATTGCGTGCGAACACGCTGTCAAGTCCCGGCGTATCCACGAATTCCAGCGGAGCCAACGGTTTGAGTTCAGGCAATCCGACAATCACGGAAGTGACCTGCTTTCGATTGTCCGGATTTTTATCCTCACCAACGTAAAGCGCGATTTCATCCAGATTGATAGATTCCGTGGCACCATTGAGAAAGTTCACTTCCACTTTTACTTCCGGGCTGTAGCGCACCCGCGTGATGACGGCGGTGAGCGGCACCACGCCGATGGGCAGGATATTCCGCCCGATCAAATGATTAAGAAACGAACTCTTGCCAGCTTTAAAACGACCTAACACAGCCACGTCAATGGAGCGATTGCCGGCAATCGGTTTCCGACACGCGGCAATTTGCGGATGAAGCCCTGCTAACTTCATGTCGTCAACGAGGGTCGAAACCCGATCAAGAATGACATCAAATGGAATCATGATCCTGATGTGTTTGTGGTTCCCACCGTTCCAACAGCAAAATGTCCTGCTGGAGGTTATCCGCGCCGGGGATGCTTGTTCCGGAAGATTCGGGTTGAGGCCGGGTGAATTGGGCTTTGAAAACTCCGGAACTTGCCGAGACCGCCGTTTCCAATTCCGATAGAGACTTTTTCGCCCACAATTCTAGATTACGGCTGCTAGCTTCGAGAACAGCATGAACCGCCGGGCGGATACGAGCCTCCAATCTGGCCCGAGTGTTCCACCGAAGGGCGCTCGTGCCGAAAAGTGACAAGACGGCGGGTCGGCCAAGGTCGCCCGCTCCTGATAGCGACGACAAATCGCTCACGGGTAATCCCGCTGCATTGGGCAACGATTGGATCACCGGGGCGGTGGCCGGAAATTCGCGTGCCGCGTCTTGGAGAATGCCCGCGAGCCGGACTCGGGTCTGTTCGACCTGCTGCCTGACTTTTCCCGATTCATCCGCGATCAGCCGTGAAAGCGTCGCGGAAACAATCTCCGCCGGGTTGACGCGCTGTGGGTCATTTCCCAACCAGACAGCTACAAGTCCCTCCGCGGCGTCGTTGATGACCAGCGTCTCCCGGGTGCGTAGCTCCCGTGCCGTGGCATCCGCTTCACGCCGCCCGGCTTCTAAAATTTGCGGAATGCTTCCCAACCCGTCCGCAAGCTCCCGAATGCGGGCCGTTTCACTTGCGGACCGTGATGCCACCTCCGGTGCAGCCCTCCGCCTCAAGGAGGCGAGTAAGACCTCGCGCAAGCCACCAATTTTGCGCTTGAGCGATAGTTCCACCAGCTCCCGGTGGGCATCCAGCATGGGCAGGAGCATCCGATCAAACCACTCCTCGCAGAGCTTCGCATCGCTACCCACGACACTGATGAGATGCACCGGTGGCTCGACGTTCACTTCTGCGAGGATTTTTTGCTTCAGATAGTCCACCGCACGCTGGCGGTCAGCAAGGCTGAGCATGTCCACCTTGCTGACCAGCACCATCGCGGTCGCGCCGGACTGATAGATGGTCTGAATGATCTTGAGATCCTCATGGGTCAGGGTGGAGGCCGCATCCACTAGGACGATGCCAAGATCACAGCGCGGCAGATAGGCGGCGGTTTCCTCCGCGCCGCTGACCGCCAGCGAGCCGATGCCCGGCGTGTCCACAAAGGTAATCCCTTCGCGCAGTATCGCGGCGGGCACTTGGACGCGAATGCCGGAAACGTGCTTCGCGTTTCCGGGGTTTTGTTGCTCGGTGGCAAATTCGGGGAGGAGCGCCAAATCCCCGGAGAGCGGCGGGCGGTCGGCGAATTCGATGACGACCCGGGGACTCGCCCCGAAACTGATGCGTGTCGGCAGGGCTGTCACCGGAGTAACTCCGACCGGCAGGACTTCGGAACCGAGCAAATGGTTTAGCAACGATGATTTGCCGGAACTGACGCGGCCGAAGATTCCGATTTCAAAAGCGGGGTTTTCGAGTCGATCCAACAACATGGTGAGCGTCCCACGGAATTCCACCAAGCCGTGGGCGGAGATGATTCGCTCAAGTTCGCGCAGAAGTTTGATCTCGCCGGTGGTTTTTTCCAAGCGGGACAGACGGGCCTGCAAATCGGATGCTTCACCCATTGCGAGATATTCCGCGATACGGGCCAAGTGTGCATTCAGTCCAGCAACGATGCGATCCAGGGCCCGCGCATAGATATCAGTCAACGGCCCGTAACCCGTCACCTTCGACGCCGCGAGGTCCTCAACCGCGACTTGCGCGAACATTAATTTCCCACGCGCCGCCCAAAGCGCTCCGCTGATAGATTCTCCTGGCGGGATGCCCAGCATTTCCAGATCCTGCCGCATGGTCTCGCGCAGGCCGGCACAATAATCGTGCATGACCTTGCGCTGCACCGGAGTCGTGTCCTGCGAGTACTTCTGAAATGGTGATGCCGAGCCGGCCGACGCCATGATTTGCTCCGCATCGGAAAGCAGTTCATCCACGTACCGGAAAGTGACGACCAGATGGCGTTGTTGGTTTTCATTCATGGAGACCAAGTGGTGGAATGTCACGCCAGGGCCTCCGCGCCGCCGTTAGATCGTGGAAACCGCATCCAGGCCAGCCAGAGCGCCGATGCCAATGCGAGGTAACCTGCCACGGCGAATCCCGCGTTAGGCGAAACCGTTGTCCAAATCACTCCAAGGGTGATGCTGGATAGAAAATCCCCCACGCCGTCCACTGTGCTCATCAGCCCGAATCCGGTGCCATGCTGGTGCTCGGCGATCAGAGTGGACGCCAGTGCCGGTTGGGATGACTCGATGACGGCGGTATAGACGCCGTTCAGCGCGAAGAGCAGGATCAGCAGCCACTTCCGGCCATCGGCGAAGAGGAATCCGAGACAAAGTAGCCCGAACAGCGCGAAGCCGACGCTGAGAATCACCCGCTTGCTGATGCGGTCGGAAAGCACCCCGATGGGATAGGCCACCAGCGCGTAGAAGACATTGCTGAATGTGTAGAGACCCACCGCGAAGGCTCCTGCCAGCACCGCGCCCTGTGATGGAGTTAGAAGATCCTGCGCCCGCATGATCAGCATGGTCGGCGCGAAATTGGAGATGCCGAACAATCCGACCGGTCCGAGAAACCTGAGAAAATCCCGCGGCAGCGCCTTGAGACTTGGCCACGGCTTGCTGAGGTTCGGCTTGCGCGCCCGTTCCTTGACCAGGAAGCGGATTGATAGAAAGGCGCACACGCCGGGGATCAGCGACACGAGAAATATCACCCGCAGCGGGACGCGGGACATCAGCAACATCGCGATCAGCGGGCCGAGGATGGCCCCCAGGGTATCCATCGTGCGGTGGAAGGCGAAGGCGCGCCCCACGGTGGCCGGGGTGGTGGACTCCGTGAGCAAGGCATCGCGCACCGGGGAACGGATCGACCAGCCGATCCAACCCGCCGTCCTCCCGAACAGCACGTGCCACCAGTTGGTCGCCAGTGCGAATGATGCTTTGCTGAAGGCCGTCACAAAATACCCGAATGCGGCCAGCCCTTTGCGCTTGCCGATGCGGTCGCTGTACCAGCCGGACCAGAGTTCGAAGAAGGTGGAAACGCCGTCCGCCACTCCCTCAATGACGCCGAGCGCAAACGCGGGTGCCCCTAACACCGATGTGAGGAAGATCGGCAGCACCGCCGAAGCCATCTCGTGGTTCATGTCACTGAACAAACTCGCCAACCCCATGCCGAGTATGTTGCGGTTGAGCCAGCGCTTGGGCGGAGCTTCGGACGATGGCGCTGGTTCTTCTGATGTCATTTGATGGGTGTTTCAGAGTGGTGGCAGACCAAAAGATCCAGCGGCCCGGCGAGATGCACGATCAGTGAAGTTTTACCCACACCGTCCGGGCCGAGAACGAGCGCGTTGCGGCCTTGCACGTGGATGTCTCTCAAGGTGGCGATTTCCTTCGCTCTGCCATGGAATGGGATCCCCATGCTGTTGTTAGGCGTGGTTGTGGCTGCACCCGCGGGAATCATTCCTTCACGATGAGCACACTGCACGCGGAGTGATCGGCGATGCGGTCGGCGGTGTCGCCGAGCAAACGCCCCCAGAGTCCGGAGTGGTCGCTGTGTCCAATGACGATGAGATCGCAGCCATTTTCCGCCGCGTATTCGATGATCGCCTTGGCCGGGTGGCCGCTGCGCGTCTCACAGCGGACCTGGATGCCATGCTGCGCCGCCACTTCCTCCACCTCCTTGCGGCGGGCCTGATAGTATTCGTCCGCTGCGTCGGCGGCTTCTTGGAACTCACCGGGCAAATCGGAGTGCCGGGGCAGCGGCTCACGCACCCACAGGACGCCGAGTCTTGCGCCAAACTCACCAGCCATCACCGCAGCACGCTGCAGTGCCAAGGTTGCGCTTTTGGATCCGTCATAACCCACCAGGATGTTTGTGAACATATTAACCTCACTTTCCGGATCGCGCCGTAGGGCGCGGTTTCTTGCGATTCATTCTTTCAGCATAGGTTTTACCCCATTGCACCATCGTTTCAATGTCAGGCTGGAAGAATTTTTGCGCGATGAGCGTGGGCACAAACGCGCTCAGGATGACCACTGTCACCAGAATCGTATATTGCTTCTGATCGATGATGTGGTTTTGCAGGCCGAACAGGGCGGAAATCGTGCCGAACGTAAGGCCAGTGGCCATCAGCAGCGTGGTGTAGTTGCCCTCGCGATTGCGCATGTGGAAGACCTTGGTGAACGGCCAGACAGCCGCGTATTTCGTGATCATCTTCATCGCGAGCAACATCGCGATGACACCGAGGCCCGACCACAACACGGGCAACGACACCAGGGATCCCGCCTTGATGAAATAGAAGGGTGTGAAAATCGTGAATGCGATACTGCGCATCCGGTGGACCAGGGTTTTGTCACGCAGGAAAACTCCCGCAACGACGAGACCGACGAGATAGGCGGGCAGGACGGCCTCGCTTTTGGCGGTGGATGCCAGGCCGCCGAGAAAGAAGAGGATGAGGAAAATGAACTTCACCTCCGGCTCGCTCACACGGGTCGCGCCCAAGCGTGTAATGATGAGCTGCGTCCATTTGGGCATGAACCAGAGCATGACGGCCGTGACCAGCACGAAGACCAGCAGCCACCAGTTGAAATCGGCAAACAACGTGCCGAGAGCGAGCACCGTTCCAAAATCGGTGATGAAGCAGGCGGCAAGTATTGTTTTTCCCAGCGGCGTCTGCCCTAAACCGCCTTCGATCATGACGGCGTAAACGACGGCGACCGAGGTGGTGGAAAGCGCGATGCCCGCGATTTGCGCCTGTTGCAACGGCCATCCGAGGACGAACTGGGCGAACAACCAGACCGCCACGAAAGGCAACAGGAACGACGCCAGCCCGATCGTCATGCTGGCACGAAGGTTCTCGCGCAGCGACACGGGATCGATTTCCGCTCCGGCCAGAAAGGTCAACACCCCGCTGCCCAGCATCGCGAGGAAGTTGATCCAGTCCGTTGCCCGCAGGATCTCCTGGCCGGTGTAAAAGTGGATGTTTCCAACGACGACTCCAACGATGATTTCTATCAGCGCGACGGAAATTCCGACACGGATGGAGATGAGACTGGCGACGAATGCAAGTCCCATCCAAATGGCTGCGATATACCAGATGTTTTCCATCTACGTCTGTGAGGTGTCTGGGCCGTTCGGCACTTTGAATTATCTTGAGAACATCTCCCGGTCATAGCGGGCGGCGCTTCCGAGTTCCTTTTCGATGGCGAGCAGGCGGTTGAACTTGGCGATGCGCTCGCTGCGGCAGCCGGATCCGGTCTTGATGTGGCCCGCTCCGGTGGCGACTGCTAGATCGGCGATGAAGGTGTCCTCGGTTTCACCACTGCGGTGGGAAATATAGGAACGATAGCCGTTATCCGTGGCGAGCTTGATGCAATCGAGCGATTCGGTGACGGTGCCGATCTGGTTGAGCTTGATGAGCACGGCGTTGGCGACCTTGCGGTCGATGGCCTCCTGCAAGATTTCCGGGTTGGTGCAGAGGAGGTCGTCGCCGACGATTTCCACCCGCGTGCCAAGTTGGCGCGTGATGGTTTCCCAACCGGTCCAGTCTTTTTCGCCCAGCGGGTCTTCCAACAGAACAATCGGATAGCGGTCGAGCCAGGATTCCCATAGGACGATCATTTCTTCGGTGGTCTTGGAGCCGCTGTGGGATTTAAAAAACACATACTTGCCTTCCTGCCACATCTCGCTGGTGGCGGGGTCGAGGGCGATGGAAATGTCGCGGCCCGGTTGGTAGCCGGCCTTTTCGATGGCTTCGATGATGACTTCGACGGCCTGCTCGTTGTCGCGCAGGTTCGGCGCGAATCCTCCTTCGTCGCCGATGCCGGTGCTCAGGCCTTTGGCTTTGAGGATGGCCTTGAGGCTGTGGAAGGTTTCCACGGCCATGCGGATGGCTTCGGTGAAATTTGGCGCGTTGTGGGGCGCGATTTTGAACTCCTGGAAATCGACGGTGTTGTCGGCGTGCTTGCCGCCGTTGATTACATTCAGGCAGGGCACGGGCAGCAGGTTCGCAGCGGGTCCGCCGAGGTAGCGGTAGAGCGGCTGTCCGGTGGCCGCAGCGGCGGCGCGGGCGACCGCCATTGAAGTACCAAGAATCGCATTGGCCCCGAGGCGGGATTTGTTAGGTGTGCCATCGAGAGCGATCATCGCCTCGTCCACGGCTCGCTGATCGGTGGCGTCCATGCCACGCAGGGCATTGGCGATTTCCCCTTCGGCGTTGGCGACGGCTTTGAGTACGCCCTTGCCGGCGTAGCGCTTCGGATCGCAGTCGCGGAGTTCGGTGGCTTCGCGTTCGCCGGTGGAGGCCCCGGAAGGAACGGCGGCGCTGGCGGTGGTGCCATCTCCAAGGACGACGGTGGCGGAGACCGTGGGATTGCCCCGGGAATCGAGGATTTCCAAGGCGTGGATGGCGGAGATGCATGTGGTTTTCATGGTCGTGGGGGTGTGTTGGTATCAATCGGCGTTCTTCGGGCGGTAGTGGATTACTTTGACTTTTTCCAGAGTGACGAGGCCGCCTCCCATCATTTCATCGAGTATGGGAAGGAAGCCGTTGAGCTTTTCCTCGGTGTCCACGATTTCGATGACAAACGGCAGATCGTTGGAAAGTTGCAGGATTTTCGCGGTGTGGACCCGGCTGCTGGCGCCGAATCCCATCGGGCTGCGGAGCACGGTGGCTCCGGCAATACCGGTTTCGCGGGCCTTCAGGACGATGGCTTCGTAGAGCGGTTGGTGGTGCCAGCGGTCGCTCTCGCCAATGAGGATGCGCAGCAACATGGCGTCTTCGGGTAGATTCATGGTTTTGTTCGGTTATTTGGGTTGCATGACACTGGCCAGCGCCAATCCGCTCCAAGTGCCGAAGAGGCAGAGCAGAAGCGTCAGGAAAATATTGGCCATTGCGTAAAGAACTTCACCCTCTGCGAGAAGGTTGATGGATTGGAGGCTGAAAGATGAAAATGTGGTGAAGCCTCCCAAGACCCCGATCGCCACCACTTGGCGCGTGAGGGGCGATGTCATCACCACGCCGTCAGGGCCGGTAAGCCCGGTGAACACCCCGATGATCAGGCACCCGGCCACATTGACAATCAGGGTGCCCCACGGGAAGGACTGGCCAAAATGATTGGCAATCCAGTTGGAAATGAACATCCGGACACCCACGCCCGCCGCTCCTCCCATCATCACCGCCAGATAGATCCGCCACATGGTTTACAAGGTTAAATGTTATCCGATCTCCTCCGCCTTGATCTCTTCGGCGGTGGCTTCCTTTTCCTCCAATTCGGTGCCGTGGATTTCCCAGCGTTCGAGGTGTTTGTAAACGATGACCTTGTTATCGAGCAGGTCGCCATGACGACGGCAGAAAGTCTCCAACTGCTCACGGTGCCCGATAAGTTCCACGCACATCGTCAAGTCAGGATTGCCTGATTCCGGATCATGAGCGCGGACTTTGCCATGGTTGCTGAAGCCGTAATGAGTGTGGTGGGCCACCGCGTGGATGACACCGTCCGCTTTGGCCGCGAGCACCAACTCACGATAGAGCGGACGGCTGGTTAGGAACCCCTTGATGCCGGGATTTTTCCGGCGCTCGCCAGGTTTCATATAGATCCGAATCATTCCGGTTTCGTTCGGATGGACGTGATGTGGGTAGGGCATGGTGGGGTCGTTCGGTTTGGTGGTTGTGATGAAATCAGGCAGGGGCAGTAAACGTTCACGCAGTCTGAAGAAGGCCAAATGAAAGGCAGATGGTTGAAGCTTCCGCACTTGCCGCAATGGCGTGTCCAGTGGGATGGCACCATTTCTACTTTTGGGTACGGCTACCCTCTGTGAAAGATAGATTCCAGAATGGCCGCTGCACAGATAGGCCAGAAAACAGGCCGTGCCAATGTAAGCGCCATGGGACGCGCCGAATAATTCAATCCCCATGATCGTCGAGGCCAGGGGGGTATTCGACGCCCCTGCAAAAATCGCTACAAAACCGACTGCCGCAAACAAGTCGGTCGGGCCATGCATCACCCCTGAAAGTGCGTTGCCCAAGGCCGCGCCGATGAAAAAGAGCGGTGTGACCTCTCCGCCTTTGAATCCACAGCTCAAGGTGAGGGCCGTGAAGAGGATCTTCCACGCCCACGCCCAGTGATGAATTTGATCGGGTTTGAAGAAGTTCGAGATGGTCATGTCGTCCGGGTTCGGCGACCAAACGCCTAGTCCCAGATATTCTCGCGTCCCCACCGCATGGACGAGGCCTATCACCAGCAATCCGCCAA
>Ga0118677_10013010_pt1 | contig 12076 bp, 8 predicted proteins | sample AliMusrvi5mmetaG_FD_86154 | JGI IMG/M metagenome (GOLD analysis project Ga0118677, IMG submission 86154) | reverse complement strand
ATGGAACCCGTCGGCGCTGGCATGCAATTGCGCGAGTCGCGCCCACTGCTGCGAGGACTGGCAGCCACCTCTGCCCAATACTCGTGGGACGGACGGCTCTGCTTCACCGCCACCGGCGACCCACCGCTCTACACCCTCGACGCGGGTTCCCACACCTGGCGCGCCACAGAGGCGGCTGAGGCCGCCAAACTCATCCGCGAGGGGTTCAGCCAACGCGAGTCTGCGGAGCTGGCCACTTTGCTCCGCCACCCGGATGCTCGCATCCGCCTGCACGCCCAAATCGCCCTCACCCGGCAACCCGACGCGTTGTTGCGCTTTATCGCCGCTACCACCTCCACCGATCTGCTAGAACGGGTCCATGGTATTTGGGGCCTGGGTATTCTCGCGCGACGCGGGGGCGGCTGTCCGGTGACCCGCCATGGCAACTTCGGTGCCATTCCCGATAACAAGCTCAGTCTCGCCGCCGGCCAGCAACTCTCCGGTTTACTCAAAAACCCCGATCCGGAAACCCGCGCCCAAGCGACCCGCGCCATCGGCGACGCCCAAAACCAATTCTCCCGCCCCCAGGATGATCGAAAACGCAGCACACCGATTCCACCGGGCGCGTTTATCACCGCCGATAGTCTCCCGCTGGCCGCCTTGCTCTTCGACGATTCCCCGCGCGTCCGCTATTTCGCAGCCATCTCCATCGGTAAACTCAAAGTGCTAGGCTTCTACGGCCCCATCTGCGATTTTCTCAAGGCTAACAACAACGGCGACCCCTACCTGCGCCATGCCGGTGCCTACGCCCTCCAACATATCGTGACCGATTCAAGCATGCTCACCGGCCTCGAACAGCACCCGACACCGGCCGTGCGCCTCGCCGCCACCGTTGCCTTGCGCCGCATGCATGAGCCGACAGTCGCCAATTTCATTCATGATACCGAGGGGCAAGTGGCCGACGAGGCGATCTGCGCCGTCACCGATCTGGCACTGGATAAAGCACGCGAGTCGCTGGCCTGCTTGCTGGACGACCTCGCCGCCCGTCCCTGGCAACCGTTCACGCTGCGGCGTCTCATCCACAACGCCTTCCGCCTAGGAACCGCCACTAACGCCGCCCGCCTCCTCAAACTTGTCGGTGATCCCGCCATTCCCGACGCAATCCAAAAAGAGTCCCTGCGCCTGCTCGCCCTCTGGCCCGAGCCCCCGCCCGTCGATCAACTCACGGGATGCTGGCGGCCGCTGGCCAAGCGCGAGGCCTCCGAAATCACTCCTGCCCTGAGCGCGGAGCTGCCGCGCCTTCTCAAACTCGACGGTTTCATCCGCAGCGCCGCACTGGACCTCGCCAAACAGTACCAAGTCCCTTGAACCAACATCTCCGCCACCATCACTGGAATGGGGCGGCACCCTTCAGCCCGGGCTTGGCGGGCGGGCAGCAAATGCCTGCGTTTTAGGGTCGCATTCACCTTGACGTGGCAAGCCGCCCTCCTGATGCTTGGCGCTGGGGCGCATGAGTTCATTCACCACATTCTATTTAAGCCGCATCATTGATACCAAGGCGTTCGACGCCCATGGTAACTGCCTTGGTGTCGTCAAGGATTTGTTGGTCGATTCCGATTCCTCAAATTACACCTCGGGCCATCCTTCGGTCAACGGTATCAAAATCAAAAATAAAAAGCACGTCCTCTTCCTGGCCTTCCGGCATTTTCGCATCGAAAAAGCAGACGGCAAATTGAAGGTCGTCTGCGACAAACTCAGCGAGTTGCCCGCCGAGCATGTCAATAACGACCTATACCTGGTGGAGAGTGTGCTGGACAAGCAAATCGTCGATCTCAATGGCCGCAAGTTGGTGCGCGTGAACGACGTGCGGCTGGTTTCCATTGTCAATGGCACCTATGCGGTGGCGGTGGACATCGGCATCGAGGGTTTATTGAGGCGGGTTGGCATTGCCAAGCCGATCAAATCCCTCGCCTCCCTGTTCGGGACCAGTCTGTCCTCCAAGTTCATTTTGTGGGAGGATGTGGCGGCTATCGATTTCTCCAACCTCAACATCAAACTCTCAAAAAGTCACGCCCGCCTCCAAACACTCCACCCCTCCGATTTGGCCGACATCATCGAGGACCTCGGCCGCAAGGCCAGTGCCGAGGTGTTCTCCGCTCTCGACGAGGAAAAGGCAGCCGACGTCCTCGAGGAATTGGAAATTGATGCCCAGGTGCGCATTCTCGAAAGCCTGTCGATAGAAAAGGCAGCCGACGTGCTCGACAAGATGCCGGCCGACGAGGTGGCGGATATTTTTGATGCGTTGGAAGACGACAAGGTGGAACTTCTGCTCAATGAAATGGGCAAGGACACCTCGCAGGAAGTCCGCGATCTGCTGTATTATCCAGATAATTCGGTCGGCAGCATCATGTCCACCGAGGTCTTGTCATTCAACGCCAACGCCAGCATCGGCGAGGTGCTCGCCGACTTGCGCGAGAAGCAGCCCGAGTCGGAGGCCTTGTATAACCTGTTTGTGACTGATGAGGCAGATGTGCTCATTGCCACTTTTTCGCTTAGGGATCTGGTGATTCATTCTGCGGAGACAAAGATCAGTCAGATCATGCGCCCGGCACCGGTGCATCTGAGTGACTATCAAGGCATCACTGAGATTGCCGAAATTGTCTCAAAATACAATCTGCTCGCCATCCCCGTCGTGGATCGCCACAACGTCCTCCAAGGCATGGTCGTCATTGATGACGTCATTGACGACCTGATGGGCAAACGCCGGACTAACAAATAGCAATTTTTTTGCGGAATGTTCAAGAACAAGAAAACATTATATCAGAAGCTTGGCTTGTTTCTAGCCATTTTGGGACCCGGGATTATCACCGGCAGTGTGGACAACGATGCCGGCGGTATTACGACCTATGCGGTGGCTGGCGCGGTATATGGCTACAATATGTTATGGACCCTCATTCCGTCGTTTGTGGTGTTGGTGGCCATTCAAGAGATGAATGCGCGCATGGGCATTGTGACGGGCAAGGGATTGGCTGACCTCATCCGGGAGAACGCAGGAGTTAAGATCACTTTCTTCATTTTCATCGGGTTATTGATAGCAGACATTGGCAACACCACCACTGAATTTGCCGGGGTAGCCGGCAGCATGGAGGTGTTCGGGGTGAGCAAATACATTTCAGTGCCCATTGTTGGGTTTCTGGTTTGGTTCCTGGTGGTGAAGGGAACCTACAAATTTGCCGAGCGAATTTTCCTGATCTTCAGTGTCTCACTGTTGATGTATGTGGTGTCGGCCCTGATGGGCAAACCGAATTGGGGTGAGATCGGCCATGCGGTCATTCATCCGAAGTTCGAGATGAACACCAAGAGCATGGCCATGATCATTGGCATCATCGGCACCACCATCGCCCCGTGGATGCAATTCTACATGCAATCCTCCGTCATCGAAAAGGGCTTGAAGATGAAAAACTATGGCTATTCGCTCGTCGATATTGTCGTGGGCTGCGTGGCCACCGTGGTGGTCGCCTTTTTTATCATCATCGCCTGTGCCTCCACCTTGCATGTCAATGGCATCCAGATCAACGAGGCGAAAGACGCGGCGTTGGCGCTCAAGCCGCTGGCCGGGGCGTTTGCCTCACAGGTATTTGCCTTTGGGCTGTTCATAGCCTCGATTTTTTCCGCCACTATTCTGCCTCTGGCTACTGCGTTTTATGTGTGCGAGGCGTTTGGCTTTGAGGCTGGCATTGATAAGAAGTGGGACGAGGCCAAGGAGTTTTACGTGCTCTACACGGGGATTTTGGTGCTTTCCGCAGTTATCATCCTAGTTCCCAACGCGCCGCTCATCGCCATTTCCTTGTGGTCGCAGGTACTCAACGGCCTCCTCCTGCCGATGGTTTTAGTGTGCATGATCCTGTTGGTTAATAACAAAAAAATCATGGGCCAATACGTCAACAATCGCTTCAACAACCTCATTGGCTGGAGCGCCGTCATCGTTCTCATTGCCCTCTCGCTGCTCTTGATCTTCCAGCCCTTGTTCGGCTGAGGCCCCGTGAAGACGAATTCGGATCAACAAGCATGCCAGCCCCGAATCCTAGCAAGAGCAAGACCGAGCGAGCCGATGCCTTGCTCACTAACCGCGGCTTGTGCGACTCGCGCGAGCAGGCGAAACGACTCATTCTCGCCGGCGAAGTTCGCAGCGGCGAGCGTCTCATCGATAAGCCCAGCACCAAATTGCCTCTCGACGCGCCCCTCGCCGTGAAGGCAAAACCGCGCTTCGTCGGCCGCGGCGGCTTCAAACTCGAAGGTGCACTCGATGCCTTCGCTATCGACCCGAACGGCTGGGTGTGTCTCGATGTGGGTGCCTCTACCGGCGGCTTCACTGATTGCCTGCTGCAGCGCGGGGCTCTGCGTGTTCATGCTGTGGATGTGGGTACCAATCAGTTAGTATGGAAATTGCGCAATGACCCGCGAGTTATCGTTAGAGAACAATTCAACGCCCGACAGATGGTGCTGGCCGACCTTGGCGAGAGCGTCCGGCTTGCGGTGATGGACCTTTCGTTCATCTCTCTGACAAAAGTGTTACCTGCGGTGTTCTCGGTGCTGGCGGAGGACGGCGGTGTGGTGTGTCTGATCAAGCCACAGTTTGAGTTGCGCCGCGAGGATGTGGGCAAAGGCGGAATTGTTAGAGATTTAACCCTGCACCAGCGGGCGATCGACAAGATCCGCAGCTTTGTCACCGGGGATCTAGGCCGCGAGTGGCGCGGGCTGATAGCATCGCCGATTACCGGCACCGATGGCAACCAAGAGTTTTTGGCGTGGCTTGGGTAGGGCCTCCCGAATTATTTGATCGCATGCTCTTTGGCAAAGACTGCGGCACCCGCCGGATCAGTCAGCGGCCACTTTTGATAGATCGAGAGGAGCGTGGTGTCGCGGTCCGGGCCGGGTGGCAGTGTGAGCGCCCATTGCGCGGCGACACCTGGATCGTAGGAGGCAACGGTTTCGGCGTAGGTGCGGATGGCCGTGGTTTTGGCGAGGCCGTCGGGCGCGGCGGCAAGCCATTGGCCGGCGGCTTGGCAATCGTTTCGCGTCCAACTGGTCATGAGGAATTTCATTTTTTCGGCGGACATTTCGGCAGGTATATTGGCAGCGAGCCATTCGATCCACTGGCCTGTTTCGCCGGTGCGGGAAGTATTGTAATTCAAGGCGACGGCGACCCCTAAGAGTTCCTTCGGAGAGAGTTGGGCGGTGGCTAGCCATTGGCTGGCGGCGGCGAAGCTGTCCTGCACGATTTCTTGCGTCAGCACCATTAAACCGCCGATGGCAAGTTCGTCGCGGGCGGAAACATCGTTGATAGTGGCGAGATGTGTACGCAACGCGGCGAGGGTGGAGCTGCGTTGTTCCGGCGTCTGGGCGGCGGAGATAATGCGTTCAATGACGTTGTCCGTGCCCTTGAGACCCAACTCTGCGATGAGTTTGAACGCGAGCACGGGGTCCTGGATCGCGGCACCGGCGAGCAAACCGCGCTTGGCGTCATCGGTGATGAGATCTGGAAAATTTTCTGCGGTTTGCCGGACCCACGCCAGTGCGGCGAGCGGATCGTCCTTGGCCCAGCGGGCGAGCGAGGAGGACAGGACATAGCCGCTGCTGTGATCATCCTTGGCAAAGCCGGACCCATCGGTGAACAGCCCGAGCACCGCCTGCGGGTGATCGTTGGCCAGTGCCAGCACAGACACGGCGACGAGGCGCTGGCGTGTCTCTTCAGATAGATCCTGGCAGGCACGGACCTCGGCGATGATAGAATTCATTTGTGCGGGATCCATTGCCATCATCCGTTCCCTGAACTCCGCCATGCGCCGGCCCATTTGCTTTTGAATGACTGGATCGCGGTGGCTACCAGCGGCTTTCTCGAAGGCTTCGCGTTCTTTGCCGAAGGCGATGAATCCAGCGGCAATGAGTTTGGCGGTCGCTTGGCGATCTGCTGGGCTCTGTTTGACGGGGCGGACGGCGTCACGCCGGTTTGCGAGATTGGGGACGATACCGCGGCTTGCGGCCTCTGCGATAAGTTGGGTACGGTTCGCGCGAATCGCTGTTAGTTGTTGGGAACCCTGCCAGCCGAGACACACACCAACGGCCAGGATGATAGCGGCAAGAGCAAGTGGCTTTTTCATAACTCGGAGTGATTACTGAAGACTTTTGAGAATTTCCTCGCGGCGCTTCTCATCGGCGATTTGTCCGGCTAACACCCGGGCCTGCTCCTTGTGCTGGCGGGCAAGCCAGGTGTCCAGAAATGCGGCTAACACATCGTCGGTGCGGTCGGCCTGGCTGTATTGAAGCGCGAGTCCGGCGGCGTCATCAAAGGTGAATTCGGTTTTCACCTGGGCCGCTGTGGCGAGGAGTTTTCCCGTTATGTCATCGACGGCGTCCGGGGCTTGGGTGCTGGCCCATGCCCGCATGGCGTCAAAACGTTCGCGGGTGGGCGGGGTGTCGCCGCTCAAAATACTATGAGATGCGGCATGCTCGGCAGATGAGGCGTGCTCGGCGGGAGTCGCGGCGATTCGCTCGAGAAATTCGTCCACTTTGGTGAATCCATCCGAGGTGCTCAATGCACCCGCTTGCCGGGCAAAGATATACGTTTGATCTTCCACTGACACTTGCTCTCGCACCAGCTTGGTGAAGGCTGTTTGGGTTTGCTCAGTAACCGAGTTGATCAAGCTCCCATTGATGATGCTGGCACGCTGACGCTGGGTCAACGCGCCCATCCGGCGGTCGGCGGCGGCGGGGTCGGCCGTCAGAAGAATGTCGAGCATCACTCCTTCAAACTGTTCCCTGAACGGGCTGGAACCATCGAGCGTCTTGCTCGCGAATTTGCCAGCGGCGATCTGCTCGTCCAACCACGCATCGGCCTTGCTAGGATCCTGTTTGGCCCAGTTCCGCAACGCACCGGGTAGATGCCACTTGATGCCGCTCGCTTCGTCCTGCAGCGTGTCCATGAAGCGCGTCAACACATACTCCGGATCCTTCTTGATGAGCGGGCCAATGAGTTCCTGTTCGAACATCGAACGGGCATTTGGCGAGAGTTCGAGAGTGGCAGCGGCGTCCAGTCCTGCGATGAGTTCCTCGCGAGCCATCATTTCCAGCCGTTGTTGCAAACGCAGCATCGCCCGCATGTCCGCCGTGACCCCGGCACGCCGCGTCTCATCGGACTGGCTGGCGAAGGTCTTCCAATTGATAGGCGCAGCGGTCTTCGTTTTCTTACTAGATCCAACAGGATTGGCCGGCGAGACCGCCGCTGCGGAGTCGGCGGCGAGTTGGCTGTGAAGTGTTGCGCAATCGGCCTCGGCCGAGGAAATTGCGCGGCGCTGCAGGCCGAGCCAAGTTCCCACAGCCAGCAACGCCGCGGCGGGCGGCAACATGCGGATGATTTTCACCGGCCCCAAGATGGTCGCAGGCAGGGGGCTTTGTCAACGCGTGATAGATCGGACGGATCGGACGGCGGCGAGGAGAGTTGCCTCCGCACGTGCTCCGCGCTTGCAATCCGGTGTCTGCCGCTTTGTGATGACTGGCATGGACCACTTGGCACGCGCCCGCAACGTCATTGACATGGAAACCGAAGGACTGCGCCGCATGGCCGGGCACCTTGATGCGTGTTTCATTGAGGCTGTGCGAATCCTCCACCGCACGCTGAACCAGCGAGGAAAAATCGTGGTCGTGGGCATTGGCAAATCCGGCAACATCGGCCACAAGATTGCCGCCACGCTCAATTCCACCGGTGCCACCGCAGTGGTGCTCAATTCCCAGGACGCCTTGCACGGCGATCTGGGCCTGCTCTCCGACGGCGATGCGCTCATCGCCATGTCCTACTCCGGGGAAACCCGCGAGTTGCTGGACCTGCTGCCTTTCATCAAGCGCTTCGAGGTGAGTGTCATCGCGCTAACCGGCAAGCCCGACTCGACGCTGGCACGGCTCAGCGACGTGACGCTGGACACCTCGGTGGAGCGCGAAGCTTGCCCGCTGAACCTCGCGCCGACCAGTTCATCTACCGCCATGCTGGTGATGGGTGATGCGCTGGCGATGGTGTTGTTGGAAGACCGCGGCTTCACCGAGGAGGACTTCGCACGCTACCATCCCGGCGGTTCGCTGGGCCGTGCCTTACTTACTCGCGTATCCGACATCATGCGCGCCGATGCCGCTCTGCCCACTGTGCCCGAAGTGGCCACCGTGCTCGACGCACTCCAGGCGATGCACCGTGCTCGCGCCGGTGCCTGCCTGATTCTGACCCCATCCGGCAAACTCGCCGGCATCTTCACCCATGGTGACTTCGCCCGCGCATTCCAGCAGGACCCATTGTTAGGCGAGAAGCCGGTGGCCGGGCTGATGACCCGCAACCCAGTGACCGTGCATGCCGATGCACTTGCGGTGGAAGCGATCAAGTCCATTGGAAAGAACCGAATCGATGATATCATCGTGCTCGATGCTGCGGGCATTCCCATCGGCCTGATCGACACCCAGGACCTCGCCCGGCTCAAAATCGTTTGAAAAAGGAGCAAGACAGAGGATCGCTTCGCTCCAAGACAAAAGACAGAAGACAAGATTTTTCGCCCACCCTCTTATCTTCTGTCTGCAAGTCTTCTGTCTCATCACCCATGACTCATCAATTCATCACTCACGACACTCCCCGCATCGCCGTAATGGGTGGCGGGCCAGCGGGGTTGCGGGCAGCAGAAGTGGCGGCGACGGCGGGTGCCCAGGTCACGCTGTTTGATGCAAAACCCTCGGTCGGGCGAAAATTTCTCGTCGCCGGCAAGGGAGGATTGAATCTAACGCACAGTGAAGAACCAGAGCGCTTTGCCAGCCGCTATTCCGGGCCCGGTCAACCTGCCGGTTTCTGGCTGGAAGTATTGAGCGAGTTCGGCCCGGCTGAAATGCGCCAGTGGGCGGCAGAACTCTGCATCGAGACGTTCCAGGCCAGCAGCGGCCGCGTCTATCCAACGGCCATGAAGGCGGCGCCGTTGCTTCGCCGCTGGGTGCAGCACCTGCGGGGGCTGGGCGTGCGCTTCGAAATGAACCACCGCTGGAATGCGCTGAAGCCAGGCCAGCCCTATCAACTCGGCTTTTCTAACGGCGCAAGTATGACTGCCGATGCGGTGATTCTCGCGTTAGGCGGTGGGTCCTGGCCGCAGACCGGTTCAGATGGGGGGTGGACGAGCATTTTCGGCGCGATGGGCATCGCCTGTCAGCCGCTGGTGGCGGCAAATTGCGGCTGGGAATGCGAGTGGTCAGCGAACATTCTATCAGTAGCCGAGGGCCAGCCCCTCAAAAACCTCCACGTTCGCGCCGGAGATATGCTCGCCGTCGGCGAACTGCTCGTCACCCGCTATGGCTTGGAGGGCGGCGCAATCTATCAACTCGGCAACGCCCTGCGTGCAATCCCGGCACCAGCCATCGCCATCGACTTCAAACCCGCCCACAGTCACGCACAACTCGTCACCAAAATGCAATCAGTCCGACGGGATTTTCTAACTGAAGCGCGGGTCCGCTGGAAACTCAGCGCCGCCGCTCACGCCATCTTGGCCCGCCAGCCATGGCAGGATATTGCGTCACTCGCCCGCGAGGCCAAGCACTGCGTCATACCGCTCCTCGGTCCGCGGCCGCTTGCTGAGGCGATTTCCTCGGCTGGCGGCGTTTGTTGGAGCGAACTGGACACCACCCTCATGCTAAAAAAGCTTCCCGGCGTGTTTGTAGCTGGCGAGATGATCGATTGGGAGGCACCCACCGGCGGGTATCTCCTCCAAGGGTGTTTTGCCACCGCCACCCACGCCGCACACGGAGCGCTGGCTTCAGCCGGCGCGTCCTAAGGGGCCGCGCAAGAATATCTGTCGCGTTGTAGCGGCGTGTCTATGACCGCCGATGCACATGAACCGCCAATGAACCCGCGTTTCCAGCAAACGCCATTTCATTCACATCGACGCTCACCGAACGCTACAACACATCTCACGATGCCTTGCGACCGTTATTATCGTGCTCAGACTCACGGTGATACGATCCGCGACACCGGCATCTCCGGCCAATGGCTTTTCAGTCTTGGCTGGACCGGCATTCTGGTGCATAATCCCCCCGCCGTGCCCCAGGGTTTGTCACCAGCGGAACTTCTTCGCTACTCGCGCCACTTACTCATTCCGGGGGTGGGCGTGGACGGACAACTGCGCCTCAAACACGCCTCGGTGTTGCTCATCGGCTGCGGCGGGCTGGGTTCGCCGGCCGCACTCTATCTGGCTGCTGCCGGGGTCGGCCGACTCGGCGTGGTCGATGCCGATGTGGTGGATGCCTCCAACTTGCATCGCCAGATCCTGCACGGCGAATCGTGGATCGGCCAACCCAAACTCGCGAGTGCCGTCGCCCGCTTGCGCGAAGTCAATCCGCACGTCACCGTCGAATGCCATCCGGTCCGTTTCACTCCGGACAAAGCGCTGGAGATTGCCGCGAACTATGACCTGTTGCTCGACGGATCAGACAATTTTGCGACGCGCTTCCTAACAAACGACACGGCTTTTTTCCTAAAAAAACCGTTGATTCATGGTGCGATCCAGCGTTTCGAGGGCCAGGTGGCGGTATTTGCGCCGCATCTGGGCGGGCCGTGCTACCGCTGCTTGCTGCCCGACATGCCTGCGGCGGACGCTGTGCCCTCATGCGCAGAGGCTGGCGTGTTAGGCGTGTTGCCGGGCATCATTGGTTCGTTGCAGGCGTTGGAGGCTATCAAATTGATTTTAGGCATTGGCATTATTCCGCTCGGGCAGCTTACGGTGTATGATGCACTGGGGAGCGCCTTCCGCACACTCAGAATGCGACGCGACCCGGAATGCCGGTTGTGCGGCGAGCAGCCGAAAATTCATCAGGTTGCCAACGCACAAACGACCGCCGCGGACTGTTGCACTCTCACTTCAAGCATTATGGAATCCATCACCGTCACCGAACTCCACTCGCTGCTCACAGAAAATTACCAGGGCCTGCTCATCGATGTGCGCGAGCCTGACGAGCACGCTCTAGCTAACATCCCGCAAGCCCGCCTCATCCCGCTGGCCACCCTGCCTGGGCAATTGGACAGCCTGCCCCGTGATCGCCAGATCCACATTCACTGCAAGGCCGGCGGACGTTCGGCCCGCGCCGTGAAGTTTTTGCTAGAGAACGGGTTCACCCGCGTCTGCAACGTCAGCGGCGGAATGGACGCGTGGCTGGAGCAAGGGTGGTGAGAGCGATGGAGCGCTGGCTTCAGCCGGCGTGTGTATCTTCATCGCTCGTATCGTCATTTTCAGACACGCCGGCTGAAGCCGGCGCTCCGTGTGCTTCATCTGGCTTCCAGTCGCATCCGGCAGACGAAAACGGCCAATCTTCCGGCTTCTCGCACAGGCCGGCCTTCACCGGATTGTTGCGAATATCAGACATCCTGATCCGGCCGTGACCCGCGCATCCCGTCGCGGTATGGGCATGGACCACCAATCCGCTTCCATGCTTCCATTCAAGGTCTCGCGAGGTTTCGCCTCAGACACAAGACGCAAGACTTGAACACACAAGACAAGAAATTTGACCTAACGATATTATCATTGGCTTTTCAAGGACTCTAGCAGGAATGACTCCGATGACACCCATCGCAAAGACAAACACCCGTGAAGCGGCGATTTCCCATCGCCGCCGGTGTGGGCCGTTTGCGGGACCAACGGACTCCATGATCCAATGGATGATATCTGGTGAAGATAGGCGGCGGGCGTTCGGCGAGCTCAGCCGAGCTGCAGGATGCCCGAGCCACCGTGGACCGGGCATCCTGCCCGGAGGACCATGGGGTGAGAATGAGAAGTGTCGGACGCAAGCCCATTCGCCTCGCATGGGCGGCTGCGGGCAAGCTGCCCGCGCCACGTGGACCGGGCATCTTGCCCGGCGGTCCATGGGGTGCGAATGGAAAGTGTCGGACGCAAGCCCATTCGCCTCGCATGGGCGGCTGCGGGCAAGCTGCCCGCGCCACGTGTACCGGGCATCTTGCCCGGCGGTCCATGGGGTGCGAATGGAAAGTGTCGGACGCAGGCCCATTCGCCTCGCATGAGCGATGCGGGCA
>Ga0118677_10013008_pt1 | contig 12077 bp, 9 predicted proteins | sample AliMusrvi5mmetaG_FD_86154 | JGI IMG/M metagenome (GOLD analysis project Ga0118677, IMG submission 86154) | reverse complement strand
GGGTTGCCGTGAACTGGCAGGTGATGCTGTCGCACACTGGGTACGTGAACGGCCTGCATGCCGTCGGGGCGGCGTCCCTGAATCCGGGCACCACGACGAACGTGGAAACATGGTGGCTGACGCCGGTCGATCTCAATAGCAACGGCATCGCCGATGCATGGGAAACACTCTATTTCGGCGCGGGCGCGAACGTGGACCCGACGGCCGATGCCGATGGGGATGGCTTGAACAATCATGCCGAGTATCTGGCGGGCACGAATCCGAAGGATGCGCAGAGCGCGCTGAAGTTCAGCCAAGCCGCCGCCGTTGCAGCGAACGTGACGCTGCATTGGCCGGTGGCGGAGGGCCGCGTGTACGAGGTGCTGGGCACATCCTTAACCGGGCTGGCGCTGCCCACGCCGAGTTGGCAGCTCCTGGACGGTCCGTGGACATCCGACGTCGGCGTCACCGAGATGAACTGGTCAGCCCCCGCCGCGGCAGTCGGCACCGGCCAGGTCTACCGCATCGAACTTCTGCCGCCGTAGCCGGCCGATTGCGGCCGAAGACCAATCCCCAAACGTCCGCTCACGGGGCAACGTTGAAAACTGCCGGGAAGTGGTCGTCACAAATCTGCTTGGAGGATGCGTTGCCGATCTGCGTCAGCGCATCGACCGTCGTCGTGGAAGACATGTCCTGAATATCACTAAGTTTGTTCGCGAGCTTCTCCAATCCCAACCGCCCGAGCGTGGACCGGTCGAGGGATACGTTGTACCGCAGATAACTCAAGGCCGGTTCGCCCGTGAGCAGATCCTCGTCGAGGGCTCCCACCTCCTCGTCCATCGGGCGGGCGGTCGGGGAGCGGGACAGGTACTGCAGCAGCAACTCCGTCTGTTCCGTGGCGTCCTTCATCAACATCAGCGGAACATTGAGAATCCAGTCCCAACTCTTCCCGCCCTTCCTCTGCCGGAGATCCGCCTCCCAAGGCCATGAACCGGTCCCAACCGACACGAGCAGTAGACGGTTAGCCCCGGTGGCCCACCGGAATGAATACCCCTTCAGGGTGGCGACCAGAAAGAGGAGCCAGGCCGGGTTGGCGGCAAGGCTGACACCTCCATCGACGAAGAGGCCGCGGATACCCTGCCCGACGTCTATTTTTTCAGGCACGAAGAACAGAGGGGCGGCCGTACTGGCGCGCACGACCTCACGCAGAAGCAGCGAACGGTTCTCCGCATAGAATTTGCCTTGAGGGTGATTGTGAAGGGGCCACGTGCTATTCGTGTCAGCTCGCTTGGCCACGACGCAAAGACCGGTCCGGATAGCGGGATCGCCGAGACGAATGTCCCCGAACTGTGACTTGAGCCCCTCGCGCAAGGGTTTTTCATCGAGAAGGGACTGCCAAACCTTCATGCTTCGACGGCTTAGAACACTGGCGCCAAGTTCTCGGTAGGCAACGCCCATCTCCGCGACGCTCATTCCGGCGGCCAGACCCGCGGCGATAATGGCGCCCGTGCTCGTTCCGCCGATCAGGTCGAAGTAGTCGGCCAGGCGCAGGTCCGGATTGCCGTTGAGGCGCTGAAGAACGCTTTCGATTCGCTCCAGCATGCAGAGCGTGATGACGCCGCGGATCCCGCCCCCGTCCAGGGCCAGGATGCGCTTGGGACCGGGCCCCGTGAGCCGTCCGAGCAGGTCCCGTTTCGTCGATGGTCGTTCGTTCATTTCCGCGAGATGAGAGTCAACCGGATCGCTATCGCCAACCCCGGAATCTCGCGATCCAACTTTGCGGCGCCGCCCCGATTCTATGCTATAATAGCGGGTATGATCGCCATCCCTACCGCTGGACTCTCGCGCCGCGAGTTTGTCGGCGCGGCGTGCGCCGCTTGTGCCGCCGCGGCGTGTTACCGGGCCTGGTCCGACACACCGGCCCAACGACCGACGGCACAGGCCCACGAGGCCCTGTTCTACGAGACCTTGGCCGACAAATCGGTACGCTGTGGCATTTGCCCGCGGCATTGCGTGGTACCTGACGGCGGCCGGGGCTATTGCCGCGTCCGCGAGAACCGGGGTGGACGTTACGCGACGCTCGCCTACGGGCAATCCTGCGCCGCCAATCTGGACCCGGTCGAAAAGAAACCCTTCTTTCACGTCTACCCCGGCACCAAGGCGTTCTCCATCGCCACCGTGGGCTGCAACATCCACTGCAAGTTCTGCCAAAACTGGGACATCTCGCAGGCGACCCCGGAAACCACGCCCGTCCCATACCGCAGCCCGGCTGACATCGCCGAGGCCGCCCATGCCGCCGGGGCCAAAACCATCGCGTACACCTACAGCGAACCGACCGTGTTCTACGAATACATGGCGGACTGCGCCCGCGCCGGCCGGGAGCGTGGCCTGGAAAGCATCGTTGTCAGCAACGGCTTCATCGCAGAGGCTCCGCAGAAGGCGCTCTTCCCGCTCGTCAAGGCCATCAAGATCGACTTGAAGGCCTTCACCCAGTCGTTCTACGGCGACATCTGCGACGGCTCGTTGGAGCCCGTGCTGGCATCCCTCAAACGGCTGGCAACGTCCGGTGTATGGTTCGAGATCGTCTGCCTCGTGATCCCGACGCTGAACGATTCGCCGGACGACACACGACGCATGGCCGACTGGATCGTCAAGGAATTGGGTCCGAACGTGCCGGTGCACTTCTCACGCTACCACCCGATGTACCGGCTCAAGAACCTGCCGCCGACCCCGCCGGAAACCATCCTCAAGGCCCGGTCGATCGCCATGGAAGCCGGCTGCAACTTCGCCTATACGGGGAACGTCCCGGGCATGGAAGGCCAGGACACTCTCTGTCCGTCATGTAAGAAGCCCGTGGTGCGCCGCTATGGGAACCAGATCGTGGAGAACACATTGAAGGCCGGCGCCTGCGGGGCCTGCGGCGCGCGCGTCCCCGGCCTCTGGAACTAGCAGGACTGCAGCACGCGCCTGCGTCGTCAACCGCGGTCGGCGGAGAGTGTAAACGGCAGCCGGGTCAGGTCGGCATCGCGCGAACTGGTGCCGATGAGCAGTTCGAACTCGCCGGGCTCGACCACGCGGCGCCCCACCGCGTCCACGATCGCCAGCGCGTCGTGGGAAATCTCAAAGCGAACCGTTTCGTGTTCGCCCGGCTTGAGCGCGACGCGCCTGAAATCCACCAACACCTTCTGGGGCCACGTGGCGGAGGTGCACAGGTCGCGAAGATAGCATTGCACGACCTCGCGCCCTTCGCGTTCTCCCGTGTTCCACAGGTCCACCTCCGCGACGACGGCCTGCCCCGGGCGGATGACGGAGGACTCCACCAAACGAGGGCGCCGACACGCAAACGTGGTATAGGAGAGCCCAAATCCAAAGGGGAAGACCGCATTGAAACGCGTGCCGGCGGGCAAATCCGGATACCCCTCCTGGTGAGCACCGGGCAAGTGCTGGTAAGCAACGGGCTGCTGGCCGACGTGATAAGGAAAACTGATGGTGAGCTTGCCGCCAGGGTTGAAATCGCCGGCCAGGATCTCGGCAATGGCGGCGCCGCCTTCCATGCCGGGGTTGAAGACGCACAGAATCGCGTCCGCTGCCTTCTCCACGTAGGGGATGGCCAGGGGCTTTGAAGCGAGGAAGACGACCACAACCGGCGTGCCGGTGGCCACGACGGCCTCGAATAGCGCCCGCTGGGCCCCGGGCAGGTCCAGGGTTGCGGTGCTCCTGCATTCGCCGGCAAACGGTAACTGATCGCCGAGAACCAGCACAGCCACGTCGGCCTTCTCGGCCAACCGTACGGCCCGGGCGATCTTGTGCGGCGCTCCATCGCCGGTCATGCTGCAGCCCTCGGCGTAGTCCACCGCCACCGTACCGGCATAGCGGCGCACGAGGCCGTCCAGCACGGTCACGGTGCTGGCGCGCGGATGCTTCTGCATGATCCCCTGCCCTTGCCCGGCGCCGAGCGACCAGTCGCCAATCTGCTCAAGGTCGTTGTCGGCGTTCGGGCCGATGACGGCAATCCGTTTGATCGTCTCCGGCTTGAACGGCAGCACGCCGCGATTCTTCAGCAGCACGGCGCCTTCACGGGCCGCCTGCAGGGCGGCCTCGCGATGCTCCCGCCGCCCGATCCGCTTCGCGCTCTTTGCGGTGTCGGCCAGGCGCGGGTTCTCGAACAGGCCGAGCCTGAACTTCAGCGTCAGGAGACGACGCACGGCCTGGTCCACCTCGGCCATCGGCACGCGGCCGGCTTTGACGGCAGCGAGGGCGCACGCGTAAAAGTCGGGCGTGCTCATCATCAGATCATTGCCCGCATGGATGGCACGGATTGAAGCATCCGCGACGTCTGGGCTCACACGCTTCTGGGTGACCATGCGGCCCACGTTATCCCAATCCGTCACGACAACGCCCTCGAACCCCATCTCGCCGCGCAAGACGTCCGTCAGCAGCCAGCGGTTGTCCGTGCAGGGCACGCCGTCGATGCACTCGTAGCCGGCCATAAACGTGGCGACGCCTGCCTTGACGGCGGCCTCGAACGACGGCAGAAACCAGGTGCGCATTTTACGGCGGCTATGGTCGGCCTCGGACGCGTCACGCCCGCCGGTCGTGTCCCCGTAACCGGCGAAATGCTTGGCGCAGGCGGCGACCGCACCGGGGTCGGACAGGTCGCGCCCCTGGTAGCCGCGTACCATGGCGGCGCCGAAGCGGCCGATCAAAAGCGGATCCTCGCCGAACGTCTCGTTCACGCGACCCCAGCGGAGATCGCGCGGCAGACAGAACACGGGACTGAACGTCCAATGCACGCCCGTGTGCTCCATCTCAAGGGCGGTTACCCGGGCCGACTGCTCCATCAAGGCCTCGTTCCAGGAGCAGGACAGGCCCAGGGCGCTGGGGAACATGGTGGCCCCGTACTCCATGGAGTGCCCGTGAATGGCGTCGATGCCGAACAGCACCGGGATACCCAGGCGACTGCGCAGTGCGACTTTCTGGACCTCCACGGTCTGCTGGCCCACTATGCTCAGGACCGAACCGAGATGACACTCCTCGACCAGCTTCAATATGTTCGGATGCGTGCCGGCGACTTGCGTCATCTGGCCGATCTTCTCCTCGACCGTCATGCGCCCGAGCAAATCATCAACGCGTTCGGCAACGGCCCGTCGCGGATTCTTGTAGACGGGAGTTGAGTCAGGGTTTGATTTCGATGATGTCGTCGTCTTCTTCATAGTGGCCTTCATGCGGCTCAGGTGCGCCGAAAAGCGGGCGCGCACCCAAAGCGGCGCGAATCCTGCCATCCGCCGGGGAGGAACACAAGACAGGGATGAAGGGTCAAACGCAGGACTTGTCCAATATCCTGCCGTCCTTGAGTTCCAGGATACGCGTGGCCAGCGAACCGATCAGCCGGTGATCGTGCGAGACGAAAATGACGGTGCATGCTGTTTCCGCAAGGGAAAAATTCAATGCCTCGATGGATTCCAGGTCGAGATGGTTCGTGGGCTCGTCCAGAACGACGACGTTCCCGCCCTCCAGCATCATTTTGGCCAGGATCAGGCGGGCCTTCTCACCGCCGCTGAGGACGCGGGTGAGCTTGAACACATCATCCTTGCTGAAGAGCATGCGCCCCATGAACGACCGGAGCTCGGTTTCGGTGATGTCCTTGTCATCCGCGAATTGCCGCAGCCACGTGATCGCCTGGCAATCCGGGTCGAGGACTTCGCCCGGATCCTGCGGGAAAAGGCTGAACTGAACCGTGTCACCCACGACCACGGATCCCGAATCCGGAGCCAGGAGCCCGCACAGAGTCTTTAGCAGCGTCGTCTTCCCGACACCGTTCTTTCCGACAATCGCGACCCGCTCTTTCGGCTGCATCTTGCACGTGAAGTCTGTGAAGAGAGGGATATCATAGCCTTTCGAGACCCGGTCCAGTTGGATGACCTTGTCGCCGAGACGCTGTTTGGGATTGAACCGGATATAGGGCGACACCCGGGAGCTGGGTTTCACTTCGTCCAACTCAAGCTTACCCAGCAGCTTCTGCCGGGAGGTTGCCTGCCGGGCCTTGGAGGCATTGGCGCTGAACCGGCTGATGAACGTTTTCAGGTCGTGGATCTGCTTCTCCAGCTTCTTGTTGGACTTCTCGCGCAGTTCGCGGGATTCCAGGCTGGCGATCGTGAAGTCGTCGTAGTTGCCGGTGAACAGCCGGATCTCGTGGTAGTCCAGATCGGCAATGTGAGTGCACACCTGGTTCAGGAAGAAACGGTCATGGGAAATGACGACCACCGTGCCTTCGTACCGTTTCAGGAGTTCGACCAGCCACTCGATGGATTCCAGGTCCAGATGATTGGTGGGCTCGTCCAGCAGGAGAACATCCGGATGCCCGAACAGGACCTGGGCCAGCAGAACCCTGAGTTTAAAGCCGCCTTGCAGCGTCCGCAATTCCTTGGTGAAGACGTCTTCGGTGAAGCCCAGACCGGCCAGCAGTTTGGCGGCATCGGCTTCCATGGTGTAGCCGCCCGCCTGGCCGAACTCCTCCTCGACCAGACTGCTGCGTTCGTGTTCCGTCTCGGTGAGGTCGGTCTTTGAGTACAGGGCTTCCCGCTCGAGATGAAGATCCCAGAGCTTCTTGTTGCCCATGAACACGGTGTCCAGGATTGGAATGTCATCAAATTCGGCGTGATCCTGGCGCAGGTAGCCGAGGGTGCAGTCCCGCCCGACGGCGACCTCGCCCTGACTGGCGGGTATGAGGCCCGCCAGAATCTTGATGAAAGTCGACTTCCCGGACCCATTGGCCCCGATCAGGCCATAGCAGTTGCCCGGGATGAACTGGACGGTGACGTCCTCAAACAACACATCCTGCCCAAATCGCTTGGCAAGCTTCGAAGTCGCAATCACAGAGTCATTCCTATGTTCCCTCAGGTATCAGACCGTGGGCCGTCCGGCACGTGGCAGGCCGCGAGGAAGAGACCGGCCGACAGGATCAAGGTGATTGAAGCGACCGTGCAAGCAAGTGATCGGCCCTGCCACAACCCCTCGAACCAAAGCGAGAAGTCATCCGCAAACACGTTCATCTGTCCGCCCATAATCTGCAGTTCGCGCCGATACTGCGGCGTGTGGTGGAGTTGATAGACCAGATCGTTGTCCGACACATCCTGGCACGTCATGTACAGCAGAAGGGCCGCCCCAAAACCCGCGAACAGGACAATGGCCCCGGTCAGGTAGAGACGTGTCTTCCGATCCGCCAACAAAGGTGGCTTCCTCATGAACCGCCGGAAACAGGTTATGGCTGGTAGCTCTTGACCTTGGGGTGAGCCGCGAGATAGGCGGCCGCGGAGCGAAAGACGGGGCTACCAACGCTGCCGGCATCAATGGCGCTTTGTTGGGCCTCAAGGGTGGTTGGTTTTCTGACAACGACAGGCGTCGGAACTTCGATCGGCAGCACAACTACAGTTTCAGTCACGTTCATGTGGTGTCCTTGTGTTTAATCGACTAAGTGTACGCTTGTCGTCGGCCCCTGTATACATCCATACATCCTCTGCCTGAACACTGAAGGATTCGTCTTGGCACTGGCAGCCAACCGGCTCTGTGGTACAGTGCCGGCATCATGATCGACCGCACATTGGGACGGACAGGGCTCAGGGTGTCGCAACTTGGCTTCGGGGCCATGCGGTTGTCCCGAGGAAGTCGCCATTCCGAAGATCTTCGAGTTCTACAATCGGGGCAGGGTGTACGGTCTGTGGGATGGTCGGGTTGTTCGATGTTGCCTTCTCGTGTGCTTCCCGTTCCTCGTCCCGCTCCTGTTCAGCATCCACGAACCAGATGCTCCTCACAACGCCCTGCCGGCGACCCGCTCTCCGAACCAAGATGTACTCCAGAAGGTCAGGCAACAGTCCTCCGTCAATCCCCAGAAACCAGAACGCCACCAGCAACACGCCCGTTGCCAGCGTGGCGGGAAGCGACGACGACAACTTGAACACGGCGACGAACAACCCAACTGACACGGCGAGCACGACGCATCGAAGCAGGAAAGTTGGTCTGATCCTTCTCATCTGGTCTTCAAGGCAGTACGGCGATCCTGTCCAGAACTGGAACGGCAGCCAGCCTACCCCCCTGACCCGCCCGACATCCAGCCCTATTCGAGGAGGGTTGAAAAGCCGTTTCTGCCCCCTCGACGGCGTTCCGGAGTGACGAATCGTCCTGCGAATCGTCCAGGAACGGGAATATGGGGAAAAGGCGGAGGTAGGGCAAATTTGCTCTCGATGCGGGAGAAAATGCCCTCGATGGGCGAGTTTCCTAACAAAAAATGCCCTCGATCAGGAAGACCGAGGGCAAAAATTGAAATGGTCGGGGCGGGGGGATTTGAACCCCCGACCTTTTGGTCCCGAACCAAACGCGCTACCAGTCTGCGCTACACCCCGACTGACCAAAAAGCCCGATAAGAATAGCCGAAACGGCGGGCATGTCAAAAGGTTTCCGGCGGGAAATGGCGGGCAAGACGCAAGACGCACCTCCGTCGGAGCCTCACCGGACTCGTTCGGACAGGATTAACAAGATTTTCCAGGATTCGCCCCTATCCAATCCCGTTGAATCCTGTGAATCCTGTCAGACCTCCCGCACTCCTCACCGGCGCGCGGCGCGCTTCCTGCGGCGGTACCGCCGGAGCATGCCAATAAACCGTACCGTATCGCAGAAGGGATTAATCTTGCTCTTCTCGTCCCGGTAGATGGTGGCAATGGGCACCGCATCGATTCGAATGCCCCGGTCAGCCACGTTCAGCAACATCTCCGATTCCGCCGCATAGCGCACGGATTCGGCGGCGACCAACGGCACGATGTCGCACCGGAACAGGCGGTACCCGCACTGCGTGTCGGGCACGAATTGCGCCATCTCGCGGCTCAACAGCCAACTCATGACCCGGTTGGTGACCCGCCGGATCCACGGCATGCTGCCCGCATCAGCCATGCGGTTGCCGATCAACACCGGAATCCCGGTGCGCTCGTACGTCTCTACGAACTTCGGCAAGTCAGCCGGATCGTGCTGGCCGTCGCCATCCATGGTGATGACGTAGTCATAACCCTGCTCGCGCGCATACCGGAAGCCGGTCTCCAGGGCGGCACCCTTGCCGCGGTTGGTCTCATGCCGCAACACCACCGCCCCCGCCTGCTCCGCCTCGCGCGCCGTCCCGTCCCGGGAACCATCGTCAACGGCGACCACAACAGGCACCTGCTCCCGCACGCTCCGCACCACGGCGGCAATACGCCGTTCCTCATTATAGGCCGGGACGATCACGCATCCCCGTTGCGCTTGCGGTGTTTGCGACATGTTAACGAGCTCTTTGCGACCTACTATGGCGGGCCACGCCGAGTTCGTCAAGAAAGCCGCGAGCCGGTGAAAAGTGAACGGTTAACAGTGAACAGTGTCCCGCGCAAGCGTGACATTGGCGAGCCAGGAACTCCCCTGAATACCGTTCACTGTTTACTGTTCACCGTTCACTGACTTCCCCCGCTGCAGGCCTGCCCGTAACTCCGTCCATCCCAAACACGCTCGAACATGAACCATTGGTTGGGATCGCGGGTGATGCTGCTCTCCAATATCGCGCAGATGGCATGCTGAATCTGGTCCGCCGACTGCCCTGCGGGATCAACCGGCGACGAGAATCGCAACACAAAGGTATCGTCGGCGTTCCGCAACATGAAGCCGGGCAGGATCGGCGCCCCCGTCTTCGCGGCCAGCCAGGCGGGGCCCCGCGGCAGGCAGGCCGCGGCGCCGAACAACGGCGCGAAATCCGTACGCCGCGAGTAATCGCGATCAGCCAGCAGCGCCACGCACTCTTTGCGCCGCAGAGCGCGAATCAGGTCCGGGACAGCGTGCCCGAGGGGAATGACCGCCATGCCGCGCCGCCGCCGGTGATGCTGGAAGAACTCGTTCAACTTGGCCGACCTCTGTTGCAGGGCAACCACGTTGAGGGGAAAACCCAAACCCGCCAGCACAGCCCCGCCCAGTTCCCAGTTACCGAGATGCGCCGTCACCAGGATGACGCCGCGACCCAGGGCCAACGACTGGTCGAGATACTCGGGATGTTCGACCGTCACCAACCGCTTGATCTGCTCCGGCGTGAGCCGCGAGAACGTGAAAAAATCGACCAGATACTTGCCGAAGTGCTGGAACGTGCGCCGGGCGGCCAGGCGCAACTCGCGCTCCGACGGCGCCGCGCCGTCGATCGCCAGGACGTGCCGCAGGTTCTCGATCACCGCGTCCCGGCCGCGCCGGTCGCAGAAGAAGTAGGCGTCGGCGATCCGCAGGCTGAGCCAGTAGGCAAACGGCCGGGGGATTGCCCGGCTCACCGCCTCCGCCACCATGTACAGCCAGTATTTCAGCATCGCCGCAGATCCCCTTATGCCGATCATTAGCAAAAGGGAGCAAGGCCGGCAACGCAGGGTTTGAGCGGGCACAGAAGACCGCGGGTGGCGCATCTCCGAGTGGTGGCGTATTGCATCGGGTGAGCGAAGCACGTTGTGGGGTCGACTGCCGGGCCGCCGTGGCGGGTCCCCGTCGACCTCTGGGCGGGCACTTGTCAAAGTCTCTTCCCCATCGCCCGCACTCTCGCAGGCGGATGGGGACATCCGCCCCATCGGGAAGCGCCGCGTCATGGGCCTCGGGGGAGGCCCTACCAGAATTCGCAGGTGCGCCCAGGCCCGCGCGGGGCTTCAAAAAATCTGTTGCACGGCCATTTGGGGTTACGGTATTGTCCCGCCCTATAGTGCCTGAAAGTGGGCGCGGGCAATCACGGAGGTGCATGGGACAGGCAGGTTTAGCGATACGTTGGACGTGACAAGTAGTTTGGGTAATGTGTAGTAAGATTTAGTTTTCAAGCAAGGTGACAGAGTGAATATTTACGTTGGTAATCTCCCTTACTCGACGACGCAGGAAGAGATGCGTCAGATGTTCGAACAGCATGGCACGGTGGAATCGGTGAACATCATCCAGGACCGCGAAACAGGCCGGTCCAAGGGCTTTGGCTTCGTTGTGATGCCCGATGCCGCCCAGGCCCAGGTGGTCGACCACCGCACCGGCCAGCCGGTGGCGGGGGCGGGGCGCAACATCCTCGAGGAGGCCAGCCGGATCGCCCGGGTGGGCAACTGCCTCGACCTGGCCAAGGCCGACCCCGGCGGGTTCGACGCCCTGATCCTGCCCGGCGGCGCCGGGGTGGCCAGGAACCTCTGCAGCTTCGCCGCCGACGGTCCGGACGGCACGGTCCGGCCGGAGGTGGCGGCCTTCATCCGGGCATTTTTCGAGGCCGGCAAGCCGGTGGGCGCCATCTGCATCGCCCCGGCGCTGGTGGCCCTGGTGCTGGCCGGCATGGGCAGGCACCCGGTGCTGACCCTGGGCGCCGGGGCCGGACCGGCCGCGGCCATGGACCGGCTGGGGGCCGACTGCCGGAAGGTGCCCTCGGCCCGGGAGATCGTCGTGGACGATGCCCTCAACCTGGTCACCACCGCCGCCTACATGTTCGACGACGCCCGGCTGGGCGACGTCTGGACCGGCATCGAGCGCTGCGTGGCGGAGGTGCTGCGCCGGGTCAGGTGAACGCCTGGTCCTGCCCCGTCCCCAGCGCCCACCGGCGCAGGGTGCGGCGCAGGGCCGGGTGGGTCAGCCGGGTCGCCGCCAGCAGCCGCTCCTCCAGCTCAAGGCGGTAGCCGGTGGCAGCATGTATCGCCTCACTGAGCGCGTTGACATCCAGTCTGGCGATGGACACAAACCCATCGTGCTGGACAAGGACGATGTCGTCTGGGTAGCGATTGACCACGGCCTGCAATGCCTTGGCTTCAACGCCCTGCAGGAGATGCGCCATTTTCTGCTCTTGCCTTGCCGTGCCAGAGATTGATTTACCAAATGCATTCACTATCGACCCTGTGCGCGTAGTGGGGCACTTTGACATAGCGGCAGCTCTGGCCTTTGCAATGTCATTTGATAAGCCCATGAACACGGGCGAGGCGTAGAGCCGCACAGCAGCCTCCTCGCCAATCTCTCTTGGAATTGCGTTTTCATGCCACGTCGAGGACCTGGCTCCATACATCAATGCGACAAGGCATGTCTTGGCCGCAGTCACGCTGATG
>Ga0118677_10013006_pt1 | contig 12078 bp, 5 predicted proteins | sample AliMusrvi5mmetaG_FD_86154 | JGI IMG/M metagenome (GOLD analysis project Ga0118677, IMG submission 86154) | reverse complement strand
GGCCGACCCGGTTGGCTGCGCCTGGAGCAATTCGGCGCCGGCATGATCACCGGCTGGGGCTCGCATCACGTCGATATCGCGCACTGGGCCATGGGCACCGAACAAAGCGGCCCCATCGCCGTGGACGCCAAGGCCAGCTTCCCTGACAAGTCGAGCTTCTGGAACGTACATGGGAAATACCGGATCGCGTTGCAATATGCCAACGGGGTGGCCATGACCATCTCCGACGAACTACCTAACGGCGTTCTCTTCGAGGGCGAAAACGGATGGATCTGGGTCAGCCGCGGCGGCGCGGCAGCCACCGCCAGCGATCCGCCGGCCGCCCAGAAGGCCACCAAGGCGTTCAACAGCAGCGATCCGTCGTTGGCAACGGCCGATCTAACCAAACACGCGATCCAACTCCATAAGAGCCCGAAGTGGGACCACCACCTCGACTGGCTGGAGGCGCTGCGCGAGCGCAAGGAGGCGGTGACCACCGGCGAGGCCGCGCACCGAACCTGCACGGTTTGTTTGATGTCAGCCATCGGCATGCATTTGGGCCGCCCGTTGAAATGGGATCCGGTCGCCGAGCACTTCGATGATGCTGAGGCAAACCAGATGCTCAACCGTCCCGAGCGCGCGCCGTTCGGTGCTTTCAACGCCGCCAAGAAGGCCGGCTTCACCCAGTTCAAATCCATCTAACATGAAATGCGCCCTGCTTCGTTTCGCCGGTTGGTTAGGAATGGCCGCGGCGCTGGCGTTGCCCGCGTCGCTCGCCGCGCCGCCCCCGGTCAAGCTCATCACGCTGGACCCAGGCCATTTTCATGCGGCCCTGGTGCAGGCGTCCGACTATCCGCAGGTGGACCCCACCGTCAACGTGTACGCGCCCGCCGGGCCGGACTTGGACCAGCATCTCAAGCGCATCGACGGCTACAACACGCGCGCCGACCATCCGACGCATTGGAAAGAGGAGGTTCACGCCAGTCCGGATTTCCTGCAGCGCATGTTGGACGAGAAGCAGGGCAATCTGGTGATCATTTCCGGCAACAACTCGCGCAAGGCGGATTACATCCTGCGTTCCGTCCAGGCCGGCTACAACGTGCTGAGCGACAAGCCGATGGTGATTGTGCCCGCCGACTTTGAGAAACTGAAACAGGCGTTCACCGAGGCGCAAAAGCGCGGCGTGTTGTTATATGATATCATGACCGAGCGCCACGAGACGACCACCATCCTGCAGCGCGAGCTTTCCCGCATGCCGGGGATTTTCGGCACGCTGGGAAAGGGGACGTTAGAACAACCGGCGATCACCAAGGAAAGCGTGCATCATTATTGCAAAATGGTTTCCGGCAAGCCACTCCAACGCCCGCCGTGGTTCTTTGATGTCACCCAACAGGGCGAGGGGATTGTCGATGTTACCACCCATCTGGTGGATCTGGTGCAGTGGGAGGCATTCCCCGAGCAGATACTCAAGCCCGACGACGTCAAGGTGCTTGCGGCGCGCCGCTGGACCACCAAGGTGAGCGCCGCGCAGTTTGAGAAATCCACCGCGCTCAAGGAATTTCCCGCTTCGCTCAGGGGTTGTGTCAATGCGTCCGGCGAGTTGGAGGTATATGCCAATGGCGAGTTCAGCTACACCCTGCGCGGTGTGCATGCCAAGGTGTCGGTGACATGGAACTTCGAGGCGCCGGAGGGTGGGGGAGACACCCATTACTCGATCATGCGCGGCAGCGCCGCCAATCTCATCATCCGCCAGGGCAAGGAGCAAAACTACAAGCCTGTCCTCTATGTCGAGAACACCGGCGCCGTCAGTGCCGCCGACTTTGAAAAATCCCTGCAAGCCGGCATCGTCAAACTGCAAGGTATTTATCCTGGCCTTGCCATCAAGGCGGCCGGCAACGCATGGGAGGTCGTCGTTCCCGAGAAATTCAAGATCGGCCACGAGGCCCACTTCGCGCAGGTGACGGCAAAGTACTTGAAATATCTGGCAGATGGCAAGCTGCCCGATTGGGAGGTGCCCAACATGCTTACCAAATGTTTTACGATCATGGAGGCCTACCGCCTAAGCCGCTAAACCCGTCTGAGCGCTCACCATTTCCTGATATAGCCCGAGAACCGAAGTTTGATCTTGTTAGTGGGTTAGATTAACCACAGATTACACGGATTACTCAGATTACACAGACCGCAATTGGTGAGAAAATCCAAACAAAAAAATCCGTGTAATCCGTGAAATCCGTGTAATCCGTGGTTTCAAATCCCACCGCAATCCCAACAGCCCGAAATTCCCGATGCGCCCGGACCAGTGGCAACAATTCAAGGCGGCGGCCAAGCGTCAACCCGGCGCGGGCGTGCCGCTTGCGCTCATTGTGGACAGCCCGTGGATGCCCGCCCACCTCGGCATCACACACAACTCCTATTACTTTGATTCGGAGGTCTGGTTCGACGCGCACCGCAGGGTGATCGAGGAATTTCCGGAGGTGATATTCATTCCCTCGTGGTGGGCGGAGATCGGCATGGCGGCGGAACCCTCCGCGTTGGGCGTGCGCGTTCGCTTTTGGCCCCATCAGACGCCTAGCGAGGAACGCGTGCCTTTCCGGCTAGAAGACTTGGACCACTCTCGAAGTTCTGCGCAAGGCGGCCGGACATCCGCTGATCCTTTCCGTGGGCGGCGGCGTGAGCCCCGGCATGCCCGCCGCCAACATCCGCGCGATGGCCCGAGCGCTAAGCGGGTGGCACGATAAGGGAGTTGCAACAAAGTAACGACAGGCGGGGACGCCTGTCTTCCCTAACAGGCGGGACGCCTGTTCTCCCGTAGGCGCATTCGTTCCCGCCTTGCGGGATGTGGGGGACGAGTCGCGATTTCCCGCTGCCGTCGCCAGTACCTCTCTCGTCAATGGCCCGCGCGCTGAGCGGCTGGCAAAATGACGGAGAGGGGTAGGCCGCGCAGTCCTCGCAGTCCTCGGTGCGGTCTTTCGGCAATCTGCTTGTGTTTGTGCCGCGCCGCGCCCAGCCTTGGCGCGCCCATGACCGTCACCCCAATCGAAAGCCGTTATCGTTGGTTCATTCTCGCACTGGTGTTCTTCGCGACCACGATCAACTATATCGACCGGCAGATCCTCTCACTGCTCAAGCCGATGCTGGATGTGAGCATCGGCTGGACCAACACGCAATACGGCGGGGTGAACTCCGCGTTCCAAGGCGCCTACGCCATCGGCCTGTTGTGGTTCGGCAGTTATGTGGACCGCGCGGGAGTGAAACGCGGCTATCAGATTTCCATCATCGGGTGGAGTGTGGCCGCCATCTTGCACGCACCGATCATTTTCCTCGTGGGCCGGACCCTTGCCGTGCCAGCGGCGTTATCATGGCTGGCGAACCCCCAGACCCCGCTGCTGATCCCTGCCGCGTTTGCAGCCTTTCTGCTGGCGCGGATCCTGCTCGGGCTGGCCGAGGGCGGCAATTTCCCGGCGGCGATCAAGGCAGTGACCCAGTGGTTTCCGCGGCGGGAGCGGGCGCTGGCAGCCAGTTTGTTCAATGCCGGCACCAATGCCGGGGCAATCTTTGCGCCTGCCCTGGTGCCGCCGCTGGCCTATTTTTTAGGCTGGCAATGGGCATTTGTGTTTGCCGGGATTGCCGGATTCCTGTGGCTGTTGGTGTGGATTCCCAAGTATGACAGTCCGGAGTGCCGACCCGAGGTGAGCGCCGCGGAGTTGGCCCACATCCAGAGCGATCCGGCGGAAGCGCCGGGCAAGCCGATGCGATGGCAGCGCGTGCTGTGCCACAAACAAGCCTGGTCGTTCGTCACCAGCAAGTTTCTAACAGATCCTGTGTGGTGGTTTTTCCTGAGCTGGCTGCCGGACTTCTTCAAGAAAACCCGGGGTCTGGACATCAAGAACAGTTGGGTTCACCTCGTCACCATTTATGTGATCATCACGGTGCTGAGCATCGGCGGCGGCTGGCTTACCGGGTTCTTCATCAACCGGGGCTGGAGCGTTTCGCGCGCGCGCAAAACCGGCATGGTGTGCTTTGCGCTGCTGGTGGTGCCTATCATCCTGGTCTCCAAGGTCGGCGACTGGCAGGCGGTGTTGCTGATCGGCCTGGCCGGGTCCGCGCATCAAGCGTGGTCGGCGACCATTTACACCACGGTTTCCGACATGTTTCCCAAGCGGGCGGTGGCCACGCTCATTGGCATCGGCGGCATGGCCGGGGCGGTCGGAGGGATGATTTTCCAAGTGTTCGTGGGCTCCCTGTTGGACCGCTTTGCCAAGCTCGGCAATGAAACCGCCGGCTACGCCACCTTGTTTGGCATTTGTGCCTGCGCCTATTTGGTGGCCTTTGTGATCAATCACCTGTTAGCCCCCAGATTCGAGCCGCTGGTGATCCGGGAGGCGTGATGCTCAGCCGTCATTCCGTCGTCCATGGCCAATCCTCAAGAACAAGGCTGGGGGCGGACGGCAATTCGCGAGTGTTGGGGTTACAAGGGTTACGTCCAACGCAAGCGCTTGTCATCATCGGTCTTGCCGGCACCGTAAGGTCGTAGCTCCTTATCATTCCACGAGCAGGGCGAGGTCGATCCACTGGCCTTTGCCGCCTTCGTGGGAGTGGACGGCGAGGGTGTTGGGGCCAATTTTCAGGGCGGCGCGCAATTCGTCGGTTAGAACGCACAGGTGGTAACCCTTCGACCCGGTGACGCTGAGGATCTTCTGGCCGTTGACATAGATCTCCGCGCCGCTGTTGTGACTGATGACCACGGCGCCGTTCCTCAGGGTGCCGCCGTCATACTCAAAGGTCTGTCTGAAGTAGATGTCGGGGGTTTTCCATTTGGTCTTCGTGTCACCTCGGCTGCTGAACGGCGCCTGGCCGGTCTGCCAGTCCTTGACGTCAAAGCCTTCCTTGATCCAATCGTCGGCGGGCTTGTCGGTGACATAGCGGTAGGGCCGGCACATGGGGCCGTCCTGCGCCGCGCCGACCAGCACCCGCCACTTGGCGTCGAGGACCTTGACCGCTGGCGGCGCGCCTGCGGCTGGCTCACCGCGTTCACAGGCGGCGGAGCGCGCGGTGATGGCATGGATTTTCGTCACATCGAATTTGGGTTTGCGATCATAGTAGTACAAGCCGTTCCGTTCCTGCTCGATGTCGGTCAACTGGGTGTAACAGAAACCGAAGAGGTTCGGATTGTCGAGCAAGGCGTCGATGGTGCCCTGGTAGCGGACATATAACTCGTCGAGGTTTTTGGGCCCGTTGCCATAACTCCAACCGCCCTCGGTGGCCCAACCGATGCCGCCGATTTCGCTGATCATGAAGGGCACCCCGCGGTCGGCCTTTGATTCTGAGGGATTGGAATAGCGAGTGGGCGGAAACGGTCCCTCGGCTGGGGCGGTGAAATAATCCAGCCACTTCTTGCGCAGGCCCGCAGGATTGCCGTTGTAGTCATGCGCGTCGAGGACCTCGGGATGGGGAAGGGTATGGGTCCAGCCGCTGGCTTCCAATGAGGGGCGGGTCGGGTCGATGGCCTTGGTGACGTTCCAGATCATTTGTTGGAGTTCGCCGCTGGCCTCGAAGTTTTCATTGAAGGCGCACCAACCGACGATGGCCGGATGGTTTCTATCACGCAACAGCAGTTCGGTCCACTCGTTGACGAAGGCGGAGAATCCCTGGGGTTGGTTGTGGTAACCGGCATTGGGATACTCACCCCAAAGCATGTAGCCGAGTTTGTCGGCCCAGTAGAGGAACCTGGGTTCGAAGACTTTCTGATGGAGGCGCGCGCCGTTGTAGCCGCAGGCCATGCTCATCTCGATGTCATGCTTGAGCGCCGCGTCGGACGGAGCGGTCCACAGCCCCTCCGGATAGAACCCCTGGTCGAGGATCAGGCGCTGGAAGACGGGCTTGCCGTTGATGAGGATTTTGCGGCCGTCGATGACAATGTTGCGCAAGCCGAAATAGCTCGTCAACTCGTCGATCTTGCGAGTGCCGCTGTAGAGCGTGAACTTGAGGTCATAGAGGAACGGGACACCGGGCTCCCACAGTTTTTTCTCCGTGAGCTTAAGCACCAGTTGATTCTGGCCGGGACCTGTCGCCTGATCCGAGCCGACCAGCTTGCCGCTGGCATAGGCCTCCGCCTTGAGCGTCAGGTCGGCGTCGTGGCCGTTGATTTTCGCCTCGATGCGCACCCGCGAGTTGTCGGGATCGGGCAGCACCGAAAGGCTTTCGACAAACGACGAGCCCACGGCTTCCAGCCACACCGACTGCCAGATGCCGGTGGTGCGGGTATAGAAACAACCCGCGCTTTGATCGTTCTGCGACTGCTTGCCGGAGGGTTGGAGGCCGGAACCCATGTCATCGAGGACTTTCACCACGATTTCGTTAGATCCGGCCTTGAGCAAAGGCGTGATGTCAAAGGCAAACGCGGCGCTTTCACCGACGTGGGTTCCGGCAAGCTGGCCGTTGACATACACCCACGACTTGTAATCGACGCCGCCGAAATGGAGTCGGATGCGCTTGTCCCGCATGGTTTGCGGCAGTTCGAACGTGCGGCGATACCAGACGTTTTTCATGTGGACGGAAGTGGGCAGCGCGAGGCCGGAGAGCTTGCTCTCAGGGCAGAAGGGGACGATGATCTTGGTGGCGAGATCCTTGCCGTAGGTCAGCCCGCGGGCCTCCCCGTCGGCCGCCTTGTCGATCTCAAACTGCCATTCGCCGTTGAGCGTCAGCCAGTTCTCGCGGAAAAGATCCGGCCGCGGATGCTCGGGCCGCGGCGTATCCGCCGCTGCGTGAAAGGCTCCGGAAAGCATGACCGCCAGGAGCGTGGCGAGGACATTGGGATTTCGCTGGGTTTTCATGATGGATCGGTTTTGGGTGGCTCGGGACAACGCTGGGTCCGCAGGATGGACGACACAAGGCTAAACCGCAGGATTGAACCATTGAGGACAGGTGGCACGACGGCCAACTCCCACGCCGGTAGTCGTGAGGCGTCAAGGAATGTGGGCGTCTCGCCCACGAGACCATGGTGGGAGAAAGAGTGGAGCGTTGCGCACGGTTGCTTTCTCTTCACATGGACATTGCGGGCAGGATGCCCGCGCCACGCTAGTCCGGCCATTCTGCCCGGCGCCGGCTTTTGCCAAATCATGCCACATAACACGTACATGCCCTTGCTTTCCGCAGCAAGCTTCACCCAGTCTGCGCGTGGTCTGAACCCAAGCTCAGTGAAAAAGACAGCGAACTTTTCCACTTGGTCTATAGAGAAGCAAACACCATCGAGAACCCCAGAGCTTTCCCCACCTTCAATCGTTCCGTTTCCGAACGAAATTTGCAGAACCAAGTCAGCGCTCCTACCATCTCGATTTTTGAATGTGATCGCATGATGTGGTTCGACCATGCCAGTTGTCGGCGAATCGCGGCCAGGGGCGGACCCGCAACTGTTCACAACTTTCCTCAGTTCTGCGATCTGATCGGAGGAGAGAATAACCGATTTGTACCCGATAAACATATCATCGGCGGGTGAAGAAAAGTCATCGGGTAACGAAGTCCTTGACAATATAATCTGGCGCGAGTTATCAATGGCCGAGAGAAGTGACCTTCTTGATTCCGCAATCCTGCGCAAATGCTGCAAGTGCGCGGAATTGCTGCGGCAACCCGAGGATGTGAACGCCAGGGCCATTAGGATTACTGATCACTCTTCCGACTCTGTCACGGCTGGGTGACCTTGAGGCGGACGAAGGTGCGGGCGCCCGGGGTGGGGATGAGCACTTTCACATGATCGGACGGAGTGCCGGGGGTGATGGTGACGCTGCCGCCGGAGGTGGCGGGGATGGTCACCGCGGTCCAGCCTGTTAGATCGCTGCCGTATTCGACGATCTGGGTGGTGGACGCTTGCGCCGCGTCGCTGCGGTCATACTCGAAGGCCCAGGCGCCGGCGGATTTCGATAGGACGGGCAGGATCGAGCGCGCGGCCACCATGGGCTTGCCGCCGAGGGCAAACTCCAACAGATTGGAAATGCCATCGTGGTCGGGGTCCTGCAAGGGACCATCATTGACGCCGGGGGTGAGGCCCTGCGCCGGATCGCTGGCCCAGGCGCTGAAGGAGGAAGGGGCCACGGTGACGGTCACGGTGTACGCCTGGGTTGTTAGATCCTGCGCGGTGACGGTATAGGTCTGTGGGCTGGCGAAGCTCCTAACACTTCCTGAGGCCGGAACGCAGGTGGCCAGGGGCGAGAGCGTGTAGGTGGGGGCGAGGGCGGTGACATCGGTGCCGTAGGGAACGGTGAGGCTGATTGCGGAGCCGGCGATGGTGGGGGCGGGCAGGCCGGGGAACGAGAATGTTAGAATGTCCCTGGCCGGGCTCGGCACGGCCGGCAGCATCGCCACCATCGCCTGGCCCATGCTTTGGCCGACGTTGAAATAACTCTCGGCGTTGTGATTCCAATGGGTGGCGTCGGAGCTGGCGCTGAGGAGTTCGCCGAAATCAAAGGGCCGGGTGTCCACGGTGGTCACGGTGCCGGCAAACTCGGGATGCAGCAGGGGATTGCCCACATTCATTTGCGCCACCAAAACGTTGCCGCCATAGCCGTTGGCCATGCCCGTGTTGCCGATCGACACCGGCATGTTAGGAACCTGGAACTCCGTGCGCAGGTCCTTGATCAGGTTGACCAGGTTGGTTTCATACACGTCGGTGGCTTCGCCAATGTCGTTCCACCCTTGGTGCCAGCCGAAGCCGGTAATCTCGTAGCCGCCGCCGCCATAGCTGGGGAAGAAGGTGGTTAGATTGGCGAGCACCTGACGCGTCCAGGCGATCATGCCGGTGTAGTTGGGCCCCAGCGTCCCGCCGGAACTGGGCGGGCGGAAGTCCGCGATCAGCGACTTGCCGCCAATGGCATATTTGATCAGCAACACCTGGTCGCCGAGTTGACTGGCCGTCACCAAGCCGAAACCATACTCCGGCCCGATGGCTCCCACGCCGCCGACGTCGCCGTAGTCGGCATCGAGAATGCCGCTGCGGGTGCCATCTCCCGTGTACGCGACCCACGCGTCACTGCGGGTGAGCCAGCCGGGATTGCCGGCGGTGGTGGGATGGGCCGGATCCGCGAGATAGCCATACTTGTTAGGCTCGCGGTTGAGCATGTTGCGCAGGCTGCCGAGACCGCCGATCAGACTGGTGTTGGCTATGTTGTTAGGATCGCGCCCGGTTTCAACCCAGCAATGGCCCACCATGTTCGACTGGCCGGCGAGGATGAACACCTTCAGTTTGCCGTTGCCGGCGGGGGGATTGACGGTTTGGAACAAGGCGGAAGCCGAGGCGCCCTGAGCATTGTTAGAGTCGCCCACGTAGCCGGCGGTGATGGCACGCCAGCCGACCGCGAGGCCGGTGGTTGTCAGTGCGGCCTGTGCGGAGCCATTGAGGTTGGCGCTGCCTAACACCGCGGTGCCGTTATAGAAGGTGACGCTGCCGGTGGGAGAGCTGCCAGCGACCGTGGCGGTGAAGGTCACGGCCGCACCATACGCGGAGGGGGTGCCGCTGCTTGTTAGAGTGAGCGTCGTCGCGGCCCGCGTCTCCGCCACGGCCTGTGACAGCGGCGCGGAGGTGCTCGGCGCATTGCCGGAACTGCCCCCATACAGCGCGGTGATGGCATGGGTGCCGGCGGCGAGCGCGCTGGTTGTTAGGTCTGCCTGATGGGAGCCGTTCAGCGCGCTGGTGCCGAGGAGCGTGAGTCCGTCATAGAACATCACGTTGCCACTGGGCATGGTGCCGGTCACGGTGGCGGTGAAGGTGAGGGCCACTCCTCCGTTCGACGGGCTGCTGCCGCTGCTGCGCGCGAGGGTGGTGGTGGTCGGCGCGGCGATGGTCCCGACCGTCACGGTGCCAGGGCCGGCGAAGCGGGTGTCGTCCTTGTTGGTGGCGATGGAACTGGAGGAGCCGTAGGTTCCGCTAGGCTGGGCGCTGCCGGCATCGAAGGTCAGCGCGGAAATCTGCCTGGTGCCGATGTAGTCGAGTTCGACCTTGGCCCCGCTGGTGATGTCCAGCGAGCCGTTGCCCAGCGCGTCGGAGCGCGTGAAGACGAGCACCCCGGCCTGGACCTTGGTGGCGCCGCTATAGGTGTTAGAACCGGAGAGCGTCCAGGTGCCCACACCCGCCATGGTCACGCTGGTGGCCAATTGGCCGGCGGTACCTAACACGCTGTCGCCGATGCTGCCGCTGATTTCGCCTTTCCCCGGGTTGGTTCCGACCGAGGGACCGGTGGCCTGGGTGAGGGTGAGGGTCTTGCGGTTGTCCGTCGCGGCGGTGCCGGGAATTGAGATGTTAGAAGTGAACTTCAGCAGCCCGCTGTCGCCCCGCGGGGTGGCGAGGCCAGTGGCTGTGCCAGCTTGGGTGAGGGTCGCGCCGCCGGTGGTGCCGGCCAGTTTGAGCACGCGGTCGGTGGTTTCGCCCGGGCCGGTGTAGGTCAGCGCGCCGGTCGTAGCGGTTGCGCCGAGCGTGATCGTGCCATCGGTTACGGTGGCCGGGGCACCCAGATTGCTGGTTGGGGTGCCGCCGCTGACGCTATTGAGGGAGGCGGCGTTGACGGTGCCGGCCTGCACGGTGAGAGCGCCGGTGAAGATATTGGATCCGGTGAGGTTCAGCGTGCTGGCACCGGTTTTGATGAAGCCGCCGCTGCCGCTGACGGTGCCGCCGAAGGACAAGTTATTGGCGGCGTTGGCGGTGATGTTGGCATTGAGGGTGACCGGACCACTCCAGGCGGCGCCAAAGCCGTTATTGGAGGTGATGGTGCCGCCGTTGAAGGTTGCGGTGTTGGCGATGTTGGGGCCGGCCCCGTTGAAAGTGATCGACGCGCCGCTGGCGAGCGTGACGGCACCGGTGCCAAATCCTGCGTTCCCCGCCAAGGTTGAGGTGAAGGTGCCGCCGCTGATGGTGGTGGGCCCGGCGTAGTTGTTAGACTGGCTGCCCATGGTCAGGGTGCCGGTGCCCGTCTTGGTCAAGCCGCCCGTGCCGGAGATGATGCCGTTGAGTGTTAGGCCGCCGCTGCCGGTCACGGCCGCGGTGGTGTCGGCGTTGAGGGCGATGTTGTTGCCGACAGCGGCGCCGGTGGTGCTGCTCAGGGTGATTTGGGGCAGGGTGGCGGCGTTGTTGGTGAGACTCAGGTTGAAGCCCGCGAGGGTCACCGTCGAGCCGCCGAAGTTCAACTGGTTGAGGAGGAAGCCGTTGGCGAGGTTGTGGGTGGAGGTATAGGTTCCCGCGACGTTGAAGTTGAGGACGTAGTTTGCCTTGCCGGCATTGTCGGGTGCGGCGACGACACCGGCATTGTTGGTCCAGTTAGCCGTGGCGTCCCAGAAGCCGTCGCTGGCGGCACTCCAAGTGAAGACCGAGGGAACCAAGTTGATCGTGATGCCGGCCTGGGTGCCGGTGATCGAGCCGGTCACCGAGTCGGTGGCGGTGATGGCTTGGGTGCCCGCGGCATGGAACGTCACGCCGCTGGCGAAGAGATGCACCCCGTTGTCGCCGCTGACAAAAGTATAATTGGCTGGCAAGGTCGCCGTGGCGTCACTGCTGGTGAAATGGACGGTGCCGAGGTAACCGGTGGCCGTGTTGCCATAGGCATCCTTCGCGGTGACCGTCACGCTGCCCGCCGTGCCGACAAATTGCGGGCTGGCAAAGCCGCTCACCGTGAGCGTGGCCGCGACACCCGGGCCCACGGTGATGCCGGACTGGGTCCCGGTGATGGCGGTGAGGGTGTCGGTGGCCGTGATGGAACGCAGGCCCATCGAGCGCAGTGTCACGCCGTTAGAGAAGGTATGGGTGCCATTGTCCCCGGCGACGAAAGTATAGTTAGATGGCATGGTCGCCGCACCATCGCTGCTGGTGAAATGGGCTGTGCCGGTGTAGCTGGTGATGGTGGTGCCGACGGAATTCTGGGCGGTGACCGTCACGCTGCCCGCCGCGCCAGCCCCTTGCGATGCTGGAAAGCCGGTCACTGCGAGGCGCGAGGCCACTGTGCTTGCGGCCACGGTGATGCCGGACTGGGTGCCGGTGATGGATCCCGTCACGGTGTCGGTGACCGTGATGGACTGCGCGCTGCCGAGGGTGTTGAGAGTCACGCCGCCGGGGAAGATATG
>Ga0118677_10009924_pt2 | contig 12079 bp, 10 predicted proteins | sample AliMusrvi5mmetaG_FD_86154 | JGI IMG/M metagenome (GOLD analysis project Ga0118677, IMG submission 86154) | reverse complement strand
ACTGGCATGTCCCAGATGCCGCCGAGGGTCACCGCGCCCACAAGCATGAAGCTGGGGATGGGGGAGGCGATGATTGGTTTGGGAATGAGCCCGACGAGCATGTTCTGGCTCTTGTCCACATTGCTGCCGAGGAACCATTTGAGGGCGATGTAGCCGCTGTCCAGGGTGGTTAGAACACAGATCGACAGGAACGTGAAGTACGCCATGGGCATCCAGCCGGCGGCTCCATAGTTGCTGATGAAATAGCGGGTGACCAGGTCATGGGCATAGCTGAAATGGTCCAGCGCGTTGAGATGGGCCAGCGGCACACCGGCTTTGCCCATCACCCACCAGGCAAGGCAGCCGTGAAACAGCAGCATCAGGAAAAAGATGCCGCCGCCGAAAAAATAGCTCAGCCGGATCGATGACTGCTCACGGTGAATCTGGATCGCCCGCTGCCAGTGTTGCAGGTCCAGCCACGGCCCCACCAGCAGACCCACGATCAGCGGCGTGGCGTAACCCCAAAACGACGGGCCGTTCCACAGCGCGGGAAACGGTGCCGACCAGCTGAAGGCCACCGGCAGCAGGGGTTTCAAACCGAACAGGATGATGCCGATGCAGGCCAGCAGGGCCAGGCCCAACAGGGTATGGCTGAGTTTGATTTTCTGGATGCCAAACTCTTCCCCGAACAGGCAGCCGGCAGCCAGGATCACGAATACCACCAGGCACAGGTACAGCGCGAACACCGGACCCGCAGTGAGGTGCAACGGCACAAACAGGTAGCGCACCAGCGCAAACACCGTGAGGGTGAGCGCCAGTATCTGATAGAGATAGAGGATCAGGCGGAACGGCCGGGCGAACTTGTCGAAAAATATCGCCAGCGATTCCTGCCCTCCGGCGTGGCTGTTGGCAACCAACTGGGTGAGCAAGCCAAACAGCATCAGGCCCAGCGCGTTGGGAATGGCGAACAGCAGCAAACCCTGCAAGCCGAACATGAAGGTCATCTGCACGCTGAAAAACAGTCCCAGCCCCCACATCCACGCCAAGGCCACCGAGTTCCCCCACAGCAATGCATTCATCCAGCGAAAATTCATGTGCGCGGAGCAAACCACCGCCGGCGGCGCAGGGCAAGCTGGATTCTCAGATCCGCCGCGCTGGCGGCCATTCCGTGGCCGCGGTCCTCCAGGCGCCAAGCCCCGGGCATCCTGCCCGGTTCCACGCGACTGCCGATATCGCCAATCGCGCAACTGGAGGGCTCAATATTCGACTGTGGAATCGCAGAATCGTCGCTGTCGTGTCGCGTGGAGCCGCCACGGACCCCCGGGAAATCCTTGCAATAGCAGGCAAATCAAAAAAAATCAGCGAAAAAACCGAATTTTGCCATTTCCGGCTTGCCAGGGGCCGGACGTTTGCTAAACCATCCGCCCCCGCGGCAGATCCGGACAGTTCCGGTGTCGTCACGCGGTCACGCGAAATTCCCGCACATCATGGCACGTATCTTAGGCATTGAAATCCCCAATGAGAAGCGCATCGAAGCTTCTCTGCCCTACATGTTTGGCATTGGCCGCCCGACCGCGGCGAAAATCCTCGAACACGCCGGCATCGACCCGAACATCCGCACCGGGCAACTCACCGAAGACCAATTGGTGCGCATCGCGCAAGTCATTCAGGCTGAGTCGATCCTCATCGAAGGCGATTTGCGCCGCGAGCGCCAATCGCAACTCAAGCGGCTGACCTCGATCAATTGCTACCGCGGGATCCGTCACAAGCGCGGCTTGCCGGTCCGCGGCCAGCGCACCCGCACCAACGCCCGTACCCGCAAGGGCAAGAAAAAGACGGTGGGCGTGAAGAAATAATTTCCACCAAGAACCCTGAGTTTTTCCCCTATGTCAGACGAAGCAACGACTCCCATTCCCGCCGCTCCCGCGGTGGTCAAACCCAGCCCCGCCGCCCCCGCTGCCGCACCCGAGGCGGCTGTCGAGGGCATGCCGCCCAAGGCGGCCAAGCGCGACATCTTCGCCGAGATCGGCGGAGGTGAGGAGGAAATCAAGATCCACAAGGCCAAGGGCTCGAAAAATGTCCTGCGTGGCATTGTTCATGTCACGGCCACCTTCAACAACACCCTGGTCAGCGTGACTGACACCAACGGCAACTCGATCGGTTGGTCAAGTGCCGGCAAGATGGGCTTCAAGGGCTCGCGCAAGAGCACGGCGTATGCCGCGCAGGTGGTGTCCCAGGACGCCTGCCGCCAAGCCATGGGCCACGGCCTGAAGGAAGCGGAAGTGCGGGTGAAAGGACCGGGTTCCGGCCGCGAGGCCGCGGTGCGCGCGGTGCAAGGCTTGGGTCTGGAGATTATCTCGATCCGCGATGTGACGCCCATTCCGCACAACGGCTGTCGCCCCAAGAAGGCTCGCCGCGTGTAATCCCTATCAATTCAAAAACAACAGATCATGGCACGTTACACAGGTCCCCGCGCGAAGATCAGCCGCCGCTTCGGCGTCTCTCTCTTCGGCCCGTCCAAAGCGCTCGAGCGGCGCAATTTCCCGCCCGGTCAGCACGGTGTGCGCGCCGGACGCAAGAAGAAGAGCGAATATTCCGTCGCCCTTGGTGAAAAGCAAAAACTGCGCTTCCAATACGGCGTGTTGGAAAAGCAATTCCGCAAGTATTACGAGGAAGCCGCCCGTCGCCGTGGCGTCACCGGGGTGATCCTGTTGCAATTGCTCGAAACGCGGCTCGACAACGTGTGCTATCGCCTCGGCTTTGGCAACACCCGCCAGGCCGCCCGCCAGATGGTCAATCACGGCCATATTCTGGTCAACGGCCATTGCGTTGATATCCCGAGTTTCCAGTGCAAGCCCGGCGACGTCGTCAAAGTCGGTGGCAAGCCCTCCTCCAAGCAATTGGTGCTGCGCATGCTCGACTTGACGCAGGCCGCTTCGGTCAAGGATTGGCTCACGCTGGATCGCGACAAGATGGAAGCGACGATGTCGCGCGTGCCGGCACGTGACGAGATCGATCCGCTCGTCAACGAGCAGCTCATCGTCGAGCTCTACTCGCGCTGAGTCGCCATAGTTTCACTAACCCATTTCACGGAACGCCCGGGCTGCAAACCCGGGCGTTCTTGTTGGGTCGCTAGAGGGGCATGGCCAGCTTGGCCGTGTGGGGATGAAGCGGAAAACGGGCGAGCCGTCCGTTCCCCACTTGGATCGAGCCATTTGCCTTGCCGCCGGCCATCTGGTGGCGCATGTTGGGTTTGTCCGCCATGCGGACGCGCGCCGATGAAACCATTGCACGAACAGGATTGGCCGCGATTGATCCGCCCAGGCAGCCGGATCTTCCTCGGTGGCGGCGCCTCGGTGCCATTCGCCCTGGTTCATTCCATGCTGGCCAAGGCCAGTTGTTTCAAGGACATCGAACTGGTCCACATCCACGGCCTGGGCGAAACCCCGTGGATCAATCCGTGTTATGAAACTGTGTTGCGCACCAACTCGTTTTTTCTAACACCGTCATTGCACGATGCGGTGGAGCGTGGCCAGGCCGACTACACGCCCTGCGCGATGTCGGATGTGCCGCTGTTGTTTCGCAATGGTGAAATGCCCTTGGATGTCGCCTTGATCCAGGTCAGTCCGCCCGATCAAGCCGGCAGCTGTTCCCTCGGGGTGAGCGTCGACGTGGTGCAAGCCGCGGCGCGTTGTGCCCGCATCGTCATTGCCCAAATCAATCCGCACATGCCGCGCACCGGCGGGGACAGTCAGATTGCGCTACGTGACATCGATTACTGCATCGAGCACGCGGCGGAGCTGCCCGAGGCTGTTAGAGGAGTGCTTGACGAGCGGCATGTCAAGATCGGCCGCTATGCCGCACAACTCATCGACGACGGGTCGACGCTTCAGGTGGGCCTGGGCAACAGCCCGGAGGCGGTGCTGATGGCCTTGAAGGATCATCGGCAGCTGGGGATTCATTCCGGGGTGTTCAACGATGCGCTGATGGATCTGGTGCGCTGTGGCGCGGCGGATCATTCGATGAAGAGCTACCGGCCCGGCAAAATCATCGCCAGCCATGTGATGGGCAGCCGCAAGTTATATCAATTCGTCGATGGCCATCCGGATCTCGAGCTGCATCCGTCCGACTGGGTGAACGATCCCCATCGCATCGCCAGAAATCACCGCATGGTGGCAATCAACGGCGCCCGCGAAATCGATCTAACCGGTCAGGTGGTGCGCGATTCCAGCGGCCACCGGTTCTATGGCGGAATCGGCGCCCTGGTGGATTTTATCCGTGGCGCAGGCAAAAGCCGCGATGGCCGGCCCATCATCGCGCTGACCTCCACCGGCGACGTCGACAATCGCTCGCGGATTGTGGCCGGCCTGGAATCCGGCAGCGGCGTGTGCACCGGGCGTGGCGACGTGCATCATGTGGTCACCGAATACGGGGTGGCGAGTCTGCATGGGCGCAGCATCCGCGAACGGGTGGCGCGCTTGGTCGAGATCGCCCATCCGGAGCATCGTGAGACGTTGTTAGCCGGAGCCCAGGCCCGCGGTTGGTTGCCAAAGTTTTTCACGATGCCAGCCACCGAGGCGGTGGTTGCGGAGGGCGGCATTGATTCCTCGTGGGTGCAATTCCGCGTCGGACGGTTCTTGTTCAGGCCGCTGCATCCCAGCGATATGCGCATCTTGCAGGAGTTTTTCTACTCACACGACGAGGAGACCATCCGCTTGCGCTATGGCTACCACCGCGAGCGCATGACCGGCGAGTCGGCCTACAAACTCGCCGCCGTGGATCAAACGCGCGACGTGGCGCTGGGCATCTTCACGGAATGCCACGGCCGCCAGGAATTGCGCGCGGTCGGCCGTTACTATCTGGATGACGACGCCAAGCGCGCGGAGGTGGCTTTTGTCGTGCACGAGGCGACCCGGCGCGTCGGCATGGCGGGATTTTTGCTAGGGGAGTTGGCGGTGGTGGCCGGGCGCCGCGGAGTTGAGGAGTTCTGGGCGAACGTCCTGCCTACCAATCGGTCCATGGGGCTGGTGTTTGCTTCCGCCGGCGGCACCGAGGAGCCAACGGCCATCGGTGAGGAACGCTGCTTCCGCATGGCCGTGGCACGCATCGAGCAGGACCGCAAACGGTTTTGCGAACGCAAGAACATCCGCAAGCTGCAACCATGAGTGAGTTAAACCAAACGGGCGTGCATTTCGCTGCCGATTACGAACGTCATGACACCGGCCCCGGTCATCCCGAATCCGCGCACCGCTATCGGGTGTTGCGAGCGGCGTTGGAAACGCTGCCAGTTGAGATCAAGCGGCTGGCGACGGCGCGGCGGGCCACGGTGGCTGAAATTCTGCTGGCGCATGATCACAGTTATCATGATCTGGTATACCGCGACACGGAAACACTGGCGGATTTTCTACGCACCGGGGACACCGCCATCTGCGAGCACAGCTACGATGTGGCGCTCGAGGCATGTGGGGCCATGCTCACGGCCATTGATACGGTGATGGCGGGCGAGTTGGGCACGGTATTTTGTGCGGTGCGCCCGCCTGGCCATCATGCCAGCGCGACCCGCGGCATGGGGTTCTGTGTGTTCAATCATGTGGCGATTGGCGCGCGCTACCTCCAAGCGCGGCATGGCTTGCAACGGGTCGCCATCATCGATTGGGATGTGCATCACGGCAATGGCACCGAGGAAATTTTCATAGAAGAGCCCAACGTGTTGTATATTTCACTGCACGAAGAACATATCTATCCATACACCGGCGCCGCCGCCAACCGCGGTCGCGGCGCAGGCCTCGGCATGAATCTCAACATTCCGCTGCCGCGGCACTCCTCTGGCACCCTGGCGCTGGCTGCCTGGGACGCACAAGTGGGACCAGCCATGGACGCCTTCAAGCCGGAGTTTGTGCTGGTGTCAGCGGGGTTCGACGCGCGGCTGAATGATCCGATCGGCAGCTTGCGCTGGGACGACGAGACATTCGCGGAGCTGACCCGCCGTTGTGTTAGTCTGGCCCGCCGGTGGAGCTGCGGACGGCTGGTCTCAGTGCTGGAGGGCGGCTACGAGCCGGCGGGCCTAGCCTCCGCGGCCATCGCGCACGTGCTGGCGTTGGGCCAGTAAGCGCGTGGGCACCGCGCGGCACGGAGCGCCGGCTTCAGCCGGCGTGTGATCTTGAAGCGAGGGGCCGTGGCATCAGCCACGCGTGAGCGGCGACGCCCCTCACGCAATCAGCTGAAAGTTTCTACGGGGAGATCGACTCGCCGGGCTCAAGCCGGCGCTCCGTTGCGCGTGGATCACAGCGCGTTGGGAGCCGCCTGCGGTGGCAGCATCACCACTTTGGTGTCGGCGATGTCGTCATGCAATTCTTCCCAGCGCAGGGCATAGCCGTTGACTTCTAGCTGGACCTGCGCGAGCTGTGCGTCCGAGGTATTGGCGAGAATGCGAAAGCGTGCGGCCGGAAATCCGACGATCCGGCCGTCGTGAAGTTCCATGAAAAATAGTTCGGTCTTGCGCCCACGGGCGGAGCGCAACGGCCTCGATCACGACAGGACGATCAGCGAGAGAAATAGTCATGATCGGCTTTGTTCAGTGCTTGTTGGTGCTCGAAAATGCAACCGGTTTAGCATCGGAACCCAATGTGGCAAAGTCATCTTCGCGGCAACGACAGGCGCCTATTCCAAGGCGGCGCGGAGGTCGTCGGCGGCGCTGCGGGCACGGGTTGGCGGCGGCGGGACGCGCGCCAATTCCGCGTCGCTGCCGGGGCCAAAGGAGACGTCGTCGACAGTTGGGACGAAACCAAAATCGTCGGCTTCTGGCACTGGCACGGGGATGGCCGGGGAGAAATCCGCGGCGGGCGCGGCCGGGGTTGATGTCATGGTTCGATCCGGCGTATCAGTTAGGCCGCGGATGTCAGCGCTGGGCATGCCGGGCGCTTGCAACGAGCGTGGGACCGTGTCGATGGGTTCGAGGCCGGGGATGGCGGCGGCTTCCGGGGTTGCCTTGAGGTCCTCGAATTTGCGGGCAGTGATGAGCACGCGGGTTTCGAAGGATCCGACGGCGCTGTTGTAATGATCGACGGCGGTGCCGAGGGCGCGGCCGAGTTTGGCAAAGTGGTCGGCGAGTTTGCCGAGGCGTTCATGCAGCGCGCGGCCGAGCAGGGAGATTTCGCGGGCGTTTTCAGCGATGGACTCCTGCCGCCAACCATAGGCCACGGCGCGCAGCAAGGCAATCAGCGTGGTCGGGGTGGCAAGGATGACGCCTTGGTCCACGCCGCGCTCAATGAGCCCGGGATCGCTTTGCAACGCCGCGGAGAAGAACGATTCGCTGGGCAGAAACAGCACGGTGAACTCGGGCGTGCGGGCAAATTGCGCGGTGTAATGCTTGGAGGAAAGTTGTTGGATATGGGTGCGGACCTGGCGCGCATGGCGATGCAGCGCTTCCTCGCGCACGGTGTCGTCGCTGGCTTCCAGCGCGTCGAGATAGCCATCCATCGGGGTTTTGGAATCCACCACGATGGTCTTGCCGCCGGGCAACCGCACGATCAGATCGGGGCGGAGGTTTTTGCCGTCGTCGGTGGTGGTGGAATGCTGGGTTTCAAAGTCACAGTGTTCCTGCATGCCGGCGAGTTCGACCACGCGGCGCAGTTGCATCTCACCCCACTGGCCGCGGCCGGTGGGCTGGCGCAGTGCTCTAACAAGCGAGGCGGTCTCGCGCTGGAGGCCGAGCTGGCCCTCGCCGAGCGAGCGGACCTGGGTGCGCAGTTCGGCGTAGGCATCGCTGCGGCTTTTCTCGATTTCGCCAAGCCGCAATTCGAATCTGCCAAGTGTGTCGGTGACCGGTTGGACCAGCGAGGCGATGGCGGTCTGGCGCTTTTCAATGTCGCCCTTGGCTGCTTCGGTGTGGGCGCTGAGCGAGGCTTTGGCGAGTTGCAGGAATTGTTCGGAGGAAAATTTCAGGGCGTCGGCGGAGAGTGCCTTGAAGGTATCGGCGAGTTTGAGTTCGGCGCGTTCGAGCAGGGCTTGTTTTTCGGCGGCGGCCTTGGTCTCCGCGTCGAGGCGGGAACGGATTTCGGTGAGTTGGTTGCGGAAGGTTTGTGCCTCCTGCTCGTTGCGCTGGGACTCGTTGGTCGCTTGGGCGAGGCGGGCCTCGATTTCCGCGGCGCGGCGTTCCTCGGCTTTCAGGCGTTCCTTGGCTGCCGCGAGCTTGCCCGACGCGATGAGTTGGGTGAGCAGCCAGCCGACGATCAGGGCGATGGAGGCAGCGAGGATTTCCGGCAGATGGCGTTGGAGTTCCGTTAGCATGGCGGCAAGAGAAAAGCCGAAAAGCCGCAAAACGGAAAGGCTCAAATGCTGCAAGGGGCGTGCAATGCTGATGAGTGCGTAGGTTGGACGACACAAGGTTGGACCACCGGATAGCCGCCGCTTCGGCTACTCCCCCGACAAGTGCAACGCACCCCATCAAGCCATCCGGGCCGCTAAAAAGGCCGGCCGGCCGCGACGCCCGATACGTCAAAGTGCAGGTGTTGCTCCAAGGCGGCAACAACCAAGCAGCCATCCTGCCCGACCAACCTCCGCCAAAAATCCAAGGCTCGATCCAACCCTCCAATTCAGCAACTCCCAGTGGCTCGGTCTATCGCCTCGATCCAACCCAGGTCGATGGCTACACTCCGCGGGCGGCAGCCCCCGAGCTTCCTGCGGACCCTTAGGACAGAGCTGCCGCCACCGGTTACCTCAAGCCGAGGATCCTCGGCGGACTGGCATTGCCAAACCGGTCGAGGGCGGTGACCGCGACGGCGTCGGCGCGCGGCAGGGTGATGCTTGCCGCGGAGGCCGGCAGAATCCTCACGGTGCGCCACGCGGACCCGACGCGGGCCTGCACCGCGATTTTCGCGGCGGAGCCATCCGGGACCCAGTGGACGACAGTGTCAGAGCCTTGCAGGGCGGCAGAGACTGCGGGAGCCGCGGGCGCCCGGTTGCTGAGCCAGGGCATTGGCGGAATGGCGCTGGGCTGGGTGTAGGTATGGGCGAGCTGGGTGGCGATGCCGCCGCGGTTGACCACCAGGCTCTTGACGCTCCAGTGGATGTGGCCGTTCCAGTTGTCGCCGATCTTGCGCGTGAGCTCGATTTGATTGATGATCTCGGAGGCCGTGCGCCCGCGGTCTTCGGACGAGCCGATACGCTCGGTGGCAATGCCCGGCCACACCGGGCGCGCGCCTTGCTCCCGCCACCATGTTAGAAGCGCCGGGAAACTTTGCTTTTGCGGGGAGATCCGCCAATAGAGTTGCGGCGCGAGGTAATCGACCCAGCCGTTTTTCAACCATTTGCGCGAATCGCAGGCGAGTTGCTCATAGCTGTCGAGGCTCGCCTCGATCCCGGCGGGTACCCCTGGCCGCCAAATGCCGAAGGGACTGATGCCGACCCGCACCCAGGCCTTTTGCTGCTTCACTGCGGAGTAAAGCGTGCTAACAAAGTCGTCGATGCACGCGCGGCGCTGGGCCGGGGTCTTGCCATCGGCAAAACTTAGGTTGCCGCTCGGATATGGATAGAAGTAGTCGTCGAGGTGGACCCCATCCACGTCATAGCGGCGCACCACGTCGAGAATGGCATGCAAGGCGCGGTTGCGGGTTTCCGCCAGGGCCGGATCGCACCAGACCATGCTGCCATAGCGTTTGGTGATTTGCGGCGCGGCGTGGGTCACGTGATCGGCCGAGGCCGGGTGGGAAATGCTAGGCAGGGCGCGGAAGGGGTTGAACCAGGCGTGGACCTCAATGCCGCGGGCGTGGGCTTCGCGAATGCAGTAGGCGAGGGGGTCGTAGCCGGGCGAGCGGCCCATGGTGCCGCTGAGCCACGGGCTCCAAGGTTCTAGCGCCGAGGCATAGACCGCATCGCAATGCGGGCGCACCTGGAAAATGAGCGCATTCATTTTCAGCGCGACGAGTTTGTCGAGGATGGCGCGTAGTTCCGCTTGTTGGCTGGCGGCGCTCAGACCCTTGGTACTGGGCCAGTCGAGATTATAGATACAGGCGAGCCACGCACCGCGGAATTCCCGCGCCAAGGCCGGCGGCCGTTCATTCACCGGGGCGTACGCCTGCGCGGCAGCGAGGGCGGTGCAAGCCAGGGATACAAGCAGCATGCGCAGGCAAATCATGCCGCCAGCATCAAGGGGTCAGTCCCGTTTTTCAAGCATTGCTTGCAATTTCCTCAAGCCTTCGACCCCGGCTGGATCGCCCCGTGTCCACCGTACCGCCCGGGTTACGGTGCCGGCCCCGCCCATCCCGAGGCGGTTGGCGATCCATTGGTTGGGTACGCCGGTATGCTTGCGGACCAGCGCCGCGACCACGGCTTTTTCCGCCACCCATTGGCCGCGGCCGCACAAGCGGGCTGGATTGTCGGGCAGACCCAGCACCGCCACTGCGGCCGGCGCGATTTTCTCCGCTTCGAATGCATCATGGGCGCGGGCTTCGGTTCCCCGGAGGCTGCCATTTTGCCGCTTTGGGCGCAGTTCGTCGGCCAGTCCTGCAAGGATTTTCTCGCCAAAACTGGCTTCTCCCAGATACCACCCCCGCCGCAATTCCTTAAGCGAGTCATCGGTGAGCGCCGTCTTCAAATCCTTGGCCCGTGCTTCCAGATAGGCGTCATAGGCTTTTGCGCCACGCCGGTCATTTGCAAGGTGGAAGGCTCGCAACACGCGTCCGGTCTCGAGCCAGTCCGGCACCTGGGCGCTGCCATACGCCGGAAAACTGCTCCATCGCCAGCTCCGCAAGCGCTTGTTGGTGATGCCACCAACCCATCCGGCTCGCACCGGATTGAGATGAATATAATCTGCCACAATTTTGAAATAACTGCCGTCTCGCTCTTCGCCGTTGATCACCACCGCCTTGTAGCGGCCTTGGAAAACATGTCCGCGCCGGTTGCGCCGCCGGTTCCAATTTTGCGAGAACACGCCGAGCAACCACTTCATCCCCGTCACCAGGTTTGGCTCCGGCGTTTCCAACAACAAATGAAAATGGTTTTTCATCTGCACCCATGCATGCACGCGCCACCCGAAGCGGATGCATGCCCGCTCTAGCAACTTGCGCCAGGTCACACGGTCGGTGTCGTTCTCAAATACATCTTTGCCGCCGTCCCCACGCGCCATCACGTGATAGACCGCGCCGCCTGCCTCATATCGCAATGGTCTGGCCATAGCAGCCCCATATCAATTTTGAGGCGCGCCGTCAATGGCAGAATTGCCACCGCGGTAGAATTGCAGCAAGCTTCATTCTCTGACACTAGCATGACGGCGCGAATGCTTGAAAAACGGGACTGACCCCAGCTGCGGTTCATTGGCCCGGGTGCTCGCGCAGCAGCGGGGCGCAAGCGCGGCGGAAGGCCGTGATCTGCGCCTCTTGTTCCGCGCTATAATGGCCGCTGTGTTGCGCATAGGTATCCATCCAGGTCAGCAGCCGGCTGATGCTATCAGCATCGAGGGCAACGCCCGCGTGGTGGGCAGGTGGGGCGAGCAGTTGCCAGAGTTTGCTATTCGCCGCGGTGCCTTCGCCGGGCACCGAGATGTCGCGCTCGAAGGCGTGCTTTTTCAAGTCGCCGTCGGCAAACCCTAGCAACGAGTCATAGGCCCGCTGAGGTGTTAGGTCGAGTTTGGCGGCCAGCGCATCCTTGGCGCCAGGGTGATGGCACTCGACGCACTGGCGGTCGAGCACCGGTTGGACGAGCCGGTCAAAGCGCAGCGGCCAGGACCCGTCCGGGCCAGGGGAGATGGGCGAGGGTTCGCGAGCGGCGGCGAGGGCCAGTTGGGCGGGTGGCGGCGAGGCTTCGCGATTCTCGTGGCAGCCGATACACGCCAATGTCTGGCCCGGCATCACATAGGTTAGGGTGCGCATCGTTTGCACCGCAACGCCAGTGCCATCCAGCGCTTGGAAGAACACTGGCACGCCCGATGGCAGGCGGAAATTCGCCGAGCCATCCGCTTCCACCGGCACCGTGCCCAACACGAACTTGCCCGGATCCTCGGCCGAAACCCCTAGGCTGGGTTGGTTCATCTGCGGTTGCACCTTTGGCGGCACCGCCACCACACGCAGCGCTTTGACCGTGCCGGCCGGGATGCCTGTTAGGC
>Ga0118677_10013003_pt1 | contig 12080 bp, 10 predicted proteins | sample AliMusrvi5mmetaG_FD_86154 | JGI IMG/M metagenome (GOLD analysis project Ga0118677, IMG submission 86154) | reverse complement strand
GCGGTAGGTTTTGCCAACGGCTGCCGGGAAGGTGAACTCGATGGCAGTCCGCGCCTCGGCCACAAGGGCGGGGTGGTCTGCCCCATCGAGCGGGGATGGCCAAACATCAAACATGCCACCAATACCACACGTTGGATGACTTGGCCACACTGGTGCCCGACACACTGGTGCCTGCCAAGCGCGATCCCGACATTTACACTCCCATCGAGCGCCTGGTGTCCCTGGTGCAGGCCGGTTGACTCACGGCGCGGGACATGGATTCCAAACCGCTCTCCGCCCTCGTCACCGGCTCATCGGGTTTCATTGGCCGCCATATCGTCCGGCACCTCCACGAGTCAGGGTACCAAGTCACGGCCCTCGACTTCCTACCTCCAGCCGATCCGCTGCCAGAGGGTGTGGCTTCCACATCTGCGACATCCGCCGGGGGGAGTTGCCCGACCGGACCTTCGACGCCGTGGTCCACCTTGCCGCGCTGGCCGGTGTGCGCCCGTCGATGGACAGCCCGATGGAATACGAGATCACCAACGTCATCGGAACCATCCGCCTGCTGGAGTTCTGTCGCCACATGGGCGACCCCCACTTCGTGTTCGCCTCGTCATCCAGCGTCTATGGCCCGGACACGCCCCTGCCGACCGAGGAATCGACCCCGGCCAACCCGTGCAGCCCCTACGCCCTGACCAAGCTCCACGGCGAGCAGTGGGGTCGGCTCTACGCTCGGCTCCACGGCTTGCGCTTCCTCGCCCTGCGGTTTTTCTCGGTCTGGGGGCCGGGGCAGCGGCCCGATCTTGCCCTGGAAGCGTTCCGTCGCCGCATCGAGGCGGGCCAACCGGTCATCATCAACGGCGACGGCACCCAGCGCCGCGACCTCACCACGTTGCCGACGTGGCCCGGGCAATCGGTCTGGCGGTCCGGTGGCAGGGAACCGGGTCTGCCGTTCTGAACGTGGGAACGGGCCGAAACCACTCCGTCATGGACATGCTGGACGCCGCCAGGAAAGGTGCCACGCCATTGGTGGAGCATCAGCCCCCCCATCCGGCGGACGTGCCGCAAACCCTCGCGTCGACCACGGCCGCCGGGGTGCAAATCGGCTGGCAACCCCGGATCTTCTTCCCGGACGGGGTGGATTCCTGACCGAAACTGCCTACGGATGATCCGCCACAAAAACCGCCGCTGCTTTACACTTTTTGGGGGTTTACTTTACTAACTTTACACATGTCAACTGACCCAAGCACTCCCCTCCAAACTGGATCCACTGTTCATCTAGATATCATAATTGGTTCTCATTTTCTGCGCCGGTCACTCCTTGCTGATAAAGATGCGATTTCCTGGCTCTTGACTAACTTGAGCTTGAATGCCTGATAGTTGATTTCCAGGTTGATCTTCCTCATTAAGGAATAATTCAATGAGTGCAAATACACCTTCCGATGATTTAGCCCAAAACTGGCCACGCCTGTCAAATATCTTTGAACCCTCAGGCTTCTCAATAAACTTAAGATAGCCGTCAGACGGAGCAATTGCTTCTGAATATCCTCTTCTAACCTGAATGCCTCCATTCAGCACCTCAATCCTACAGCTCCAGCTGTAGAATCCTGGTTCGCTGCCTGGAGTTCTATTAACCGCTATAACCAGTTCGCCCTGGGTATCGGGACTTCCTGTCGCGACACTGAGTCGCACGGGCGTACCGTTCCACGGCAACGATAGATATTTGTTATAGCGTGACAAGCGGGGAGGGCCTTGATCCTTCACAAGAATAAACTTTTCAGGCTTGTCTTTGTTAGGAGTGAATCGCTGGTTGTCACCGGAGTATGTGAATGCCGTCTTGCCCTTGGCAAATCTGTAGCCCGTCTTCTCCATGGAATCAATCTCCAACACCCATGCGTCGCCCGTCCTGATGTAAAATGTTCCGTCCACTCCAGATGTTAGCTGGCCCATATTCTGGTACGTCTTCCAGTCCAGATGACCGCCCTCCATTGTCGAATATCTTATGGATACTCCGGCAACAGGTTGGTCGCTTTCGTCGACCGCCAGTCCCCAGAACTCGATCGGAACGTTGATCGCCTGAAGTATCATTTTTCGGGGTGATTGAGCTCTAATTTGCCCATCATGAGTCTTCAGATTTGTCATCGATTCTCGGACTTCATGTGCAGGCTGATACCGCCAAAAAAACAATACGACAGTTAGGCATGCAACGCAAAACACTACAACGATAGTTGATTTTCTACTCATGGCGATTTCGGTGTCAATAATCGTTCCAATTCGCCTAATAGGGAATTGGAATGTGGCGGATTTTTTTCCGTTAAAATGTTAGAAAAAAGTAGTGCTGGTTGATCGGACGGTGTACCGACACCATTCGTTGTTGAAACAAACGTTTAAATCAACCAACACTATGAAAATAAATAAAGGCATTAAGGCCCCGGTGCAAGCCGGGATTGTGGATTTTAAAGGGATTTTTCAGGATCGAATCCGCACGATAGTGCGCGATGGGATTTTGAGCCTCATCGCCCAGGAGGTGACGGAATTGTGTGGCGAAAGCCACCATCCCGTGGGCATTTACAAGCGAGGGGGGACCGAACCAGTCACGATCACGACGAGTTCTGGCAAGGAGCCCATCGAGAAGCGCCGGGTCAACATGACGAAGGAGGACGGCACGAAGCAGGAGGTGGTCCTCAACACCTACGCGGAGGTCAAACGGAGCAAGGGGATGTTCGACGAGGTGCTTGAGGGCATGTGCCACGGGGCTTCGAGCAGCGGCGTGGGCAAGATAACCGGCACGAGCAAGGGCACGGTGTCGGCCGCCTGGAAGGCCCGCAGCAATGAGTTGCTAACAGAGTTCCGGGCGCGTGATCTGACGGGCATTGACGTGCTGGCGATGTATATAGACGGCATCTTTCCGGGCAAGGAACGCTGCGTGGTGGTGGCCATGGCGATTGACACGCAGGGTTACAAACACCTGTTGGATTTTGAGGAAGGCAGCAGCGAAAGCGCTGAGGTTGTGAGTGGGTTGCTAGGAAAAATCGCGGCACGCGGGCTTGTCGTCGGACGGGATCGGCGGGTGCTGGTACTGCGCGACGGCAGCGCGGCCATCGCCAAGGCAGTGAGCGAAGTTTGGCCCGATGCCATTCAGCAGGAGTGCCTTGTGCATGTGGAGCGGGTGGTCTGCGCCAAGCTTGCCCAGAAGGATAAGAAGGGGTTTGTGGCCAAGATGAATATCCTGCGCGGGGTGCAGGGTGCGGAGGCCGGGGAAGAGGCTTTTGATGACTTGCTCAAGTACGTGACTGATAGGAACTTCGCTGCGGGCGAGGCGTTGTCGGTACGTCGCGACTGCCTGCTGGCGTTTCACCGGCTCAATGTGCCATCGACCCTCAACGTGACATTTTTGAGCACTAACAACATTGAAAACGTGATGGGCAATGCACGTGGTACCATCGGCCGGGTGTGCCGCTGGCGCGACGGGACCAACCAGGTGGCCCGTTGGATGGGCGTGGCACTGATGCGGGCTCAGAGTGGCTTCAGGCGGGTGCGTGGGCATGCGCAGCTCGGTCAGCTCACCGTCGCACTCGCCCGGCCCTGAGCGGCCTGCAGCGGCGGGGCCCACCGCCGGAAAGTCGGCCACGCGGATCCGCACCTCCGACGAGCTGGCGCGGGCCCATTCTCGCCGCGGTCCACTGTGGCCGACTTTCCTCCAAGAGCTTGCCACCCTGTCGCACCGGGGCGGCCCTCCTAACCGTGTCGCGCAGCCCGGCTCCGGCGCCTCGTCGCTCCGCTCCTCACCGCCGGAGCCGGGCTGCCAGGGCATACGGCGGCTTTTCTCGCCGCCGCCCGAACAAAAAACCTTGCCAACAAACGCGCCACGAACTATGTGTCTCCCCGTTAGCCAGCCCTTCGGGATTCTAGCAAATTAACGGAAAACTGAACGTCCCCCGGAAAATCAGGCTGATCGTCCGCCGCGAGAGATTTGGCGGGGTTCGGAAAAATGTCAACATTTATCTTAACTTTTCTTAACTTAGTAGAAATAGGTTGAGCCGGACTTGGGCATGCACGCGATCAGCAGGCGGGTGCGGTCCGGATCCACAAGGAAGCGGTAATTGCGCGCAAGCTTGCGCGGGTTGTGCAGCCCGGTCAGGCGCACAAGGGGTTCGTAAAGGGTGTGGAGGATGTCCGGGCGCATGGGTGGAAAATCGGCCGGGCAAAGGCGGGAACGGAACCCTGCACACACCCGTGTGGTTCAAGGTAGCAGGTGGATGCGGGTTTGGATCCGTTCTGAGACGAAACCGGGAGGATCCGTGATGATTCATCCCGAAGGCGTGATGAATGGCAGGTCGGAACGCGGACACGCTTCGCTTTTGAGTTTGAATTTACGGTGGGCAGGTGTGGCCCAGTCAGGACTTGCCCTGGCTGGGAAGAATGCGTTATTCTGCTGCCGGAATTGAGATGATTCAGACTCGACAGTGGTTCACCCCCATCTGGGGAGAGTCGGTATTCATCACGCAAACCACTGAACACAAAAAATTAACGAGTTTCATGTTATTGTCACCGAAATGGTATCCGCACCCGTGCGGGCCTTGGGGAAATTTAGGGGGAAATTGAAACAGCGGTGCCACTTCACATCCCGAACCTACAACCCGTGGCCCGACCACTAGCCGTCCAATGGCGGGGACCGAACCGCGGATGCACGGTCACTTGCATGTTTAATCATTTACCCAAAGCATCATCCACCTTTTTGCCGGTTTTTTCAACAGGACCTTTCGGATCGACGGAGTCTTTCACTTTTTCGACGGCTTTGTCGACATTCTCACCGGCCTTTTCAGCCGGCCCCTTTTCCCTGCAGGAAATGACTGAGGCGACCAACGGGAACAAACACAACGACAACAGTAATGTGATTTTCATGTGCCCAAAGCTATGCGCCAGGCGGTGCTTGTACCATGGGGTGTAACCCTACATCTCCCGAGTTCAAGGTGCCGCCCTCCTCGGGACAGTCGTCGGTTCGCCTCTCTCCATGCATGCCGCGGGGTTGGTTCGACCCCCAGTGGACCTTGGACACTCTCTGCCTTCGCTCCTCCGCCCCCGAGGGCACCAGCCGCCGTGGGGAAAGCCATGGCGCAAGGCCGTGTCCAGCGCCGCGATGTCGGCACCCGTCTGGCCGCCGGAGATGAGTTTTCCGATCAAAAGCTGATAGGGGGGATGGCGGACCTTTATCAAGCGATGGTCACAGCGCTTCAAGGTCCGGGTCGTCAAGCGCCTGCAACCGGGCATCCGGGTCGAGTTCAGGGCTGGTGGGCCTGGCACCGCTTGAGCGACAGAACACTCCGGCCAAGTATGCAGCACCGAAGGATCCTGTGCCATGGTGGCTGCCGACCGCCGATTTTGCCCGGCTTGAATTCCACAGCCCCGAATCCCTAACCGGTCGCGGCAACGCCTGGGTTGGCATTGATCCCGATCGCGGGAGGATTTACATCCATTCGTTCAGCATGTAGGCTGTCTGGGGACGGCGCTGACTTTCACGCCGTGATTATGCCCGCCCATCCATTCACCCGGCGGGCTTCCATTACAGGGCAGGTTCCCGACTTCCGCATTGCTTGCGTTGCATTTTGGATGCCGTGGGCGAGTTTGCCCAAGGTGGTGCGCCCCTTGGCGTCCGGGCGGATGGCAAGTGCCTTTGCCGTGGCAGGAGTATGACCTGGGACGAACGCTTCCCAAGTGGGAAAACTGCGGTTTCCCACATTATCAACGACCTCCGATCCCACGTTGCCCCTCAGCAGACCCGCAACGTCTCGATGCCTAGCAAATGTCCGAGTTTGTCGATCTTGTCGGCGAGATGGCCGATGCCCACCGCGCAATGATGGGCCGGGCCGGCGGCGTTCCATTGTTGGACGAAGGCCCGCGCGCCGCAGGGGAAGCGGTAGCGGCTGTTGGTGTTGCCGATTTCCAGGATCGGGCCGGGCACCGATTCGGCCTGGGCGCAGAGCAACGCGAGCTTGCCGCCGGGCCGCTCGATGACCGAGAGCAAGGTCACCGGGCCATGTTTGACGGCCATCTCGACGGACACGCCGCGGCCGACCTTGCCGTGATAGACACCGAGCGGGCGCACCTTCGTCTTGCCCTCGGCGATGGCGATGTGGCCCGGCCCGTCGTGGCCCATAAGCACCACGTCGGCGGTGAAGTCCATCGCATAATATTCGGTGAACGAGCCGCCCGCGCCAAACAAATCCATGATCTTCATGGCCTGCACGTTCTTCACCTCGTATTCCCCGGCCACCGGTATCCCCCGCCCCGTCAGCTGCGAGGTGCCCAGAATGATCGACGCCAGAGCCGCCTCGTTCTCGCCGACGCCGCTGCCTTGGTAGAAATACGCCAGCGCTCCGAGCCGGTGGCCGGCCACCAGGCGGTCCAGCGCCACCGCGGTGCGCGCCGCCGCCGCGAGATCCTCTGCCGGGCAGTCCGCCTGCACGTCGAAAACGTCGTGAAACTCTAACATTCGTGCCGCGATCTCCACATCACTCACTTCGCGCCGCAGCGCGGCGAGCTCATCCACCTCCAGCATCTCCACCTGCGTGCCGAAGGTGACACACTGCTGCGTCACGTCGGAATAGATATCTAACATCCCGCCGTAATAATGGCCCATGAGGCCGAGCCGGTTCGATGCCATGCCCGCGGCCACCCGGGCGGCTGCTACCCAGCCATCCACCTCGCGCCAGCACTCGGGGTCGTTTTCCAACACGCCGGTGACCTGATGGAACGGAATTCCGGCGCGCTGGAACACATTGGCAATCTCCGGCACCGGACAGGCAGAGCAATAGGCCAGCCACTCGCCCGTCATTTGCGCGCGATCACCCAGCGCGTTGAACTTGGCATAGTCGATGGCCGGCTCGGGCACCAGATTGAGCACCACCACCGGCACCTTCGCCCGTCTAACCACCGGCAACACCGTGGAGGACAACGCATAGGTCGTCACATACAGGAAGATGATATCAACATCGGCACGGCGGAACTCGCGCCCCGCGGCGTATGCGCGGTCCGCGTTGTCCACCAGCCCGAGGTTGACGATCTCGACGCCGGGCCGCTCGAGTTTGCGGGCGACGCGGCCGACATAGCCTTCGAGGCGTTCCTTGAGTCCGGCAAACTGCGGCCAATAGGCATCCAGACCGATGCCAAACAAGCCGATGCGCAGCGCTTGGGTCACTGCCTCAGCCACGGGCGGAGAGGACTTGTTTCTCATAGGTCTTCAACGCGGCGAGCCACGCGGAGCCGACCGGAACGTTCTGGCGGCGGCAGTGCTCGTCCCAAACCAAGCCCCACGGCAGCGACTTGCATTCCTCAAACAGCGCCAAGCGCGAGGTGAAATCCCCGGCCGCCTCGGCCTCACGCAACTTCGCGGCCGGCTCGAGCATCGCCAGCAACAAGCCCTTGAGCGAGTTGCGCGTGCCGATGACCCAGGCCGCCACCCGGTTGATGCTGGCATCAAAGTAATCGAGGCCGATGTGGGTGCGGCCGAGGAAACCGCCGCGCACCAATTCCTGCATCAGCGCCGTGGTGGGATCGTCTAGCAACACCACGTGGTCGCTGTCCCAGCGCACGCCGCGCGAGACATGGAGCAATATCTCCGGCACAAATTGCAGCACCGAGGAAATTTTGTCCGACAGGTTTTCAGTCGGATGGAAGTGGCCGGCATCCAGGCAGCAAAGGATCTGGTTCTTGATCGCATATCCCAGATAGAACTCGTGGGAGCCGACGACATAGGATTCCGAGCCGATCCCGAAGAGTTTCGATTCGACCGCATCGAGATGGAATTGGGGATCGATGTTCTCGGCAAACACGGCATCCAGCGACGCCTCCAGACGGGCGCGCGGCCCCTTGCGATCCATCGGCAGATCCTTCGAGCCGTCGGGAATCCACACGTTGGTCACCGTCGTCGAGCCAAGTTGGCGGCCCATGTCGGCACCGATCCGACGGCACGCCTTGCCATGCTCGATCCAGAACTCGCGGATCGCCGCATCCGGATGCGTTAGAGTCAGACCATCGTCCGCCTTGGGGTGGGCGAAATACGTCGGGTTGAAATCCAGCCCCAGCCCCTGCGCCTTGGCCCAGTCGATCCAGCTCTGGAACTGCGTGGTTGTTAGAGCGTCGCGCTCGACCTTGCCGCCACTGAAGTCCGCATAGCAGGCGTGCAGGTTGAGCCGGTGGTGGCCCGGAATGAGCGCGTAGGCCTGTTCCAGGTCGGCGCGCAACTCGGCGATGCTGCGGGCCTTGCCCGGATAGTTGCCGGTGACGGCGAGGCCGCCGCCGATGTCGCCGCCGACTTTTTCAAAGCCGCCGACATCATCGCCCTGCCAGCAATGGAGGGAAATGGGGATGGTTGCCAGCCGTTGCAGGGCGGCTTCGGTATCCACGCCGAGCGCGGCGTAGGTTTCTTGGGCAATGGAATATGCGTTCATAAGTTCAATGAGTGGCCAATTACATCCTGCTGCCAAGGAGGTTGCCGTAGCCGACCACAAACGTGGACGCCACCAGCACCGCCAGACCGAGGAACAGCAGGCCCTTGGCTTTAGGGCTTGCGCCTTTCCATTCGTGGAGCGCCAGGCCCCAGATGGAACTGAAGATAATGATCGAAGCCATGTGCAACGTCCAACTCGAGAACTTGTATTGGCCCATCTGGGTCTCACCCATCGAGTAGAAGAAGAATTGGAAATACCAGGTGAGCCCTGCCAGCGCCGAGAACATATAGTTGCCGAGTAGCGGCACCCGGGTGGTGTCGTGGCGACCGTCGAATGTGGCGCCAGTGGCCGGCGCGCCTTCGCCACCCGCGGCCTCGGCGTGATAGTGCGGCGACTGCTCGCCGGGCTTGGAGGTGAAATATTGATAGCCCGTCTTGTTGCGCCAGTTGAGCAGGAGGCACCAAATGAAATTGGTGGTGAACCCGCCTAACAAAACAACAATGAGCACCGGCAAGCCGGTCCACAGGCTGTGTTTGTTATGGATGGCGATGAGATCCGCACCGGCTTCCGACACCGCCAGTGCGGTTTCTTTTTCCGCCAGGGTGGACATTTCCTGGACGATTTTGAGTTTCCTGGCATCCGTGGAAATGGCGGCTAGACGCTTGGCATAGTCCGCCACCCGCGCGCCGAGCGGCGCGGGGTCGCCAGCCACCGCCGACACCAGAGACTGCGCCTTGGCCTGAGCCGTGGGCAGTTCGGCTTGCAACTTGGTCAATTGCGCATCGTCTGCGGCAACCTTGGCCTCGTTCAACTCACCGATCTTGCGTTGGATCACATACGGTTGTTCGATGAGTTTCGTCAGACCGGCAAGATTGCGGTCTTTGTCCGCCAGGAAGTCCTGCGACGGACTCAGCGCGGCAATCATCGCCTTGACCTCATCGTCCGCGGGTTGGTTCGCCCGCTGCACGATCTTGCCTTCCTTGGCGGCAGAATTGACCATGTCCACCTTGAGGGTGGTCTCGCGGATGAAGTCGCCGGCACTCAGGCCGAAGGCGAAGCAGGCACTCATGATGCCGGAAAAGGTGGCGACGAGAATGCCTTTCTTGAAGTTGAACTCCTTGACGGTCTCCAGTTTGTCTTTCTCGGACATTTCGGCTTCCTTGGTGTGGCCGGCCACCGCGGTGATGATGATGCCCAGCACACACACCCCCAAACCGGCCAGCACCCAGTTGCCGTTGAGCGGCGCGATCAATTTGGCATGAAACTCACCCTTGAACAGCGGCGGGATCAGCGTGCCGAACACCGTGCAATACCCCAACGCCACCGCCATGCCCAGCGACATGCCCAGATAGCGCATCGTCAGGCCGAAGGTCAGCCCGCCAAAGCCCCACAACAGGCCAAACAGATAGGTGTAAAACCACACGTGGCCGGGGGTCTCCTTCAGCACCGTGAGCACGTCGGTAGTGTTGAGAAGGGCGAAAAACCACGGCGCGATGAGCCACGAGAAGAAGCCGCCGACCAGCCAATAGGTTTCCCACGACCAGCGTTTAACGCCTTTGTAGGGCACATAGAAACTGCCGGAGGCGAGGCCTCCGAGCCAATGAAAGAAGACACCAAGAATCGGATTCATGTGAAACGGGTTGTGTGGGTTGTTGCGCGACGGTGCTGGTGCCGATGGCTGCGCGCCGACGTCGCGGACGATTCCAAGAGCACTTACCTGAACTTGTTGTAGCCAGCCAGGGGCGGCTTGGCTACTTTTGCTTTACCAAACTTTGCGACAGCCAATCTCGCCTGCCACAAGGCCAAATGCCGGTTTTCACCCTGCCGAACCTCATGCCAACGCAAATTTCGCGCCAATCCTCCCGCAATTTCGCCCGCTACCTGCCAATCGACGATGCGCTGTTTGCCAGTCCGCTGTTCCTAACCAGTGCCGGGCGCACCACCATTGCGCCCGGCGCCCCCTATCCGCCGCCCGGGCATCCCGATCTCTATCAATTCAAGTGGCGCGAAGGCCGCGTCCTGCCGGAGTTCTCGCTGCTGTGGGTCGAGGCCGGTGGCGGCGTGTGGGAAACCCATCGCGGCGCATTCCCGATCCGCGCCGGCCAGGTCGGCCAGGTGCTCTCCGGCCAGTGGCACCGCTACCGGCCCGACCCGGCCAGCGGCTGGACCGAATGTTGGGTCCAGTTCAACGGCCGGCTCGCCCACGAACTGGAGGCCGGCGGACATTTCTCCAGCGCCAGTCCGGTGTCCACTCCGGGCCATCCGCGGCTCTTCGCGCGCCAGTTGCTGGCGTTCTTGCGCGACATCGCCGCGCCGGATTTCACCAACAGCACCGCCCAGGGCCTGCGCCTGCTCGGATTGTTAGGTGCGCTCAGCGACCCCACTCATGCCCCCGCCGCGGCACCGCGCAGTTTGATAGAGAAAGCCCGCCAGCACATCTGGAGCCACAGCCACCGCCAGTTGAACGTCACCGAGGTGGCCGAACGCCTCGGGGTGAGCCGCCGCAGCCTGGAGCGTGCGTTTAGCGCCGCGGGCCTGCCCGGGGTGTTAGATGAAATCACCCGCTGCCGGCTCAACCGCGCGGAGCGGCTGCTGCGCGAAACCCACCTGCCGGTGCAGCATATCGTGAGTCTCTCGGGCTTTGGTACGGCCGAGCAAATGCGCCTCCAGTTCCACGCCCGCCACCGCCGCAGCCCATCCCAATACCGCAGGATGATCCATGGGGAATAGCATCTCGGTGCGCAGTTTGGTTCCGGCACGTCGTGCGAGTAAAATGCGGTTTGACAGCCGCGGTTGCCGACGCATCATCGGGCCGCCGCAGGCGGCGCAGCGCCACCGCCGCCAATGCCTACCGACATCCCCTGATGAACAAAGTCGCACAAGTCACGGTCTGGTTCTGGATCATGAAGATCTGTGCAACGACCCTCGGTGAGACCGCGGGGGATCTGCTGTCGATGACCCTGAACGTCGGCTACGCGATGAGTTCGGCCATTCTGCTGAGCTTGTTTTTAGTTTCGCTGGTCAGCCAGGTGCGCGCCAAGGAGTTTCACCCGGTCCTTTATTGGACGGTGATTCTGACCACCAGCACGGCCGGGACCACCATGTCGGACTTCATGGACCGCAGCCTTGGAATGGGCTACGCGAAAGGCTCGCTGATCCTGATTTCCTGCCTGATCGCGGTGCTGGCCGCCTGGCGCCTGAGCCAAAAATCCCTGTCGGTGAGTCTCATTCAAACCAACCGCGCCGAGCTGTTCTACTGGGCGGCCATCCTCATTTCCAACACCCTGGGCACCGCCTTGGGCGACTACTTGGCTGATGATTCGGGCCTCGGGTTTGCCGGCGGTGCCGCGCTGATTGGCGGGCTGTTGCTCGCGGTGGTGCTCATCACCTGGCTCACCCGGGTCAACCGGGTGCTGCTGTTCTGGGTGGCGTTCGTGCTCACCCGGCCGTTTGGGGCCACGTTCGGCGACCTTCTAACCAAGACACCGGCCCAGGGAGGGCTCGGCTTCGGCACGATCGGCTCGTCGGCGATCCTTGCCGGGATGCTCGCAGGATTGGTCATTTACAGCCGAATCACCTACAAACGTGAGCCACTCGCGGCATGAGCAGCGCAACCGGCCGCACCACGCGCGGGTGGCGGTTGCATGC
>Ga0118677_10013002_pt1 | contig 12081 bp, 13 predicted proteins | sample AliMusrvi5mmetaG_FD_86154 | JGI IMG/M metagenome (GOLD analysis project Ga0118677, IMG submission 86154) | reverse complement strand
CAGCTCGCGGGCCTGCGCCTGCAGGAAGCATGCGATGTGGCGATCAGCCTGGGCACCAGCGACACGATGTTCGGTGCGCTGCGTGAGCCACGGCCCTCGGCCTCGGAAGGCCACATCTTCGCCAGTCCCGTGGATCCGGATGGCTACATGGCGATGATCGTCTACAAGAATGGGTCGCTCACGCGCGAAGCCATCCGCGATGCCGTGGCCAATGGTTCGTGGAGCCGCTTCGAGGCTCTGCTTGCCAACGGCACACCGGGTAATGGCGGTAACATCGGCTTCTACTACAAGGAGCCGGAAATCACGCCTCCCGTGTTGAAGACCGGCATGCATCGCTTCGGACCCGATGGACGCCCGCTAGCGGCCTTCGCGCCGTCGACCGAGGTGCGCGCGGTGGTCGAGGGCCAGTTCCTGTCCATGCGCCTGCACAGCGGCAACGTGGGCCTGAAGCCGATCCAGATCCTGGCCACCGGCGGCGCCTCGGCCAATCACTCGATTTTGCAGATCATGTCGAACGTCTTCGGCGTGCCCATTTTTACGGCGGATAAGCCCAATTCCGCGGCCCTGGGCGCGGCCTACCGGGCTTTGCACGGCTGGACGTGCGCCGCGCAAGCCCGCTTTGTCCCGTTTGCCGAAGTGATGAAAACCGCCCCGCCATTTTCGCGGGCGGCAACACCGGACATGAAGGCAAATGCCTTCTACACAACGATGTTACCGACATACGCACGGCTGGAACAAATTGTGATGTGAATATCGCCAGCACCTGCGCCGGCCCCGGTGGAACGGGGCACTCCAACCGGGAAGCAGGGCGCGCTTTGAATGAATTCTGGAGGGTCGCGTTCCACCGCGACCGCTGTGCAGGAGATTGATTTGCGGAATCGTATTGAAAAGATGGACTCTATCGAGCAACTCAAGAGACAGAAAGGACACCCCATGACAGTCAGCATTGAGAAAACGGCATACCGCGGCTGGGCGAACAACGCAAAATTGTCGAATGGCCGCATCGAACTCATCGTGACACAGGACGTCGGTCCCCGCATCATCCGCCTCGGCTTCAAGGGCGGAAAGAACCTGATGGCCGAGATGAAGCCGCAAATGGGCCAGTCCGGCGAGAAGGAGTGGATGATCCGCGGCGGACACCGGCTCTGGTTCGCGCCGGAAGCCAAGCCGGACACCTACGAACTCGACAACGCCCCCATCGCGCTGCGAGTCATCGATGGCGGCGTAAAGACGCAGCAGGAACCCGGCCCTCTGACGGGCATTCAGAAGAACATGGAGATCCGCCTGGCAGTTGCCCGCGACGAAGTCGAAATCATCCACACGCTGACGAACCGTGGCCGGAAGGCCCGCGAACTTGCTCCCTGGGCGTTGACCGTGATGGCACCAGGCGGAACCTGCATCATCCCCCTGCCCAAGAAGATCGCCCATACGGCGCGGCTCACGCACAACCAGGAATGGAGCATCTGGGGCTACACGAATTTTGCCGACGGCCGCTGGACCCTGGGATCACGCTACCTCTTCTTCCGCCAGAGCCGCAAACACGGCCCCGGCAAACTGGGCCTCGCGCAACGCGAAGGTTGGGTTGCCTATCAGCTCGACGACAACGTGCTGGTGAAGAAGTTCAAGTGGGTCGAAGGCGCCCGCTATCCGGACGGCGGCGTAAACTTCGAAACCTTCTCAAACGAGGACATGCTCGAAGTCGAAACCCTCGGACCGCTGGTCACGCTCAAGCCCGGCAAGTCCGTGCGCCACACGGAAACCTGGCAGCTCTTCAAAGGCATCAAGCCGATCAAGACCGAGGCGGATGCGGACAAGCTCGCGAAGAAGCTGCGGTAGGGCCGCGTTACCGGCCAAAGGCGACCAGACAAGCGCCCAACACGAGCAGAGGCAGGAGCATCACGCTGATGATGCCGTAGCCGAGAAAGCGGCGTTTCGTGACCAGGGCGACGACCAGGGCGAGCACCATGAGGACGATCCCCAGCACGATTCCGCCCTGATTGATGAAGGTCGCCCCAAGAGTCACGGGGATGATGGGGACGGCGAAAAAGCCCAACAGGAAGTCAACGACCTTCCGCGACGTATTGGTGTAGTACGCCAATTTCGGGGGCCCTTGTTGGTCGACAGTCACGGTTGTCCTCCCAGGTCGAATGGTTCAAGACGCGACCTTGCACCGCTTGGTTTCGACGTACAAAATCGCGAGATCGACAGCATAGAAAACCACCATCCCGAGCGCAAGCCACTGGAACAGGCTAAAGCCCAACCCGTAGACCGGCTCGTCGCGCACGAATTCGACGACGAAGCGGAACGCGAAATAGACCACCATAAACACCTTGAAGACCAGGCCCGCCGGTTGGGGACACCGCCGCACCGCCACAAGCCCCGTCGCCAGCAGGACCACCATGAACACCATCTCATAGAGTTGGGTTGGATGCCGCGGAACGCCATCGCCGAAGTCCACGGCCCACGGCAGGCGCGATGGCGTCCCGCCGCAACACCCGCGCAGGAAGCATCCCAGCCGTCCGATTGCCACACCGGCCGCGATGCCCGGAACGAACAGGTTACCGCGGCGGGCGGAAATCCTGAACCGGCGCTTGGCAAGGTAGACGCCCACCGCCCCGCCAGCCAGCCCGCCGACAACCGAGCGGCTCGTCACCAGCAGGGTCATGTCCGGCCATTGCGCGGCCATTTCCCGCCAATACAACAGGATCATGGGCACCTTGGAGCCGAGCACCCCGCCGAACAGGGCTCCGAGCAGAACCATGAAGGTGGGTTCGCCTCCCACGCCCTGCCGCCGGGTCTCGCGCCAGAACAGGAGCAAGCCCACACCAACCGCCAGTACCATGAAGAACGAATAGGATGGTACCGGCCAACCACCCACCGAGAACAATACCGGCCGGACGCCCCACGGTTCTGCCGCCACGGCGCGCATCAGGTCCTGCGCTTCAGGAAGGTGCAGCAGTCACCGCTCTTCATGCAGGCGTAGAGCTTGTAGACGGGACAGGCCCAGATGGCGGAGATCGTCTTGACTACACAATACGCAAAAGTCAGGCCCCACCCCACGCGCTCATTGATTCCATAGAGGAAGACCAGGCAGAGCACCGCGAACACCGCCCCCATGCTGTGCGCGACCCGCATGCCCGCGGGACTGAGCATGGTCGGCGCGGACGGCATCAACCGTTCGACGGTCATCGAGTAAAGCCACACGAGCGGGGCGCGGCGGATCGATAGCAGGGCCGAAAGCGCCAGTACGCCCCCCACCACGGCCACCAGAGCCTTGATCTTCAGGAAGAATGCCGTCCAGATGAGCACCGCCATCGTATACCGGCAGAACGCAAAAGCGCCTTTCGGCACCGCCACTTGATCCAGACACTCGCACTGTTCCGTCATGGTTCGGTCCCTCCTTCGCGGCGCGGCGCGGGCTTCTTCCAGAAGAAGCGCCCGACCCTCCGGCAATAGTCGTCGTAGTCCTTGAACTCCCGCGCCAGCATGGCCTCCTCCAAGCGGGCGCGGTAGGTCATAAACGGCACGAACACGAGCGTGTTCGCCAGGAACGCCGCCGCGTTGGCGTACACGAGGCTGGCGCCATAGAACATCCAGATAATCGACGCATAGAGCGGATGCCGGACCCAGCCGTAGACCCCGGTCGTCACCAGCGACTGCCCGTCGTAAATCGTCGCCTGGTTGGCCCAATTGCGACCCAGTTGCAGACGCCCGGCAATGTTCACCACGCAACCGAACACGATGACCGCCAAACCCGCCACAGCCATAGTCAGCCGAGGGCCGAACGCGTACACCGGTAGTTCGCCGATGCGAAAGCGAATCAGCAGATAGTAGCCCACGAAGAACAGGGTCATCGTTCCGGTCGCTACGAGGCTCCGGCGCTCGTTCTTCACGCCCTCCCGCCCCCGACGGCAGGCCGCAAAGTTGACCAGGACCGCCCCAAACACCGCGACGACACAGGACGTGATCACCACGGAGGCGACGAGGTTCAACACCCCCGCCGGGGTTTGAAGAGACTGCCTCCAGGCATCAAGCATCGCGTTCATGGGTTCCGATGGAAGAGGTTATAGGCTGAGAACGGGATGCGCCGCAAGTCGCGCGTCACCACGTGCACGCACTCGCGCTGCATGGATTTGAGATCAAAGTTGTAGGCATCCACAAATGAAGAGACGCTGATCCGGAAGAGATTGCGGTTGAAATGACCCGCCTTTTCACTCTCGCTCAGCCGACCGTAGCCGGCCGGGATGAAGGGACTCACGGCAGAAAGGAAACGCGCCATGCACGCGCACACGGCACCGGCCCCCACCGCCTGGGCCAGGTAGTCATCGGCGTCAAAGGCGAACGTGTTCCCGAGCATGGGCAAATGCTCGCGCACATCCACTTTGCGTGTTATGGGCACGAACCGCCCATTCTCGCGGTAGCAGAAGGTCAAGGCGACCCGCTCGACATTGCAGGGCAACGGCACGAAATCCCGCAACTGGAATTCGCCCTCCGTCTGGCGCTCGAGGTTCTCCAGCACGCCGGTCAACGTGAGGCGGTCCTGCCGGTCGTCGGCACGGCTGTCGCCGTAGTAGGCCAGTGGCTGGTAATTCACCCCGCGCACGCCGGGAATGGACATGGCGTGCCGCAGGATCGCGCCAATCTCGCCATCGTTCACGCCCTGCCGGACCGTGGCGACAAGCGTCACGGGAATGCCGGCCGCAGTGAGTCTCCGGATGGCCCGCTCTTTGATTTCGCGCAGGTCGCGCCCCCTGAAGACCGAGTGGCCGCGCGCAGAGGGACCGTCATATTGCAGGTAAACCTCAAACTGAGGCAGAAGGCCGGCCAAGCCGGCAACCAACGCATCATCCTCCGCCAACCTGAGCCCGTTGCTGTTGAGCAGGATGTATTTGAACCGTTTGGTCTTGGCCAGCGCGATCAGGTCCAGCAGCCGCGAATGCAGCGTGGGCTCGCCGCCGCTCAGTTGCAGGATTTCCGCCTGACCGGATTCCGAGGCCTGCAGAAAGTCCATCATCCGGTCCGCCTCCGCGAGCGTGAGGTCAGGAATGGACTGCCGCCCCGTGTAGCAATCCGGGCAGGCGAGTTCACAGGCCCCGTTGATCTCGATCAGCCCGATGCAGGTATGCTGGTCGTGTGCGGGACATAGGCCGCAATCGAAAGGACAGCCCCGCCTCGATTCGGTCTGGACGACCGAACGCGTGCCGGGCTTCGTGAACGTGTTTCGCGCCAGAAAGTAGTCGGCATTCGCTTCGCGCAGTTCGATCTGCTGTCCGTGAACCGGGCAGGACTTGACCAGATAGACCGCTCCGTCCCGGACCGCCAGTTCGGCCGGCACCCGGTCGAGGCACTGTGGACAGATGCTGACGGTCGGCTCGATAGAACGGAATCCGTCGGGCAGCGCCGGTGTCGTTGCGTGTTCGGTCATGCCGGGTCTCGGGCGCCGATACTAATGCATCGACGAAGATATCGACAAAATCACCATGGCATAGACCGGAGTCAAGGCCACATCAACCACCAACGCCGCGGGAATGGTGATTAACTTGAGAATGTTCGGCGGAGGGCCAAAATTCGCAGGTTTTGGATCGTAGAAGACGATTTCGCGACTGGTGTCGAACTGGTCGGGCACGGCCTTCTTGAGTTTGGCCGCCGAGGCGACGACGCCAGCCACGCGCACGTCGATAGTATATTGGCCAGGGGCACTTAGTTTAAAACCCAACGTCTTCAGTTCCTCGGGCGTGGCCGGCGCGCGAGAGGACTTCTCCGGTTTGTAGGTCAGCGTGATATCGCCCCAGATCTTCTCGCCCTCATAGCACAACCCACGCGTCCCAGGATCCAGTGTCAGCCCTGAACCGCCCAGTGCATGGGCTATCGTCTCGATGGCACCCCCACCCTCCACCAGCAAGTACGTGTGCTTTTGCCCCAAGAACGCCACGACCCCCTCATGACCCAACTCTTTCGAAAGAGCCGCATCCGGGTGCGCCATGGCAAAGACTTTATCCCTCAACACGACCACCTTCCTGCTATGGCGCAAACCGGCAAGAGGATTGGGGGTCCCGGTCGCGGCGATCATGGTGGCGCAGCCGAGCCCGCCCACGGCCGCTGCGCAGCCCAACAAGATGAGGCCGGCACGAAGCATGGGCGATGTCTGAAGCAACTGGCGCAGGCTACGACGATTCATGATCCCTCCCCCGAGCGCGCGCCAGGCCGACGGCGATCGCCACGAGGCCTACAATACAAACCCACTGGATGCCGGACAAGTTGAATGCATAGGCATACGGAACGGGCTTTAGAAAATCAATGAAGAGGCGCCAGGCCAGATAGCCGAACATCATCACGCGGAAGGACAGTCCCGGCCGCGAGGAGAAGCCGCGCCGCCAGAACGGCCAAGTCGCCGCCGCCAGCGTCGCGACTGCAATTTCATAAAGCTGCGTGGGATGCCGCGGAATACCGTCACCGAAATCAACGCCCCAGCAGACGGACGTCGGGTTGCCGCACGTACCGTCCGGCAGTCCGGCCAGGAAACAACCCACGCGGCCCACCGCGAGCGCGACGAGAACGGGCAGCACATAGTCGTCACCCGTACGGACGGCGATGCCGGCCACGCGTTTGCCGGCTTCCACGCCGATCCATCCACCCAGCAAACCGCCCACGATGGACTGTCCGCCCAGCAGCAACGCCAAGCCGCAGCGGAACCCTTGCTCGCAGCCCCCTGCGTCGAACCACGCCACCAACTTGTTTCCGATGGCGGCGCCTAGCAACGCGCCCAGCAGCGGGGCGAACGTTCCCGCGGTCAGCAGTCCCGGAGCCCCCGCCTGCGTGCGGCGCCACCGGTAGGTCGCGAGGCCCGTCAGCAAGGCAGCCCACTCAAAACCATAGTGCAGCCACTGCGCCGCCGGCGCCGGGATCACAAAGGCCGCACACAACGGAGTCAGGATCATCGCCGCGGCTCCCGGGACTCGAGTCAGCGCCTGAACTCCTGGTCCCATGCGGTTGGAGACGATGCGTGAACGGGCCGCTAGAACCGCAAGCCCGCCTGCATGAGGCGCGTTTCGAGTTCGGCGATCACGCGGGCGTCGTCGGCTGGGCCCTTGGACTCGAACGTCGCCGAGAACCGCAGGAACGGGCCGCAATCGTCCCACGGCACGGTCGAAATCGAGCACTCGCGGATCAGGTGCTGCGACGCATCCTCGGCCGTGGCAAAGGTCGCCGCACCGGCGCCCTTAGGGGCCGGCACGTACAGATAGAAAGTGCCGCCCGGCATGGCCGCGGCGAAGCCCACGCGCTTCAGGACCCGCACCATCTTCCGGAGGCGCTGCTCGTAATGCTTGCGGATCTTGTCAGCCAGCGCGCGGTCGGCAATGCCGGCGCAGGCGGCCAACTGGATGGCCTTGAACTGGCCGGAATCGACGTTGTCCTTGACCTCGGCATAGGCCTGCACGATACGGGGCGCGCCGGCCACGAAGCCCAGGCGCCAGCCGGTCATGTTGTAGCTCTTGCTCATCGAGTGAAGCTCGATGGCAACGTCCTTCCCGCCCGGCCGGCTCAGGATCGAGAGCGGCTCGCGGCCGTGCACGAGCGTCGCGTAGGCGGCGTCCTGCACGATCAGGATGTTGTGCCGGGCGGCAAAGGCGACCAGGGCATCGAAGAACGCTTCCGAGGGCGCCGCGCCCGTCGGATTGTTCGGATAATTCACGTAGAACAACTTGGCGCGTTCCAGCACCGCCGGGTCGATGGCGTTGAGATCCGGATAGAAGCCATTCTCCTTGCGCAGCGGAACCTTCACCACCTGGCCGCCCAGGTAGCGTGTGTGTGTGGCCAGCACCGGATAACCCGGCACGGTGACCAGGGCCACATCGCCGGGGTTGATGAAGCAAAGCGGCAGCATGGCCAGCGCGGGCTTTGAACCGATGCTGTGCGTGATCTCGGTGTCGGGATTGAGACCGGTGACCCCGAAGAACGTGGCCATGTAGTTGGCAGCCGCGACCTTGAATTCGCGAATGCCATTGTCGGCGTACCCGCGGTTGGCGGGATCGTCGACGGCCTTCTTCAGCGCGCGGCGGATGGGCGCCGGCGCGATCTGGTCGGGCTCGCCCACGCCGAAGTCGAGCAATTCGACCTCGGGCCTGGCCGCCCGGGCTGCGGCCTTGGCGCGCTTGATCTTCTCGAACTTGTAAATTTCATTCGTGGTGCCGAACGCGGCCCCGCCGATCCGTTCCGCAAACAACTTTTGCACGTCCATCATGGTGGTCTTGCCTTTCTGCCGCTGAAAAGCCCACAGGAATAGCGGGAACCCGCTCCCGAATCAATGTCGATTTGCCGGCTCCGTTCAAAATGCGCCGCTATGTCCTTGAACGCGCCCCAGCGCTATGTCATCATCAATCCGTTTGCTTGCTGGCGAGACGCGACCCGTTGCAAGGTCGCCGCCTCTGTCCCGCAGGCGCCTCGCGGGGAAACCCGGGTACCCGCCCGGACGCAGATCCCGGGGTAACATTCGCAACACAGGAAGTCATATGCCCGAATCTGGAATCGATCGCCGCGCGCCCCTGAATGTGCTCGTGGTCAACGCCGGCAGCTCATCGCTCAAATTCACGATGTACTGCATGGACTGCGAGCGCGTCATGGCCCGCGGCATTGTCGAACGTATCGGCGGGACCGACACGTTTCTGAAATACGAACACAATGGCGGCCAGGTCCAGAAAGAGCAGGCGCCCGTCACCGACCACGACGAAGCCCTGCGCCTCGTGTGCGCCAAACTCGTCGACCCCGAGGTCGGCGTGCTCAAGAATCTCGGACAGGTCGAGGCCATCGGCCACCGCGTCGTGCATGGCGGCGAGACGTTCCACGACTCGGTGATCGTCACCAACGAAGTGAAGAACATCATCCGCGAATGCTTCAGCCTCGCGCCGTTGCACAATCCGCCCAACCTCGGCGGAATCTCGGCCTGCGAGCGCGTATTCGGCGGCACGCCGAACGTGGCCGTATTCGACACCGCCTTTCACCACGGCATGCCGCCGTCGTCCTACCTGTACGCAATTCCCTACACGTACTACGAGAAGTACGGCATCCGGAAGTACGGGTTCCACGGCACGTCGCACAAGTTCGTGTCGTACGCCACGGCCGACCTTCTGGGCCGGCCCCTGGGCGAACTCAAGCTGATCACCTGCCATCTCGGCAACGGCGCCAGCATCACCGCCGTGGACCGGGGCAACGTGCTCGACACGAGCATGGGCATGACGCCGCTTAACGGTCTCGTCATGGGTACCCGTTGCGGCGACATCGATCCCGCCGTCGTGCTTTACCTCGTCCGGCGCGGTATGACCGCCGACGATATCGATAAGTTGCTCAACAAGAGCAGCGGTCTGCTGGGCGTCTCAGGCATCGGCAGCGGCGACATGCGGGACAACATCAATGCCGCCGAGGGCGGCAACGTGCAGGCGCAACGCGCCCTGCGCATGTTCATCCAGCGCCTGGTGACGTACATCGGGTCCTACTACACCCTGCTCGAAGGGGCGGATGCGGTCGTCTTCACCGGCGGCATCGGCGAGAATAGTTCTTATATACGTGAACGCGTCATCAACAAACTGGGTTGCCTCGGGTGCAATCTGGATGCCGCCGTCAATACGGCCACGATCGGCAAGGCAGCCACCATCAGCACGCCGGCCAGCACGCTCAGGGCCATCGTCATGCCCACGAACGAGGAACTGATGATTGCGCGCGAAACCGTGCGATTGCTGACGGTGCCCTCGCGGACGATCCCGAAGCAATAATTCCTGAAAGGACTCCCCCATGTCTCTGCTCGACACCCTGATTCCGAAAGCCCGCGCCGCCCGTCGTACGCTCGTCCTGGCTGAAGGCCACGATCCGCGCGTGATGCAGGCCGCCGCCAAGGCCGCCAAGGCCGGCATCACGGCGAAAATCATCGTCCTGGCCACGCCCGAAGAAACCAAGGCGTCCCTGGCCGGAACCTCATTCGACGGCCTGCCTGTTACGGTCATGAACTACCTTGCCGCGCCCGAAGCGGAACGCCTCGCGCAGGCTTTCTGCGAACGCCGCAAAGCCAAGGGCGTCACGATTGACCAGGCCCGGCAGCAGATGAAGGACCGCCTGTATTTCGGCGACATGATGGTACGTGAAGGGCTGGCTGATGGGCTTGTGGCCGGCAGCATCGCGTCCACGCCGGACATGGTCCGCGCCGCCTTCCAATGCGTCGGTACCGCGGCCGGCATCAAGACGGGCAGCAGTTTCTTTGTCATGGAACTCGTCAAGGCCACGGCGTCAGGCGACGGCGTTCTGCTCTACGCCGACTCGGGCGTGAACCCGAACCCCACGGCCGAACAACTCGTCGACATTGCGGTCGCCACGATCGGGTCCTACAAGTCCCTGATCGGCGGGCAGCCCCGCGTGGCCATGCTCTCGTTCTCGACCAAAGGCAGCGCCAAGCACGAACTCGTGGACAAGATGGTCAAGGCGACGCAGTTGACCCAGGCCCGCGTGGCCGAGCTCAAGCTCGACGCCGTGGTGGATGGCGAACTGCAGGTGGATGCAGCCATCGTGCCGACGGTCGCCAAGTCGAAGTGTCCGACCAGCCCGCTCAAGGGCGCGGCCAACATCCTGATCTTCCCGGACCTGCAAGCCGGCAACATCTCTTACAAGATCACCGAGCGCCTGGCCGGCGCCACGGCCTACGGCCCCATCATGCAAGGGTTGGCCAAGCCGGTGAACGACCTCTCCCGCGGCTGCACGGCCGACGACATCGTCGGCGTGATGGCGATCACGGTCTGCCAGTCGCTGGGGTGAAGTTCGAGGGTCGTGGGTTGATGGCCGACTCAGGGCGCGCCCCAATCCTCGACGCCCACTCCCGGGATATCGGCGAAATCCCGCACGTTGAGCGTCGCCACGATGAGTCCATGCGTCCGGGCTGTGGCGGCGATCATCAAGTCCAGCGCCGGCCGCGGGCGGCCGGTCGTCTTCATATGCGCCACCAACTGCCCGAATACGGCCGCCACGGCGGCGTCAAACGGCAGCACGGGGTAATGGTGCATGAGGAGTTCACGGTAGCGCCGCCAGTACTTCTCAGACCGCCGCAGCTCCAGTCCTTGAAGAAGTTCCGCGAGGCAGACGGCCGAGGTGCAGACCGCCTCATCGCCCAGTGCACTCCAACGGTCCATGACGGGCGCAAGTGGTAAATCCTTGATCGGCTGCGAAAAGACCGAGGTGTCGAGCAGGTAGGTCATGGGACGGTGAAGTCTATGATTTCGCGCGACCGGGGCGGCACCTCGAAATCCCGAACGTCCCGTTTTTCTTTGTGCCGTACGACATAGTCCGCGCGCCGTTCGCGAATCGTCAGGGCTGTCGCGGCCTCCGGTTCGATCCGCATCAGAGGCTTCCCGCGTCGCGTCACCGTGACGGGTTGGCGCGTCCGGGCGACTTCCTCACACAGCTCGGACAACTTCGTCTTCGCCTCAAATAGTCCCACCGTCTTCATGATCAGAGACTACTAGTTGACTGGTTGTTTCGTCAAGCCTGATGTGCCGCGAGCGCCAGAGGAAGAAGATGGCGGGATAGACGAGCAGTTCCATGATCGTTGAGGTCACGACGCCGCCTACCATGGGCGTGGCAATCCGCTTCATCACGTCCGCGCCCGCGCCATGGCTCCACAGGATCGGCAGCAAACCGGCGATAATCACGGCCGCCGTCATGGCCTTGGGCCGCACCCGCTTCACCGCGCCGTGGATGATCGATTCCACCAGGTCGCCGGTGGTGTTCAGCCGGCCCGCGGCCCTGGCCTCGTCGTGCGACAGGTCCAGGAACAGCAGCATGAACACGCCGGTCTCGGCGTCCAGCCCGAGCAGGGCGATCAGCCCCACCCACACGGCGATGGACATGTTGTAGTGCAGGATCCACATGAGCCAGAAGGCGCCGATGGCCGAGAACGGCACCGCCAGCATCACCAGCCCGGCCTTGAAGCCGCTCTTGGTGTTGGCGTAGAGCAGCCCGAAGATCAGCACCAGGGTGATCGGCATGATCAGCTTGAGCCGCTCCTTGACCCTCAGCATGTTCTCGAACTGGCCGCTCCAGCTC
>Ga0118677_10013001_pt1 | contig 12082 bp, 10 predicted proteins | sample AliMusrvi5mmetaG_FD_86154 | JGI IMG/M metagenome (GOLD analysis project Ga0118677, IMG submission 86154) | reverse complement strand
GACCACTGGATCGCGTTCGGGCTGCTGGCGCTGGTCGGCGGGCACATGGTGCTGGAGGGCCTGCAGGCGCCGTCGAAGGAACGCGCGGTCGCCGACCCGACCAAGGGGCGATCGCTGATCGTGCTGTCGGTGGCGACCAGCATCGACGCGCTGGCGGTGGGCCTGTCGATGGCCGTGCTGGGCGTGGGCATCTGGGTCCCGTCGGTGGTGATCGGCATCGTCGCCGCGGCGTTCACGCTGGTGGGGTTGCGCCTGGGACGCCTGCTGGGCGAGCGCTTCGGGCACCGGATGGCGCTGGTGGGCGGGGCCGTGCTGATCGCGATCGGGGTGCGAATCCTGTACGAACATCTGACCGGCGCCGCGTGAAGCCCCCCGGGGCCTGGATGGCGCAAGGCCCCACGATCCTTCGCTGATCGTGCCAATCCCCCCCGGATTTACAAACCCGGACTAGAATCGTGTGGCACTCCACAGGAGGTACCCGATGCGTTGCACCCGTCTGCTGGTCCCGGTGCTGTGTCTGCTGGTGGCCGCCCCGGCGTTCGCCGCCACCGTCACGGTCGAAGGCAAGGACTACCCGGACACGGTCACGGTCGAGGGCAAGACCCTGAAGCGCGTCGGCGCCGGGCTGCGCGAGAAGTGGATGTTCAACGTGTACACGATGGGCGTGTACACGGAGAGCGGGTCGTGCGACACGTCGGCCATCGTCGGGAAGGACGAGGTCAAGTACTTCCGGCTGGACATGCTGCGCAACGTGTCGGGCGAGAAGATGGGCAGCACGATCGGCGGGTCGTTCCGCGACCACATGCCGGCGGGCGCGTCGGACGCGCTGAAGCAGGAAAGCGAGACGTTCCAGGGGTACTTCAAGGACGAGTGCACGAAGGGCTCGATCCTGGAGTTCACCTACGTCCCCGGCACCGGCACGCTGCTGAAGCAGAACGGCAAGGCCCTGGGCGCGCCGATCCCGGGCGCGGACTTCATGCGCGTCCTGTGGGACATCTACTTCGGCGGCAACACCTGCTGCAAGGACCTGAAGAAGCAGATCCTGTCCGGGTGCGGCCAGTAGATGGACGACAAGACACGGGAAACGGCGACCCTGACGGTCGACGGGCACACGATCGCGCTGCCCATCGTGACGGGCAGCGAAGGCGAGCGCGCGGTGGACATCCGACACCTGCGGCGCGAGACGGGCGTCATCACGTACGACCCGGGCTTCGCCAACACGGGCGATTGCACCAGCGACATCACGTACATCGACGGCGAGCACGGCGTGCTGCGGTACCGCGGCTATGACGTCGAGGACCTGGCCGACCACTGCGAGTTCGTCGAGGTCGCGTACCTGCTGGTGCACGGCTCGCTGCCGAATGCGCAGCAGAAGGCCGAGTACTCGCGGCTGCTGAACCTGCACTCGCTGATCCACGAGGACATGGTGCATTTCTTCGCGCACTACCCGGACCGGGCGCACCCGATGGCGGTGCTGTCCGCGATGGTGGTGTCGCTGTCGTCGTTCTACCCGGAGCTGGGCGAAAACCGTCGCGAAGACATCGACATGACGGTGACGCGGCTGCTGTCCAAGTTGCGCACCATCGCCGCCTTTTCGTACAAGAAGTCGCTGGGTGAGCCCATCGTGTACCCGCGCCACGACATGAAGTACTGCGAAAACTTCCTGAACATGATGTTCAACAGCCCCGTGGTGAAGGACCCGGTGAACCCGGTGCTGGCCGACGCGCTGAACCAGTTGCTGATCCTCCACGCGGACCACGAGCAGAACTGCAGCTCGTCGGTGGTGCGGGCGGTGGGCAGCGCGGACGCGAACCTGTACGCGTCGATTTCGGCCGGGATCTGCGCGCTGTGGGGGCCGCTGCACGGCGGCGCGAACCAGCACGTGATCGAGATGCTGCAGGACATCCGGGCCAACGGCGGCAAGGTGGACCGGGCCATCGAGCGGGCGAAGAACCGCGACGACTCGTTCCGGCTGATGGGCTTCGGGCACCGCGTGTACAAGTCGTACGACCCGCGGGCCCGGGTGGCCAAGAAGATCTGCAAGAGCGTGATGGCCGCGCTGAACCGGCAGGACCCGCTGCTGGACATCGCCCAGGAGCTGGAGGCTGGTGCCCTGGCGGACCCGTACTTCCAGGAACGGAACCTGTACCCGAACGTCGACTTCTACACGGGCCTCACCTATCGCCAGATGGGCATCCCGACCGACATGCTGACCGTGATGTTCGCCATCGGGCGCCTGCCCGGGTGGATCGCGCAGTGGCTGGAATTGCGGTCGGAAGGCGAGCCGAAGATCGCGCGTCCGCGGCAGATCTACACGGGCCCGGGGCTGCGCACCGTGGTCCCGATCGAGGAACGGCCGTAGCGGACCGGGCATGACATTCCCGCCGTGCCGCCGGATCCCGCGGGGTTCTTCCATCATCGTGGGAAGCGAAGGCGGCGATCAGGGGACGACGGTCCCGGTGGCGGCATCGACGACCTTGACGGTGCCGTCGGAAAGGCGCGTCACGGTCCACAAGCCAGTCCGCACGTCCAGCGACAGGTTGTAGGAGGCTTCCGCCGGGTCGTCGAGGAAGGCGTCCTTGATCGCCCCGTCCGAGTCCACCTGGGGGAACGCCTTGTCGCTGGCGGCGTCGCAGGCCGAGCCGCCACAGGTCCCCGCGACGACGCAATCGCACAGGTTCCGGGCCGCGCAGATCCCGGCGGTCACGTCGAACTGCAGCACGTTGGCCGCGTCGCAGAACGTCAGCGCCCAGCCCGACGAGGCGGTCGCCAGGGGCTTGCCGTCGCGACCGATGCCGGTGCCGGCAACGACGCCCGCCCAGCGCGCGCCGGTGCCGTAGGCCGCCGTGGCCACCGGGAGCAGCGCGTCCACCGCCGCCTTCGCCGTGCCTGCGGGCAGGGTCGGGACTTCCGGACAGGCGTCCGTCGGGCGGGGGTCCGCGACAGCAGCGCAGGGGATCGGCGCGGTCACGCCTTCGTTCGGGAGGTCCTGGCCCAGGCTGCCCAGGCTGCTGCTGCACGCCAGGGCCAGCAGGGGCAGGAAGCAGGACCACGCGGACGAACGATGCATCGGATGCCTCCGGGTGCCGGGCCGCCTCGACTGCGGGCAGCCGCGATGGCGCCTACTGTCGGCCGGAAGGCGGCGGGTGTCAACCGCGACCCGCCCGGGCGCGAAGACACGGACGACGGGTTCCTTCCGCGGGCTGCCGACGGCGATGGAGCCCTTGGGGCCGATCGAACCCCCCTCTCCCGGTTGCAAAGCACCTTCCGATCCTGGAGGCCCGGTGTAGAATCCCGGCCGGGTTCTGGTCGCAAGGAGGGGAAGCGTGGACACGATCACGAAACTGAAGGGGCTGTCGTACCTGGGCATGCGCACGATCCTGCGGACCGTGAAGTACGCCCTGTACCGCGACCGCCTGGACCGGAAATACGAAGCGCAGCGGTCGCACGCGCGGGCGAAGGTGGGGCGCCTGCTGGAAACCGTGCCCACGGCCGGCGGCCTGGACGCGAAGTTCCAGGAGGCGACGCTGGAGATCCGCTTCCTGGCGCCCGACCTGGCGCGCGTGACCTGGCAGCCTGGCGTGCTGCCCGTGCCGTACGCCATCGCGCGGACGGACTGGCCGGCCGTACAGGTGGGCTGGGTCCCGGCCGCGGACGGCGGGGGCCGCCTGTCGACGCCGGCCTTGGAAGTGACGTTGGGCAGCGACGGGTCGCTGTCGTTCGCGGAGCCCGGCAAGCCGCCTCTGCGCCAGGACGCGCCTCCGGAACGCGTCGGCGACGGCTGGGCGTCGTTGGCCACGCTGGAGCCGACCGAGCGCATCCACGGGCTGGGCTTTCGCACGCACGCGTTCGACCTGCGGGGCGGCGAGTACGGCTTCTGGAACACGGAACCTATGGGCGCCTACGGCCCGGACAGCGACCCGCTGTACGTGAACCTGCCGGTGTGGCTGAGCCTGCGGGACCACGGCAACGTGCTGGTTTTCTTCGAGAACAGCTTCCGCGGGAAGGCGTCGTTCCGTGATTCGCAGCAGATCGGCTTCGAGGGCGGTGCGCTGCGGTACTACGTGATCCCCGGGCCATTGGCCGGCATGTACGACCGGTTCAGCGAGCTGACCGGCCGCCCGAACCTGCCCCCGCGGTGGGCGCTGGGCTTCCACCAGTGCCGCTGGTCCTACCTGGACGAGGCCGAGGTCCGCGAGGTGGCGGACGGCTTCGCGGCCAACGACCTGCCGCTGTCGTCGATCCACCTGGACATCCACTACATGGACGGCCACCGGGTGTTCACGGTGGACAAGGCGCGGTTCCCGGACCTGAAGGGGCTGTGCGACGACCTGATGAAGCGCGGTATCCGCATCGTCACGATCCTGGACCCGGGCGTGAAGAAGGACGAGGGGTTCGACGTGTACCAGGCCGGCAAGGAGGCGGGCGTGTTCTGCACGCTGCCCGACGGCCGCCTGTCCCACGCCGACGTTTGGCCCGGCACCTGCGGCTTCCCCGACTTCACCGACCCGAAGTGCCGCGAGTGGTGGGCCGACCTGTACCCGCGCCTGCTGGACCAGGGCGTGACCGGCTTCTGGCACGACATGAACGAGCCCGCCGCGTTTTCCGCGTGGGGCACCTGCACGCTGCCGCTGGCGACCCTGCATTCGATGGACGGCCGCGGCGGCGACCACCTGGAAGGCCACAACCTGTACGGGATGCTGGAGGACCGCGCCGGGTTCGAGGCGGTGGCGAAGCACCGCCCCGACCAGCGGCCGTGGCTGCTGTCGCGGTCGGGCTGGGTCGGCCTGCCGCGGTACGCGTGGCACTGGACCGGCGATTCGGAAAGCAACTGGTGGACGCTGCGGCAGACGCTGCGGATCGCGATGTCGCTGGGCCTGTCGGGCCTGCCGTACACCGGATCGGACATCGGCGGGTTCGGCGGCATCATGCCGCAGACCGAACTGATGACCCGCTGGTTCCAGGCGCAGGCGTTCCTGCCGTTCTTCCGGATCCACTCGGCGTTCTTCACGAAGCGGCGCGAGCCCTGGTGCTTCGGCGAGGAAGCCCTGGGGATCCTGCGCGAGGCGCTCAAGCTGCGGTACGCGATGCTGCCGTACTGGTACACGCTGGCGTGGCAGGCCCACACGACGGGCACGCCGCTGGTGCGTCCGCTGTTCTGGATGGACCCGGCGGACGCCGGCCTGCAGACCGTGGACGACGCGTTCCTGCTGGGCGACGCGCTGCTGGTGGCGCCCGCGATCGAGGAAGGCGTGACGGCGCGCCGGGTCCGGCTGCCCGCGGGCCGGTGGTTCGCGATGGACGACGAGGAGGCCTTCGCGGGTGGCCGCGAGGTGATCGCCAGCGCCCCGCTGACCCGAATCCCGGTGTTCGCGCGGGCCGGCGCGGTGGTGCCGATGGACGAGGCCGGGCGCACGACGTTGCACCTGTGGGCGCCCGCGGCGGACGGCGCGGCCCCGGGCGGGGCGCTGTACCTGGACGCCGGCGACGGCCACGGCCCGTGGCGCCACGAGCGGTACGCGGTCGCGCTGGCCGACGGGGCGATCGAGCTGGCCCGCACGGTACAGGGCGAATACCCCGAGCCCGCCGGCGGCCTGGTGCTGCGCCTGCGGGGCGCGGTGGCGGCGGGCGCCAGCGTGGACGGCGTCGACATCCCGGGCGCGGGGCCCTGGACGCTGCCGATCGGCTGGAAGAACGTCCGGATCACTCCGGCCTGACCCGCGACGAGGGCGCGCGACGGATTGCATTTGCCGTCGTTCCGCTGAACGATATCCGCGACCCTCCCGGGCAGGCTCCGTGAGCGTGAAACAGTCCTGGATCGTCCTGTTGTTGATGACGGCCTGCGGTTCCTGCCAGCACTCGATAGCGGTCGGACCCGGGTTTACCGACGTTTCCCCCCGCCAGTTGGCGCGATCGCTGGCCGGCCACCTGTACATCGTCGTCCCGACCTGCGACCGGTTTCCCGACTGTCCCGGGGCCCGCCTGCAGGCCTACCGGGGAAGGGAGGCGCTGGACTCGAAGGGCTACATGTTGCTGGACCCGCAGCACGCGCCCGGCGACGGCGCCGGATCGACCGCCATCGCGCAGGACGCCGACGGGCGGATCCACGTGCTGTGGAACACGCGGGACGGACGCGCCCGGACGGCGACCATCGACACGGCCACCGACCGCTGGTCGGACGCGACGGATCTGGAGCCGACCGACTGGACCGACTTCGGCCAGGGGGACGAAGGCGTCGCGCTGGCGGTGGACGCCGCGGGCCGCTCCCACGCGGTCTGGAACCGCCGCATCGACGGGCACCTCCGCCTCCGGTACGCGCTGCTGGACAGCGCGATGCCGGAAGGCGCCTCGTGGTCCGCGCCCGTGACCATCGACGACGTCGCGCCGGGGGACCGCCGCAACGCCTGGCACCCCACGCTGGCGTTCGCGCCGGACGGGAGCCTGTGGCTGTCCTGGCTGGAGGGCAGCACCAACTACGTGGACGACGGGATCATCCGCGTCCGCGCGCGAGCGCCGGACGGCCGATGGAGCCCGTCGGAGGCCATCCCGGGCGCGGCGATGACCGCCATCGACAACGGCCCCTCGATGCTGGTGACGGCGGACGGCGTGGCGCACCTGTCCTTCGTCGACACCGGCAACATCGTGAAGTACTGGTACCACGACGCGGCGGGATGGCACGGCGACCGGCAGCCGCCGGACACCCGCACGCACAACCCGGCCCTCGGCCCCGACGGCGAGGGGGGCGTGCGACTGTACGCTCACGGGACGGTCCCGGAGGGCGACCTGGCGGGCCACGGCGACGACCTGTTCGTGATGCGCCTGGCCGCGGGCCGGAATGCCTGGGGCAGGTGGACCCGGATCGCGAAGGGCAGCGTGGACTGCTCGGTCGCGGTGCGATGGGCCCAGTTCCACGAGCCCTGGCCCGGCCTGCTGGACTGGGCCTTCTGGAACGACGCGTACCCGAACGAGTTGTGGATCGGCAGCGACGCGCCGTGACCCGAACACACGCGCCGGGACCCGAACGCAAGCGCCGGGCCCCGCGCGGACACGCCGGGACCCGCACCTGCTTGAAGCCGAAGGGGCCGCGCCTTTTCATCCCCCCGTCTTTCGGGTAGATTTCGCGCGCAACCTGCAGGGGATCGCCCGCGATGCAAAGCCCCAGTGACGCCCGGCGCCATCCGTCGGTGCTGGACCTGATCGGCAACACGCCGATGGTCCCGATCCGCCACATGAACCCGAACCCGCGCGTCGAGGTGTGGGCCAAGGTCGAGGGGTACAATCCCGGCGGGTCCATCAAGGACCGCATCGCGCTGTCCATGATCGAGGACGCCGAGGCGTCGGGCCGGCTGCAGCCGGGAATGACGATCCTGGAGGCCACGTCCGGCAACACGGGCATCGGGCTGGCGCTGGTGTCCGCCGTGAAGGGCTACAAGCTGATGCTGGCCATGTCGGAAGGCGTGTCGATCGAGCGGCGCAAGATCCTGGCCGCCTACGGCGCCGAGTTCCAACTGACGCCCGGCCACCTGGGCACCGACGGCGCGATCGAGCGGGTGTACGGGCTGGCCGACCAGGAGCCGGACCGGTGGCTGCTGATCGACCAGTACAACAACCCGGCGAATCCCCTGGCGCACGTCAAGGGCACCGGGCCCGAGATCTGGCGCCAGACCGAGGGCCGCGTCACGCACCTGGTCGCGGCGCTGGGCACCACCGGGACCGTGATGGGCTGCTCGACGGCGCTGAAGGGATTCAACCCGGCGATCCGCGTGACCGCGGTGGAGCCCTACCTGGGGCACAAGATCCAGGGCCTGAAGAGCCTGAAGGAAGCGTACGTTCCGGGCATCTTCGACCGCAAGCTGGTCGACGAGAAGGTCAACGTGGCCGACGAGGACGCCTTCGCGACCTGCCGGCGGGCGCCGCGCGAGGAAGGCCTGCTGGTGGGCATGAGCAGCGGCGCGGCCCTGTTCGCCGCGATGGACCTCGCGTCCCGGCTGGAGGAAGGCGTGATCGTCGTGATCCTGCCGGACTTCGGCGAGCGCTACCTGTCGACGACCCTCTTCACGGCGTGACGCGATGCTGCGACTGCACAACACCCTGACGCGACGCAAGGAATGGTTCCGCCCGTTGGTCGAGGGCAAGGTGGGCATCTACACGTGCGGCCCCACGCTGCACGACCACGCCCACGTCGGGCTGATCCGGCGCCTGCTGACCGTCGACCTGCTGAAGCGCCTGCTGATGCACGAGGGCTACCAGGTCCGGCACATCGTCAACCTGACGGACGTGGACGACAAGACGATCGCCGAATCGGCGCGGCGCGGGGTCCGGCTGGACGAGCTGACCGGGCAGTACGCAGCGGAGTTCTTCCAGGACGTGGCCACGCTGCGGATGTTCCCGGCCGACCACTACCCGCGCGCCACCGAGCACGTCGCGGACATGATCGCGCTGACGAAGGCGCTGGTGGACAAGGGGCTCGCCTACGAACGCCAGCGGTCGGTGTACTACGACATCAGCCGCTTCCCGGGCTACGGGCGCCTGAGCAAGGTGGACCTGAAGGGCGTGAAGGCCGGCGCGACGGTCGATCTGGACTACTACGAAAAGGACCATCCCGGCGACTTCACCGTGATGCGGCGGTCCGACCTGGGCGAGTTGCGGCGGCGCATTTCCTGGGCGACGGACTGGGGACAGGTGCGCCCCGGCTGGCACATCGAGTGCGCGGCCATGGCCCGGAAGTACCTGGGCGACACGTTCGACATCCACACCAGCGGGCAGGACCTCGCGTTCCCGCACAACGAGAACGAGAACGCCCTGTGCGAGGGCCTGACCGGCAAGCCCATGGCGCGGTACTGGCTGCACTCGGGCCTGATCCTGCGCGACGGCAGGAAGATGTCCCGGTCCGCGGGATCGGCCCTGACCCTTCGCGACCTGGTCGACCGGGGATACACGGGCAGCGAGGTGCGCTGGTTCCTGCTGGGCGCCCCGTACCGGCGGCCGCTGGACTTCACCTTCGAGGGGCTGGACAACGCCCGGCGGGAACTGTCGCGACTGAACGAGCTGATCCGCGGCCTGCGGCAGGTGCGCCGCGACGAGGGGCCTCGCAAGGAACTGGACGACGCCGTCGTGAAGACCGACCGCGAATTCTTCGCTGCCATGCGGGACGACATGAACCTGACGCGGGCGCGGGCGGCCCTTCTGGACCTGGTGCGGGTCGCCAACGGCAGCATCGCGGCGGAAACGGCCACGCAGTGCGATGCCCAACTGGTGCTGGATTTCCTGTACCGCGCCGACCGGGTGCTGGCGGTGATGGACTTTTCGGAAGAGCCCATTCCGGACGCCGAGGTCGACGCCCTGCTGGCCGAGCGCGACGCAGCGCGTCATGCCGGGGACTACACCCGGGCGGACGAATTGCGGTCGGCACTGGCCTCCCTCGGGGTCGCGGTCGACGACACGCCGGGGGGGGCGAGGATCCGGCGGCGCGGATGACGTCGTCCGGAACCGGTGTGATCAGAACGGCCACGGATGTAGAATCTTTCTTATAACCTTTCGTATTCGTTGCGTCATTTTCAGACACGATTCCTTGACAGCCGGGACGCCCGGAGCGAGTTTGAATCAGCATCACCAATGGAGGACGCTCGATGGCTCTGTGGACAGATCCGAAGGTCGCGATCCCGGGAGATGTCGTGGTTCGCCTGGCAACGGTCACGGCGGAGATGACGCAGCGGATGGCGGAACTCGCCGTCAGCAGCGGCCTGGCGCTGCTGTCCATCGGGACCGGCCGCCTGCTGTTCGATTCCGCCTGCCGGGACCTGGGGGACGACGAGAACGAGTCCGCGGTTCCGCACGATCTCGCCGCCTGACGTCATCCACCGAAGCGCAGCAGTACCCGCGATGGAGCACCGTCCCCGCCGAGCACGCGAAGGGGAAGGCAGACCATCTGGCAGTCCCCCGGCGCCACGTCCGCCAGATCGAGCCCCTCGACAACCCAGATCCCGGCGCCCAGCAGGACGCGGTGCGTTTCGACACCGTCCGGGGGACGCCCCACCGACAGCGAGTCCACGCCCACCAGGACCACGCCTCGCTGGACCAGGAAGCGCGCCGCGTCGGCCGTGAGGGCGACGTAGTCCGTCGTGAACCGCCCCCGGAGGATTCGCCGGTCCGAGTTCGACGTGCGCAGCAGCAGGCGCTCGCCCGGCCGCGGATCGACGACGCGCAGGTCGTCGACGTCCACGGCATCGCGGTGCGCAATCGCCACCACGCGCGCGGGCCCCACCAGCACGTCCAGCGGGGCCGCGTCGATCGTCGCCCCGCCCGGCACGAAGTGCGCCGGCGCGTCCACGTGGGTGCCCGTGTGGGAGCACAGGCCCAGCGCGGACACCGTGGCGACGTCGCCCTTTTCGACCGATTCGACGACGTCACGGCGGAATTCGGGGTCGCCGGGCCAGGTGGTCATTCCGGCGTGCAACGGCATCGAAACGTCGATCCAGGACGCCATGCGCACCACCTCCGCGGGATTCCATCTTCCCCAAAGGGCGCCCGGCGTGCAAGGATCCCGCCTTGCGCGGGGACGCGGGCGGCGCTCCCAGGAGGGATCGATGACGAACGGCGAACTGAAGGCGGCGTGGCGCGGGCACTATGCGGACGTCCCGACGACGCTGGCGCGCATGGCGGAAACGGGTCGCGTGGTGACGGCGTTCAACGCCAACATCGACGCGGTGATCAAGGTACCGGGCAGGCGCATCGCCGAACTGGCGGCCGCCACGGGGCTGGACCGGGGGGCGCCGGACGCCGCCCTGGCCCGCGTGATCCGGACCCCGGCGGACCTGGTGCGCGGGCTGATGAGGTGCTTCGCGTCGGGGATCGCCGAGGAGTGGCTGATCGAGGACCCAGCGGTATACCGGTGGGCCTGCGAACAGGTGGGATGCGACCGGACCCAGATGGGCGGCCAGGCGGGCATCGTGGCCAACGCGATGGCGGTCTGCGGCGTCCGGGACGTGCTGGTCCACTGCGCCTCGCTGCCGGCCGACCAGGCCCGGCTGTTCCTGGACCTGCCGAACCTGCGATCGACGGGGGCGAACGGCGAACTGGTGCAGGCCCGGGGCATCGCCCGGGACGACCCGCCGATGGTCCACTGGATCCTCGAGTTCGACGGCGGCGACGTGATCCCGCTGCCCGGCGGCGACATCCTTCGGTGCCCGAAGTCGAACCGCTTCATCGCCACCTACGACCCCATGAACCTGGCGCTGCACGTGGATTCGGCGTTCGCGCGGCAGGTCGCGGCGCTGCCGTGCGACGCGGTGATCCTGTCGGGCTACCACCTGCTGACGGAAACGCTCCCGGACGGGACGCGGGGCACCGATCGCGTGGACGCGTCGATGGACGCGGTGCGGACGTGGCGGGCCGCCAGCCCGGAGTGCCTGATGCACCTGGAGGTCGCCTCGACCCAGGACCGGGTGGTCCGGCGGCACGTGCTGGAAGGGCCCGCGCGGCAGGTCGACAGCATCGGGATGAACGAGCGCGAGACGATCGACCTGATCGAGCTGCTGGACGACGACGGGCTGGCGGCCCTGTGCAACCGCGAGCCCCGCGCCGACCACCTGTTCCGGGCGGTGCTGCGGGTGTTCCGGCACACCGGCTGCCCGCGCGTCCAGCTGCACATGTACGGCCTGTACGTGACGATCCAGCGCAAGGGCTTCCGGGTCGGCCCGATCGCCAACCGGCGCGGCATGCAGGCGGCGGCGGTGGTGGCAGCGGGCAAGGCGGGCACGGGGGCGATCGACACGCCGGCCGCGCTGCTGTGGGCCCGCGACCGGGACGTGTCGGACGTGGGCCTCGGCGAACTGAGGCGGCTGGCCGCGTTGCCGGAACTGGGCGGCGCCGGGGGCAGACTCCTGGCGACAGGCATCCATGAAGGCCCCGACTTCGACGTCATCGCGGTGCCCACGATCCTGGTGGAGCGGCCGGTGACGCTGGTCGGGATGGGCGACACGATCTCGTCGGTGTCGCTGGTTGCGGCGCGGTAGGGCGGGTCGGACATCAAGTGCGCCCGAGGCGACTCCGTCTGCGGCGAGAGTTTCCTTCGGAAACCCAT